>Ga0315543_1004629_pt1 | contig 11303 bp, 10 predicted proteins | sample SalMarSW160210MG_2_FD_203098 | JGI IMG/M metagenome (GOLD analysis project Ga0315543, IMG submission 203098) | Salt marsh sediment microbial communities from the Plum Island Ecosystem LTER, Massachusetts, United States - Salt Marsh Sediment SW1601-210 ...
CTCGACACAGATGTCGAGGCGGTCTACCTGGCGGTACCGCCGGGACTTCACGCTGAGTTCGGCTTGCGAGTGCTCGAGTCGGGGAAGCATCTGTGGTGCGAGAAGCCCCTCGCCTGCGAACTCGCCCAGGCTGAGGCGCTCATTGCATACGGCGAGAGGGCAGGCCTCGCCGTGTTCGAGGCCTTCATGTTCCAATTCCACCCCCAATTCGTGCGAGTGAAAGAGCTGGCGCGACAAGGGCGCCTCGGCGACATCGTTGAAGTCGCGGCCCGCTTCGGTTTCCCTCACCGAGATTCATCGGATTTCCGGTACGACCCTGCGCTCGGTGGTGGTGCTTTCCTGGACGCCGGTAGCTATCCCATCTGCGCGGCTCGGCTGTTGCTGGCCGATCCGGTGTGTATTGGCGGGTCGATCGAACGTGAGGCAGGTTTCGCAGTCGACACAGGCGGAGCCGCACTGTTGAGGAACGGGGCCGGGGCGACAGCGGCCCTTTCGTGGGGATTTGGGCGAGCGTATCGGAACGAGCTGGAGGTTTGGGGCAGAGAGGGCGTGGCCTTTGTGCCCCGCGCCTTCTCCAAACCGGCGGATCTCGCCACGACGATCGTCATCCGTCGCAGTGACGGGATGAGCGAGGAAGTGATAGTTCCGGGCGCCGACCACTTCGCTCTCATGCTCGAGGCTTTCGCGGGTGCGGTCCGGAATGACAGCCTTGACACACTACGCACCGCGGCGCGGGAACAAGGCACCTTGATGGACGCGGTACGTGGCGTGGCCCTCGGACGCTGACTGCGGACTGACGATCGGGAACCGGATCACACTCCAGCGTGATTCTCAGGCGACGATCCCGAGTCGATGGTCTGTCGCACCACGAAGGGAGGCCGGTCCATGCTGGAGAAGTGGATGCGCGCCAGATATTCGCCGATGATGCCGAGGGCGAGGAGCTGGGCTCCCGAGAAGATGGCGATCGACGACGCGAGGAACGTGAACCCGGGAACGTCTCTGCCTCCGATCGCGAACTGGATCAACACGAAGGCGATTATTCCTACTCCAAAGAGTGTGAAGACGAAGCCGATGAGGCTTGCGATCTGAAGGGGAAGCACGCTGAAACCGGTGACCATGTTGAGGGCATGCGTGATGAGCTTTCCGAGGGTGTAGCCGGACTCTCCCTGGCGGCGGGGCTCATGGCGCGTGACGACCGACGTGAAGCGAGTGGTGGTCCAGGTGAGCAACACATCAATCGAGACGAAGGGGCCTGAATAGTCGCAGAACCCCTCGCGCAGGTCGCGGCGGAAGGCCCGAAACGAGGTGATCTTGGACGCGACCTCGGCACCCATCGACTTCTGGAGGACCAGCTTGGTCAGACGTGCCGCAAAGTTCCTGAGGAGACTGTGGCCCTCACGGTCCCTGACGCCGTACACCACATCCTGGTCGTCGGTGAGGGCACTGAGCAGTACCGGGATCTCCTCCGGAGGTATCTGGAGGTCGTCGTCCATCGTGATGATGACTTCGTTGCGGGCCTCGCGGATGCCACACAGGAGTGCATTGTGCTGGCCGAAGTTGCGGGAGAGATCAAATGCCCGTATCCAGTCGTATCGCCTCGTGAGGTCCTCGATCCCTGGCCAGCTCGAATCGGTGCTGCAATCGTTCACGAGAACGAGCTCGTAGGACGTCGCGGCCTCCGCGAGCACGACGGCCAGACGTTCGACCAACTGCGGGAGCGTCGATTCGCTGTTGTAGACGGGGATGACGACCGACAGCGAGCACCGGCGGGGAAGCGGGGAGGAGGAAGGCAACTGGTAGAGTCCTCTCGTTCCGGTCATCTTGGAGCGCTTGCCGCGCTTGAGTGTGGAGCGACCACGGTAGTCAAGGCGCCTCCGACACCCAACCGGACCGCCGCCACGCAGGGAGGCCCCGATGGCCATACTCGTGACTGGATCGGCCGGATTCATCGGCTCGAATCTGGTGCGTCACCTGCGTCGCCGGTGGCCCGATACGGATCTCATCTCGCTCGACGCGCTCACCTACGCCGGTCATCTGGCGAGTCTCCGAGAACTGGAGGATGATCCGGGCCACCTCTTCGTCCGGGGTGACATCACGGACCGTGATCTCGTTCGCTCCCTCTTCGAGCAGCACGACATCACCGGCGTCATGCACCTGGCAGCCGAGAGCCACGTCGACCGTTCGATCGTAGAGCCTTTGCGTTTCGTGCAAACCAATGTCGTCGGAACGATGGTTCTCCTCGACGAGGCCCAGCGAGCATGGGAACGCCGCGACGGCGTTCGGTTCCACCATGTGTCCACCGATGAGGTTTTTGGCGACCTCGGGCCCGACGGCCTTTTCTCCGAATCCACCCCGTATCGGCCCCACAGCCCGTATGCGGCCTCGAAGGCTTCGAGCGATCACTTCGTGCGGAGCTGGTATCACACATACGGCTTCCCGACGGTGATCACGAACTGCACAAACAACTACGGCCCGTTCCAGTATCCCGAGAAGCTGATTCCCCTCACAATCGCCCGGGCCCTCGCCATGAGACCCGTTCCCCTCTACGGCGAGGGCCTCAACGTACGGGATTGGCTCTACGTCGAGGACCACTGCGATGCCATCGCCCGCGTCTTCGAGCAGGGCAAACTCGGCGAGACCTACTGCGTCGGGGGTCAGTCGGAGACGAAGAACGTCGACCTGGTCGGCATGGTGCTGGATGAGGTTGATCGGATGACAGGCCGAGACATAGGTACCGGTCGCGGGCTCGTCCAGTTCGTCGCAGACCGCCCCGGCCATGACCGACGGTACGCGATGGACATCTCACGCATCGACTCCGAACTCGGTTGGCAGCCGTCGGTTCCGCTGCCGGAAGGCCTCCGGAGAACGGTGGAGTGGTACATCGCAAACCAGGATTGGTGCGCCGAGGTGACCAACGAGGAGCACCTCCGGTTCGAAGCCGGCTGGTACAGCGATCGTGGTGGTGCATGAGGATGAGGAGAAGGGAAGCTCTGCCATGAAAGGAATCCTGCTCGCCGGCGGTCACGGAACCCGCCTCTACCCGCTGACCGCGGTTTCGAGTAAGCAGCTCGTGGCGATCTATGACAAGCCGATGGTCTACTACTCGCTGACGACGGTCATGCTCGCCGGGGTGAGGGAAGTCCTCGTGGTATCCACGCCCGAGGATGTGTCACGATTCGAGGCACTGTTGGGAGACGGCTCCCAGTGGGGGATATCGCTGTCCTATGGCGTCCAGGACGAGCCACGGGGTATTGCCGAGGCTTTGCTCATAGGAGCCGACTATCTGGGCGACGAGCCGGCGCTGCTCATGCTCGGCGACAACCTGCTGTACGGCCGACTCGATTTCCTGAGGGCGGCCGTGTCCGAGCGCAAGGCCGGCGACGCTGTCATCTTCGCCTATCAAGTCAGCAATCCGAGTGACTACGGCGTGGTCGAGTTCGACCGCGCGGGCAGGGCAGTGCGGCTCGAGGAGAAGCCACAGAAACCCACTTCCCGGTGGGCCGTCCCCGGCATCTACCTCTATCCGAAGGGCGTTGCAGCCGAAGCGGCCGCCCTGGCACCCTCACCGCGGGGTGAGCTGGAGATCACGGACCTCAATCGCCGATATCTCGACGCAGGAAGACTGCACGTCCGGATCATGGGACGCGGGATCGCCTGGCTGGACACCGGCACCCCGCGGAGTTTGCTTAACGCCGCCAACTTCATCGAAGCCATCGAGACCCGCCAGGGCCTCATCATCGGGTCTCCTGAGGAGGCTGGGTTCCGTATGGGGTACATCGATGCCTCCCAACTCATCTCCCAAGTAGAAACGCTCCCGGCATCGGAGTACCGGTCGTATCTCCAAGGCCTGCCCAATGAGATCTCGACATATGACACCGGGGTGGAGGCGGCTTTTGTTCCGGGGGATCACGAGGAACTGGTTGGCAACGGTACGGAGACGAGCTGAATCGTCTCCAACGTCTGGCCGGTGCGAGGTCGACCCTGGATTGCGGCCGAGCCAGCGGTAGCGGCGGCGACTACGCTTCACTCGACATGTAGCGACCTCAGCCTTCCGTCCCACGTTTGCAGGCCCTACCGGCTCGGAGGTTCGCCATGTCATCGCACACCCCTGTTCTCGCTTCCCTTGATCTGTCGACTCACGTTGCGCTCGTCACGGGCGCAAATCACGGCATCGGGTCTGCCACCGCACGGCGGCTCGCTGCTTGTGGGGCTTCGGTTCTCCTCACGTACCTGCGTCTGGATGATCTGCCGGATGCCGGCATCCCGGACGCCTACCGGCGTGATCGGGCCCAAGATGCCGGTCAGGTGATGGAAGGGATCGTTGACGCCGGCGGCCGAGCCTTGGCCGTCGAGGCCGATCTCGCCGATGCCGCAACGCCGATGCTTCTCTTCGACGCGGCGGAAGAAGCCTTCGGGCCGGTCGACATCCTCGTGAACAACGCCTCCGGCTGGGTCGCCGACACATTCACGGCGGACGTCACAGACCCTTTCGGAAGAGATCTCAAGCGGGTGTCGTCTGAGACGTTCGACCAACAGTTCGCGGTCGATGCCAGGGCTGCTGCTCTACTGATCTCCGAGTTCGCCGCCCGGCATCTGCGCCACGGCCTCACCTGGGGCCGGATCATCGGCCTCACGTCGGGAGGTCCACTCGGGTTCCCGGGGGAGGTCTCCTACGGGGCGGCCAAGGCGGCGCAGGAGAACTTCACGATGTCGGCCGCATTCGAACTCGCAGACCGGGGTGTCACCGCCAACATCGTGTACCCGCCGGTCACCGACAGCGGCTGGGTCACCGATGAGGTGAGGCGGGCTGTGGATGAGAGCGACACGGCCGTTCACGTCAGCGAGCCGGAGGAGGTGGCAGAGGTGATTGCCCATCTCGCCAGTGACCTCGCGAGACTGATCACCGGAAACGTCATCCATCTCCGCTGAGACAGGCGCCGCGGCGGCACACGATCAGTCGGACTGCGGCGACGGCTCCGGCTCCTCAGCCGGCTCGGGAGTGGCTTCGGGTTCGGTGGTCTTCTCGCGAAGCCGGCGCTGTTGCCACAGCAGGTAGAGCCCGCCGAGCACGAGGACCCACAGCAGGGGCACCAGCCATCCGGCCAGGAGCACGAACACGCCACCGATCCCCTTGAGCATGTTCCAGCTCGCCGAGAGCCCGTCCCGGAACCCAGGGAGGCCGCCCGGGTCCGTGGCGTTGATCGAGAAGGTCTGCGTGGTGACTGCGGTGCGGGCTTCCACCGGCTGGCCTTCCTGGTCTACCGGGGTGGCGCTCACCTTGGTGCGGGTGCGTAGATCCCGCTCCACGACGATCTCGGCTGCCAAGACGGTGTCCTGGCCCGGCTCGAGCGTGGCGTGGGGATCCCCGAAGACCACAACAAGGTCGCCGAGTTCGAGATCGAGCACCGAGTCGGTCACCTCGAGGTTCGTGAGCGGTGTGTCCCCGGTGTTGGTGATCTCGAAGCAGACGGTGACGTCCTCGCCCTCCTCGACCGAGAGGGGGCCGGTTTCCGGGCACGACGCCCCGCCGTCATGGCCGGGATAAGCGCTCATGGCGAGGGTGACGTCGGGACTGCTGAGCGCTTCGGTGAGGGTGAGCACGATGGTGGCGAGGTCGACCTGGTCGCGCACGGTTCGGAGCTGGCCCCGGAGCGTTTCCAGGGTGGTCTCGCGATCGAGGAGCTGGCTCTCCAGGGTGGCGATGTCGGTCATGTCGACGGCGCTCGCCAGGAGGGCCTGGAGCCGCTCCACGCTCGTCTCGGCCGTCGTGATGCGGCTCTCCAGATCGACGATCCTCTCCGTGACGTCATCGGCCGAGATGTCCTGGGTGCGAATCTCGCCGAGCTCGCCCAAGCGGGTGAGTGCCTCGTGGAAGTCCGCGGGGAGCACCTTGAAGGTGAGAACGCTGGCGGCGTCGGCGCCTCCGGTGGTCCGCTGGCCGTATAGCAGACCTCCCAGCGAGTCGATGGTGGTCATCGCCTCGGAGGTCGCCTCGGCCACGTTGGTGACCGCCACCGTCATCTCGGCGTGGTAGATGATCTCGCGGCCCAAATCAGCGGCGTGCAGCACCACCGCTGTTGCCTCGGCTACCCCTTCGCTCTCTCCGTCGAAGCCCGCCGGTTCTGGAGCGGAGCGTGCATTGTCGACATCGGGGAAAGCGGCGGTTGTGTTCTCCGTGGCCTGGTAGTCGTTGTCGAGTCCGACGGTGGTCTCGCTCTCGCTATCGCTGCCGCACCCTGGCACGAGCAGGAGCAGCACCGTCACCAGGATCAGCCACGCCGTCTTCGTTGTTCTGGTTCTCATGGGTTCTCCCGGACGGTCGCGTTTGAACTACGACGGCGCGGAGACACTCAGCGGTTCCCGGCCGGCTTTCATCATCGTGCATGCTCACGTCGCGGGTCAATCGGCTTCGCGTTGCTCGCGGGCGCGGAATGGCGGGAGGAATCGACGGTATGCTCGGGGGCCTTCCGCCCGTCGAGCACTGAGGACGACACCATCGATTCTCTTTCCCAGCTTGCCGTCACTCCTCCCATGGGCTGGAACTCGTGGAACGCTTTTGGTGATGCCGTCGACGAGAGGGTGGTCCGCGAGACGGGCGAGGCAATGGTCTCCAGCGGGCTCGCCTCCCTGGGATACGAGTACGTCGTCATCGATGACTGCTGGTCGGACCAGGCGGGTCGTGACGGAGACGGCCGTCTAGTGGCCGATCCCGTGCGGTTTCCCAACGGGTTGAAGAGCCTCGCCGATTCGATGCACGATCTCGGACTCAAGGTCGGAATCTACTCCGATGCCGCCGAGCACACCTGTGGCGGCTGTCCGGGGAGCTTGGGCTTCGAGACCGGAGACGCAGAGCTCTGGGCGAGCTGGGGAATCGATTACCTCAAGTACGACTACTGCGGGGCTCCCGGCGACCGCGCCGCGGCCGAGGAGCGCTACGGTCGTATGGGGGAGGCGTTGCGTGCCACAGGCCGTGATTTCCTCTACTCGATCTGCGAGTGGGGTGGGCGCGACCCCCATGCGTGGGGACCCGACGTGGGCGGCCACATGTGGCGGGTATCGGGCGATGTCTTTGATTCCTGGGTGGACGTGTGGGTCCCCGAGCACGAGACTTACGGCATCGGGGTCGACACCTCCATCGACATCGCTGCGGGTCTCCACGATCACGGCGGCCCGGGTGGATGGAACGACCTTGACATGCTCGTGGTCGGGCTCAGGGGAGCAGGGCGGATCCCGGGCCCGGGGTTGTCGTTCCTGGAGTATCAGACGCAGATGTCGATGTGGTGCATGGCCGCCTCGCCGCTCATGATCGGCTGTGACCTGCGAACGCTCGATGACGACACAGCGGCGCTGCTGACGAACCCAGAGGTGCTGGGCGTGAACCAGGACCGTTTCGGTCGCCCGGCATGGAGAGTCCGGCGTGGTGGGGGATGCGAGGTGTGGCGGAGGCCGCTTGCCGACGGTTCGGTAGCGATGGCACTGGTCAACCGAGGCTCCTCGGGCCGTGACGTCACCCTGCAAATCGCCGACACCGGCCTCTCGGGGGGACGCAAAGCGGTTCGCGATCTCTGGGCTGGCACGGAGGTCACCGAGTTCGTTTCCGAGAGCACCTTCCGGGTGCAGCCTCACCAAACGCTGATGTTCAAGATCAGCGACTGACGAAGACCGTCCGGCTGTCAGTCCGGATGGATACGGTGCTCGTAGTCGATGAGGCACCGCTCGTATCGTTCCGACATCAGGGGGGAGGAGACGAGGAAATCGGCCGTGGCGCGGTTGCACGCCATCGGGAGGTTGTACATCACCGCGATCCGTAACAGGGCCTTGATGTCGACGTCGTGGGGTTGCGTGAGCAGTGGATCCCAGAAGAAGATGACGACATCGAGGTCGCCTTCGGCGATGCGGGCGCCCATCTGCTGGTCGCCGCCGAGGGGGCCGCTTCTGAAACGTGTCACCTCGAGATGCAGGGCGTCGGCGATGAGCGCACCGGTGGTTCCGGTGGCAAACAGGCGGTGTTTGGCGAGGACTCCGCGATTGAACTTGGCCCATCCCAGGAGATCGCCTTTGCGGCTGTCGTGGGCGATGAGAGCGATGTTCTTGCGCTTCTCCATCGTCATCGCTGATCCGTAGTCGTCGTCGGGTACGGGGATCTCATTCAAAACCGTCACCGTGCACCTCCAGGTCGGCTCCCTGGCGTATGGTCTACCACACGACCGTCACGGCGCCGTGACACGGCCGTTGTGCCCGGACGAATCGTCGCGTGGTGAACCCGAGCCGACTCCATGCGATGCCGGTAGGCTACGGCGACTATCGACGAGAGGGGCGCGGAGGCTGAGATGGCTGAGTTCCGATGGCACTCGTTCCGGTCTGGGCCCATCGGGCCTCTCGCTTCTCTCGCCTTTGTCGCGTTGCTGGTAGGTGTCGGGGGCTGTGATGGGGAGACCGCACCCGATTTGTCTGCTGCCGATGGAGGGTCAATCACGGCAGTTGATGAGGTGGGCGACCTCTCCACGACCGGTCTTGACTCTCTTGGCAATGCGGCCGGCCCGGGCGTTGGTTGGCCGAATGTCATTCCTTCCGACATTCCCGCGTTGAGGAGCGGCATCAGTAGCGTGCTGGGAGGTTCTGGCATGGTGCGGATCTTCTACTCGGGGGTCACCGACGACGAGTTCATGGCATATCTCGAAGCCTTGGATGAGGCCGGGTTTGAGCTGGAGTACCTGGTGTACGCCTCCGATGCGAACCCGGAGCGGGCAGAGGAACGCGCCGCCGCTGGAGAGTGGGATGCCGTGCGGGCGAGGAGGGACGACTTCACGGTGGGCGTTGCATTCGGGGCAGGAGAGGGGTCAATCGATGTGAGCGGACCGATCGAGGATGTCGGCTCCGACAGGTCGTGGCCGTCTGAGTGGGCCGCCATCCCGACGCCAGACGAGCTGGTCATCACCGAGGTACAACGCTTTTCGTCGGGCCCGATCGTGAACCTCGCGTACAGCGACGACACCGACATCGAGGGATACATCGACGGGCTCACCTCCGGCGGGTTCACCGTCACCGATCGCTCGTTCGACCAGGAGGACAGGATCATCAGCGTCACTGTCCGCGACCAAACCAACGAAGTGCAGGTCCGTTCGCTCGGCTTCGGTCGCCTCGAGATCACCGTCTCGCCGGCCGGTGATACCCCCACGATGCCGGTAGCATCCCGAGAGTTCCCCGAGTACCTGCCTGAGGTCCCCGGCGGCAAGATCCAGGTCGCCGTGGTCGACCCGCAGGGTGGCTTCTCTGCGGTCGTGACAATCGAGGAGGGCCACACGACCGAGGACTATCTGGCGGTGCTCAGCGCCGCCGGCTGGGAAGAGACCGGGGAAACGATGCTTGCCGGGTTCATCCTCACCGATGGGGAACATCGGCTGACGATCTTCGACAGCCCCTCCGGCTTTGCCCCGATCCAAATATCGATCCAGGTTGATCCGTAGAGTTCAGGGCCTGAGCAAGCAGGGTCAGGGCATCTCATGGATCCCCCGCGTTTGGCTGTCCCTAGGATGATGTCGGCAGGCGGGGTGGTTCCCGCTTGCCGCCGAAATGGTACCGGCGAGCTCCTCGTCTAGCCTGCCTCGAGATGTCGACCAGGGCAGAGACGGATCGTATGGACGCCGGTGAGGCCCGTGCCCTCTTCCAGAGCTACGTCGAGGGTTGGGTCCACGCCGACCCCGACGAGATCCTCGGGGTTCTCGATCCCGGATGTCTCGTGGTCGAGTCCCACGGTCCCACCTACCGTGGGCGGCGGACGGTCGAGCGATGGGTCGACGAGTGGTTCGGCGCCGGCGGCGTCGTGGAGTCGTGGGACGTCACGTCCTTCCACCTGGACGGAGCGGCCGCCTTCGTGGAATGGGACTTCATCTGTGTCTTCGCCGGCGAGCGGTCCCGCTTCGCAGGAGCCACCTCGTTGCGTTTCGCCGACGGGCACATCTCCGAGATCCGCGAGTACCGCATGACCTCCAGCCCCTTCGACTGGGCTCCCGACGAAGCAGGGGGAGAATGCTGATGTGGGCATTTGCGCTCGTGGCCGGCATCGCTGCCGCCGTCATCGACACCGCGACCATGATCCCTCTCGAGTTCGCAAGCACCCGAGAGAAGCGCCAGGCCATGACGGCGGCCTTCATCGATCGCTTCTTCCTTGGATTCATCGTCCTCGACATCCCAATACGTTGAACCCCCGCCCGCGAACACGCCGAGATCGGAGGTCGATTCAACGTGGTCGAGCCGCACTCACCAAGATCTCAATCCGCGACACACCACCGGGTAGCCTGCGGGGGAGACATGTCGAAGCGGATTGCACTCCTCATGGTCGGCCTCGTGGCGGCGCTCGCTCTCGTACCGACGGGTGGCCTCGCCCAAGTTCCCGAGCTCCCACCCGGCGGCACCTTCATCGACGACGACCTGTCGGCGTACGAGCCCTATGTCGAGGCGATCGCAGCCGTGGGAATCACCAAGGGTTGTGGCCCGCTCGAGTTCTGCCCCAACGACCCCGTGAGCCGAGGGCAGATGGCGGCGTTCCTGGTGCGAGCGCTCAGTCTCACGGACCGCGATGTCCCCGGGTTTGTGGACGACGACGCGTCGATCTTCGAAGCCGACATCGAGAAGCTCGCCACCGCCGGGATCACGAAGGGCTGCAACCCGCCGCTCAACAACCGGTTCTGTCCCGACAGCGCCGTGACCCGCGGTGAGATGGCGGCCTTTCTCACTCGCGCCCTACACCTTCCGGCAACGTCCGACACGCCTTTCACCGATACCGAGGGGGTCTTCCTCGACGACATCAACCGCCTCGGAGCGGCCGGTATCACCAAGGGCTGCAACCCGCCCACCAACGACCACTACTGCCCGAACGCGCCCGTCACCCGTGAGCAAATGGCCGTGTTCCTCACACGCGGCCTCGGCCTCACCCCGATCACCCCGCCGGCCCGGACGGAACCGTCCTTCGGCAACCCGGACGCCAATGCGTCACCTCCCTCGGGCGCCCGCACCGAGGACACCTCCAACCCCGACGTCGTGATCGGCAACGGGACGCCGGAGAGCTGTACGTCCCAGGCCGTCGTTGATGCGGTCGCTCAGGGAGGGACCATCGTTTTCGACTGTGGCCCGGACCCGGTCACGATCGAGATGACGGAGACGGCGAAGGTCTTCAACGACACCGGGCCAGAGATCGTGATCGACGGTGGGGGTTTGGTGACCCTGAGCGGTGGTGGTGAGAGGCGCATCCTCTACATGAACACGTGCGATCGAGATCAGGTGTGGACGACCTCGCACTGCCA
>Ga0315543_1004630_pt1 | contig 11302 bp, 8 predicted proteins | sample SalMarSW160210MG_2_FD_203098 | JGI IMG/M metagenome (GOLD analysis project Ga0315543, IMG submission 203098) | Salt marsh sediment microbial communities from the Plum Island Ecosystem LTER, Massachusetts, United States - Salt Marsh Sediment SW1601-210 ...
CTGAAGAAGCAGGATTTGGTTTTCAGAATTCTCAAGGAGCGTATTAACCAGAGCGGTCTGATGTACGGCGAAGGCGTGCTGGAAGTGCTGCCGGATGGTTACGGATTTCTGCGAAATCAGGATTATAACTATTTGTCATCGTCGGATGACATTTATGTATCTCCGTCTCAAATCAGACGCTTTGGCCTGCGGACCGGAAATATTGTACAAGGTCAAATCAGGCCCCCGAAAGATTCGGAGAAGTACTTTGCCCTTCTGCGCGTCGAAGCGATCAACTTCGAAGATCCTGACAACCTTGCGGAAAAGGTTGTGTTCAGCGACCTGACGCCATTGCATCCTGAGGACCGTTTTATACTCGAAACGACAGGGGAAGAGTTGAATATGCGGATTATCGATCTGGTCACGCCGGTGGGCAAAGGCCAGCGTGGCCTGATAGTTGCTCCGCCGCGAACCGGTAAAACAATCCTGCTGCAAAAAATTGCAAACGCCCTGAGCGCAAATCATCCTGATGTGAAATTGATCGTGCTGCTGATTGACGAACGGCCGGAAGAAGTTACCGAAATGGAGAGGAAAACCGCTGAAGATGTTGAGGTTATAAGTTCGACTTTCGACGAACCGGCAGCACGTCACTGCCAGGTTGCAGAAGTTGTAATCGAAAAAGCAAAGCGACTTATCGAGTACGGTACAGATGTAGTGATTCTGCTGGACTCGATAACGCGGCTTGCGCGTGCATATAATACCGAGATGCCGCACTCGGGCAGAATCCTGACAGGCGGTGTCGACGCCGGCGCCATGCAGATGCCCAAGAGATTTTTCGGCGCTGCCAGGAACGTCGAAGAAGGCGGTTCGCTGACTATTTTCGCAACGGCATTAATCGACACCGGCTCAAAAATGGACGAGGTTATCTTCGAAGAATTCAAGGCGACCGGCAATATGGAGCTGCATCTTGACAGGCGTCTTGTTGACAGAAGGATCTGGCCGGCGATAGACATCAGCCGAAGCGGAACCAGACGGGAAGAACTGCTGCTTGATCCGAAAGAGCTTCAACTTGTATATCGGCTCCGAAGGGTTCTGAGCGAATTGAATCCTATCGAAGCAGTCGAGCTGCTCAAAAGCAGGCTTGCCAAGACCAGAACCAACGGAGAATTCCTGATGACAATGAACCTCGATTAGGTACGATGGAAGTGTAAAACAACATATCGTTAAAACACATAGTAGTATCCTGTTTTGTGTTCAATTGTTTGCTTTACATCGTTGTTCCTTTTTATTAAGATGATACTCCGGCCAATGTATTGTGCCGGAGTTTTTTATGAACAATTATCTAAAACTGAAAAGCCATGAGTGAGCAACTTCCGAAAATTTATGAATCCAAAACGATAGAGCGGCAGGCGAATGAGATATGGTCTTCGCATCAATACTTTCACGCCGAACCGCACGCCGACGGCAAAAATGGTAAAGCTTACACAATCGTAATTCCCCCGCCTAACGTTACGGCACCGCTGCATCTGGGCCACGCACTGAATAACACATTGCAGGACATCCTGATTCGCTTCCGGCGGATGCAGCAATACAATACTTTGTGGATGCCCGGCACGGATCACGCCGGCATTGCCACGCAGACGGTCGTCGAGAAGCGAATACTTTCTGAAGAGGGAAAACGCCGGACCGACTTCGAGCGGGAAGATTTTGTCGGGCGCGTTCAGGCATGGAAAGACGAATATGAAGCCCGTATTATCGAGCAATTAAAAGCGATGGGCTGCTCGTGTGACTGGCAGCGGACGCGGTTTACCATGGACGACATGTGCGTCAAAGCCGTTCGCAGCGCGTTTTTCAAGCTCTTCAAGGATGGGCTGATCTATCGAGGCAAAAGGCTGGTCAACTGGGACCCGGCCACGCAGACAGTATTAGCCGACGACGAAGTCGAGCATGAGACCATACAGGGCCATTTCTGGTACATGAGGTACCCGCTCGTCGAGCCTGTTGAAGGTGTCGCGGGCGTCTCGCCCGCGCGTGTCGAAGGCGTCTCGCCCTTGCGTCCCGATAGCGTCCCGCTCTCGGAACAATCCGACGAAATCCACCGCCGTAAGGGCCACAACCTCCCTCATTGGACAAAGCGCGGGGCCACTTACGCCGTCACGTTCCGCCTCGCTGACAGCCTTCCCCCGCACATTCTCCATACATGGAGACAGGAAAGAGAGGACATCATCCAGCAAGCTGGGGAACAGGGCTGTCCCCTGACGGCTCACGAAGAACGAGAACTATATCGACCGCACGCAAAGCAAATCGAAACATTTCTGGATTCCGGCCGGGGTGCTTGCCACCTTGCCAAATCCGAGATCGCATCGTTAGTCCAGGAAGCTCTGCGGTACTTCGATGGCCGGCGGTATGATTTGATCGCCTGGTGTATCATGCCCAACCACGTTCACGTGATCGTGCGCCCCTTCGAGGGCTATGACCTGGCGGGTATCATGCACAGTTGGAAGTCTTTCACCGCCAAGCAGGCAAATAGACTGTTGGAAGAAACTGAGGCTTTCTGGCAGGAGGAGTATTACGATCACCTGATTCGGGACGAGGAGGATTTTAGGAACCAGATTAATTATGTGCTCGAGAACCCTGACAAAGCAGGCTTGCAAGACTGGCCATGGTGCGGGATACAGGGCTCGACTTCAGACCTAGAACGAGGGCAAGATGCCCTCGGGACGCAAGGGCGGGACGCCCTCGCCACGATCACGCACGTCACCGTAGCCACGACCCGTCCAGAGACAATGCTCGGTGATACGGCCGTGGCGATGAATCCGGCGGACAAACGTGCCAGGTATCTGCTCGGCAAAGAGGTCCGGCTTCCGATTGTCGGTCGCGTTATCCCCATCATTGCCGATGAGCATGTCGTTCTGCCAGACCCCGACAGTGAAGACGAAAAGGCAAAATTCTCTACCGGCTTTTTGAAAGTCACGCCTGCTCACGACCCGGATGACTGGGCGATCGGTCAGAGACATGGGCTGCAAGTTATCAACGTTATGGCCCCAGACGGCTCGATAAGCGACAAGTACGGTTGGGAAGACGCTGATGAGCCGGAAGCGCAATCTTTGCTCGGAATGGACCGCTTTGAGGCCCGCGAGGCTATTGTCGAGTGGTTCCGAAAGGAAAATCTGCTTGAGGACGTTCGTGAATACGTACACGAAGTCGGGCACAGCTATCGCAGCCATGTGCCTATCGAGCCTTATCTGTCCGACCAGTGGTATATCGCCGTGAAGAAACCTATCGAGCATCTGGCAGAGAAATTCGGCTCCGGGCTAATCGAGGGCACGGATGTGCCGATAAATTCCCTAGCAGGTCTGGCCCTGAAGCCCCTGCTTGATGGCCACCTGCGTTTTATTCCTGAACGTTATGCCAAGACATACCAGAACTGGCTGGAGAACCTCCGAGACTGGCCCATAAGCCGGCAGCTCTGGTGGGGACATCGTATACCGATATGGTCGAAATCCGGCGACGAAGACCAGTTGCTGTCTGAGTTATCGAAGTTTGCTGATCAAGTGCATTCGGTCACAATGGATTCGGATGATGGCTCGATAACATATATTTCCGTGGGATCGGGACATGAGGATGTTGAGAAGCAGATTGAAGCAGATGGCTGGACGCGGGATGAGGATGTTCTGGACACGTGGTTTTCTTCGGCGCTTTGGCCGTTTAGTACGATGGGCTGGCCGGAAGATACGCCGGAATTGAAAACTTTTTATCCGGGCGATGTGCTTTGCACGGCGCGCGAGATTATTACGCTTTGGGTTTCGCGTATGCTAATGATGGGACAATATTGTGCCGGTGATATTCCGTTCAGCGATGTTTATATCCACGCGATGATTCAGGATGGCCAGGGGCGCAAGATGTCCAAGAGCCTCGGCAACGGCATCGATCCCTTGGTTGCTATCGACAGCCACGGGGCCGATGCGATGCGATTTACGCTGGCAAGCATGGCTACGGACACACAGGACATAAGGATGCCGGTGGCGGCCATGACCCTGCCCGACGGGCGCCAGGTAAATACGTCGCCGAAGCTCGATATCGGGCGAAATTTCTGTAACAAGCTTTGGAACGCCTCGCGTTTTGCGATGATGAATCTTGACGGTATTGACCCGGCCGGTTTCGTTCCAGGCAAAATGGACGTTACCGATAAGTGGATTCTGTCCCGTTTGACCGATACGATTGCAGAGACAACCAGGTCTCTGGATGGATATAAATACAGCGAGCCTTTGGCCCTGATCTACCGGTTTTTCTGGAACGATTTTTGCGACTGGTATCTTGAGTGGGCCAAGCCGCGAATGCAGGATGAGCGGAAAAGGCCCATCGCTCAAAATGTCTTGGCTTTTGTGCTGGATCAGACTCTGCGTTTGTTACATCCGTTTGTCCCGTTTATAACCGAAGGAATATTCCAGAAACTCAATGAGATCGCTCCGGTCAGGCGGCTTGAAGGGCTCACCGAGGCGAAAAACACCGGAGCCCTCGTCGTAGCAGAATGGCCCCAAATAGTTGACTCCCTGCGTGATACGGACGCGGAGAAACAAATCGACATAATACAGACCATAGTTCGTACCGTACGGGATATCAGAAGCAATCGGAATATACCGCCGAAAGAACGACTGGTTGTATCCGTTAAGTCGCAAAAGGAGATTGTTGAGATTCTTGAGCGAAATTCAGAGCTTATTAGTCAATTGGCTGGTATTATGGAATTTAACGCCGGGACGGATATAGTAAAACCTGCAAATGCAGCCGTTTCAATTGCAGGCGTCACGGAGGTGTATGTCCATGAAGCGATTGACCCGGAAGCCGAGCAACGCCGATTGGAGAAACAGAAACAGCAGATAATAAAAGCGAAAGAATCAGTAGAAGCCAAGCTGGGCAACAAGAATTTTGTGACCAAAGCCAAGCCCGAAATCGTTGCTCAGGCTAAAGCCAGGCTGGCCCAGTTTGTAGAACAATTAAATACTGTTGAAAAGCACCTTTCGGAATTTAAAAATAGTGGATGAGTGAACTGAGACGTTCATACCGGCATCTACCAGATAAAGGTGACGCAAAAATGGAAATGGAAGCTGAACTGTCGCGTATCATCATAAACGAAATGTCCGACCAGCAGGTGATAGTCCTGAAAGAACGTCACGGCGATCGAAGTTTTCCCATCGTGATCGGCATTGTCGAAATATTTGCCATCGACCGTCGACTGAAAGGCATCAAGCCGCCCCGCCCGATGACACACGACCTGTTGGCGAATATAATCGAGGATCTCGGCGCCAAGATTGAAAAAATCGTGATTAGTGATTTGCGCCACCACGTCTTTTATGCGACGCTGCACCTGAGCTTGAACGGGCGCGCAATTGAAATCGACTCACGCCCTTCCGATGCGATTGCCCTTTGCGCTGCATCAAACGCACCTATTTATGTTGCTGATCATGTTTTTGAGCAGGCTTCTCAATAAGGAAGGTCGAAATAATCAGCAGCCCGACCCCGACGCAAAGCAAGCTGTCCGCGACGTTGAAGGTCGGCCAGTGATAGCTACCCCGATAGACGTCGATGAAGTCTCGCACTGAGCCATTATTAAAAAGCCGGTCATAGAGATTTCCGCAAACACCGGCGGCGAAAAAACCCAGAGCGATATGAATCAGTTTTTGCATGCCCCCGCTGAAAAGAAAGATGACCAAGATTCCCACGATCGCAATTATCGAAACTATTACCAGGAAATAGGGTTTACCTGCGAACAAGTTAAAAGCGGCACCGTTATTTACCGCTATTATGAGTCTTAAGAAGCCGTCTATGACAGGGTAGGTTTCATGTGGTTCAAGCCAGTTGAATACAGCCTTCTTTGTCCACAAATCCAGTGCCAGCCCGCCGCTCATCAAAGACCAGAAAATAAGATGAGATTTAGCATCCGGCAGCGAAAATGCCATTTGCTTGAAAAAAGCCCGGCTTGGACCCGGCCGGGCGCTGCTGGCTTTTGTCTTGATTTCCGTCATAATTCGTGTTTGCCGTTTTGGTTGACTGTCTATTATCACTGTTAAAAGTTTATCGGCCGACAGGGATTATATCACACTAAGTATTGCTGTCAAAAACTTTTAGCATAAATGGAAATTTTGTTACAGCAGCTATGTTAATGTTTGACATAATGATCGCAGGGATGTATCATATTCTCAATTAAATTAGAGTGTAAATATAGACGAGGTAATACCTCGTCTTTGTTGTATTTACTTGAAAGGTATTTTAATGGCGAAACACAAGGTGATATTGAAAAATAAGCCATATATACTGATTATCCGTGACGGCTGGGGTTATAATCCCAATAGCTCCGAAGACGAATATAATGCTATCAAGTGTGCAAATACTCCGGTGGATGACATGCTAATGGCCGAATATCCGAACTGCCTAATCCATACCAGCGGAGAAGACGTGGGCCTGCCGAACGGTACGATGGGTAACAGTGAAGTAGGACACCAGAATATCGGGGCAGGCAGGATCGTCCCACAGGAATCAGTCAGAATCAGTAAAGCCATTAAGGATGGGTCTTTCTTCGAGGCGCAGGAGTTTCTGAAACTCATCGAATTTGTAAAGAAAAACAGCGGCAAAATGCACGTGATGGGCCTATGCAGCGACATTGGCGTCCATTCGCTGTTGGGCCATCTTTATGGCCTGCTGGAACTGGCAAAAAGAAACGGCGTCAAAGATGTTTTTATCCATGCGTTCATGGACGGTCGGGATTCGCCGCCGGACAGCGGGGCCGGATACATCGCCGATATCGAAAAAAAGGCTGAAGAAATCGGTGTGGGCAAAATCGCGTCGGTCATGGGCCGCTTCTACGCGATGGACCGCGACAGCCGGTGGGACCGGGTACAAAAGGCTTATGAATGCCTGGCGATAGGCAAGGGAGTTAAAGCTGCCAGCGCGGCCGAGGCCGTCGCCAACAGCTACGAAAAGGAAGTCACCGATGAATTTATCGAGCCGACCTGCATTGTCAATAAGGGCAGCGAACCGATTGCAACAATTGATAATGGCGACGGCGTTATTTTCTTCAACTTCCGCGGTGACAGACCCCGTGAAATCGCACGGGCGCTCGTCGGGCCGGACTTTAAAGAATTTACAAGGACGACCAGGCCGGATATTTATTTTGTCTGTATGACCGAATACGACGCGACAATCCCGGCGCCAGTGGCGTTTCCAAAGCTGCCGAAAATGAAAAATATCCTGGCGGCGTATTTGGGCTCGTTGGGATTGAAACAATTTCGCTGCGCGGAGACGGAAAAGTATGCTCATGTAACGTTCTTCTTTAACGATTATACTGAGAAGCCATTCCCCGGCGAGGACAGGCAAATTGTACCTTCGCCCCGAGTCCGCACGTACGATTTGAAGCCGGAAATGAGCGCTTACGAGGTTTGCGAAGTCGTGCTGGAAAGGCTGGATTCGAACAAATACGATGTGGTCGTGGTCAATTTTGCCAATCCGGACATGGTCGGTCACACGGGCATCCTGTCGGCAGCGGTAAAAGCGGCTGAGGTGGTGGATGAGTGCGTCGGCAGAATTCTCGACAAAGTCAAGAGTATGGGCGGCCGAGCCATTATCACTGCCGACCACGGCAACTTCGAGAGAATGTGGGATTATCCGAAGAATCAGCCGCACACGGCCCACACCGTTGGCGATGTGCCGCTGATTATCTTCGACGAACGCTTAAAAGGCGGCAAGCTGCGCCAGGGCGGCAGATTAGCCGATATAGCCCCAACAATGCTGGCAATGATGGACCTGTCAAAGCCCAAAGAAATGACCGGCCAGAGCCTGATTGAACATTAAAGTTATCTCAAATAAAATTTTGATGCAATCAGATCACCACAAAACAAACAAGTAAAATGGCTACAGAGGCCCTAAAGTGTCTTAGAGAAGCAGTACAGGAAGAATTGCAGCGAAAAGCATTGCTCGGCCAGTACGTCATCATAAACCGCAATGGCAAAGTCTGTCGAGTCTCACCCAAACAGGCCCTGAAAATCGCCAAATCCAAATGATTCAGCTATGGGACAGATACGGGTACTTAACCAGAATATGATTAATATGATTGCCGCCGGCGAGGTGATCGAACGGCCAACTTAACAATTAAACTTTTAAATATCAAGCAGCGTAACGCAGCACTTCGATCTCGGCTCCATGCCGGACAGCCTGTTCGGCCATGTCCTGAATTTTTTCCGTCACTTCTTCGCTGAGATAATACTCGCCGCAGTTTTCGCAGATTTCGCCGGGAACGTCTTTAATAACAACAGTTGTAAGACCACGTACAAGGGTTACAGTAGTCATACCATCGTGTGTCCGGCCTTGTTTGCAAATAACACATTTCATTATAAAGCTCTCCGTGTTTTGAAATTATCTGTCCAGATTTTTGCATCGGGGACATAAGCCGTAACAACTATCCCTGTTTTTTGTTGCTCATCAAATGCAAAAACAACATGTACTGGACCATCTCTCACAAATCCGAGCATCAAACAACTCGGATATGGTGTATCATCAGGATAATTGATGATAACTTCACCTTGTCGAATAACATCAAGCACATCTCCTTTTTTCAGACCGCGACTAAACATTTGTCGAATCGCATGTCCACTATATTATATGTTTATAATCCATAACTGATTTCTTTAAGGTATTTACGCTTCCTTCCAGTTTAGCAGCTTAGATGAAATCTTCAAGAAACATTTTTGTTATCTTAATTATTCTTGTCTGAATACAAGCTCAAAATTAGAACCATTTAATTGTAAATCTGCATCTTAATGACGAAATGCTGGAATTTCATTAAAAAACCGATACAATGAAACAGCTATGGGACAGATAAGGGTACTTGACCAGAATATGATTAATATGATTGCCGCGGGCGAGGTGATCGAGCGGCCTGCAAGCGTGGTCAAGGAACTCGTGGAGAACAGCATCGACGCGGGGGCGACAAAGATAACGGTAGCCGTCGAGGACGGCGGCAGAAAGCTCATATCTATCACCGATAACGGTTGCGGCATGGACGCTGATGACCTGGCTCGGGCCTTTGAGCCGCATACCACCAGCAAAATCAAAGCCAGCTCGGATTTACTCGGCATATCGACACTCGGCTTTCGAGGCGAGGCACTGGCAAGTATCGCTTCAATTGCACAAGTTCGGGCTGTAAGCAGGACGAAAGACTCGACCGGTGCCAACTGCGTTGAGATCGATTGCGGAAACAAGACCGGCCTTGGCCCATGCAGCGCCGATTACGGTACGACCGTCCAGATCAGGGACATTTTTTATAAACTGCCTGCCCGGCGAAAATTTCTCAAAACCGCCAACACTGAAATGGGCCATATCACCGAGCAATTCACACGCATCGCGCTTGCGAATGAGAACCTGGATTTGACGCTGGTACGCAACGGCAAAGAGCTTTATAGGCTGTCGGACAAAGATGATCTTCGCCGGCGCATAACCGAACTGTTCCCGATATCATCGAGTGACATTTCCGAGAATCTGATCGAGGCCGAAAGCAGCGAAAAAGGCCTGCACGTCCACGCCCTGATGGGCAAGCCGCTCATTTCACGGACAAACAATCGGTTTCAATACGTGTTTCTAAATGGCCGGTTTATCCGTGACAAATTCATCTCGCACGCTATCAAAGAGGCGTATCGCGGGCTTCTGGAGCCCGGTCGGTTCCCTGTCGTTTTTTTGTTCATTCAGATGAGCTTTGAAGATTATGATGTGAACGTGCATCCGACGAAAATTGAGGTGCGTTTCTATAATTCAAATCTGGTGCATTCGCAAATTCTTGGAGCCCTGCGTGAAAAGCTCCTGGGGACGAATCTTGAGATGCCGGGCAAGCTGCCGGATGTGCAAAACGCTCAAGACACGTCGCGCCATTCACCACCGGTGCGGGATAGCAGAATTGCCGATGCAATGGCTGAGTTCTTCAGAAAGCACAGGCCTGCTCAAATGCAGCAGCAACTGGGATTTCGCCCATCGGCAACGGGCAAAGTCCATGCCGTATCGCGCGAGAATTCCGCGCAGTACGATAGAAAATATCTGCAGATACATGATAGTTTCATTGTGGCACAAACCGAAGATGGGTTCGTCATTATAGATCAGCATGCACTTCACGAGCGTATCATGTATGAAGATTTGTGCAGGCGGATACGGAAAAACAAACTCCAATCGCAGCGACTGCTGATTCCCGAAAGTTTTGAGGTCACCGTCTCCGAAGCCGAGGCCCTGAAAGCCAATGCCGAACTGACGGACAAATTGGGAATCGAACTTGTGCCGTTCGGTCCCAGAACAATGGCTGTCCAGGCATTTCCCACTCTGCTGTCGGGTGTTCAGCCGCTCGACTTTATTCAGGATTTGATAGACTTGCTCGACCGCAAGGATGCAGGGCTTGATGCCGAGAGACTGCTCGACGAGGTCTTGAATATGGCTGCATGTAAGGCTGCTATCAAGGCGGGCCAGAAGCTGACCGACAGCGAAATTGATCAATTGCTCGCAGATCGGCAAAACGCCGAGTCGGCAAGTCGCTGTCCGCATGGCAGGCCTACTACAATTAAGTTTTCGATCAGCGATTTGGAAAAGCAGTTCAAGAGAACCTGATGAATAAGTGGTGGTGGCTATTACTGATCATTTCGTGCTGGATGGCCGCCGGAGTTACCATGTTTGGTTCCCGGCAAGGTCTGGAAAATAGTGGTGCCCCCCTGCCGGACCGGGCCGACAGGATTGTTTCTTTGGCGCCGAATATAACCGAAATTCTTTTTGCGATAGGGCTGGGGGACAAAATTACCGGTGTTACGCTTGACAGCGATTATCCTCCGGATGCTGCGGAAAAGCCGAAAGTAGGGACTTTCTGGCAGCCGGACATTGAGGCGGTGGTGGCCGCCAGGCCCGACCTGGTGATTACGCTTGGATTTGAGCAACAGAAGAATCTTGCCGAGCGATTGAGACGAATCGGCTATAACAGTCTGACTGTGAATATTGAAAAGGTAAGCGATTTTTTCGCTGCGATCGAAAAAATCGGGATCGCGACCGGCAGGCAGCGACAGGCAAATGAATTGATAAGCCGTATCAGGACAAAGTTGCGTCAGCTCGCGAGCATCGTAGGCGCCGGGCCCAAAGTCAGGGTGCTCTGGGTAGTTCAGAGAGAACCTCTGCGGGTGGCCGGAAGAGACACATTTGTCAATGAGATGATTGAATTGGCGGGCGGCGAAAATGCAATCGGTTCGACGGTGCATAAATATCCCCCGATAGGTTCTGAGCAGGTCATTGCCTGTAATGCCAACGTTAT
>Ga0315543_1004632_pt1 | contig 11300 bp, 6 predicted proteins | sample SalMarSW160210MG_2_FD_203098 | JGI IMG/M metagenome (GOLD analysis project Ga0315543, IMG submission 203098) | Salt marsh sediment microbial communities from the Plum Island Ecosystem LTER, Massachusetts, United States - Salt Marsh Sediment SW1601-210 ...
GTGATTCGGCGCCCAGATGGTCACCGTAGCCGGGGTCGTGGCCTCGACGTAGCGGGCGATCGTCTCGGTCGGCATGTCGAACACACGGCCCGCTTCGAGCGACGCGGCGAGCTTGAGGTACTCGGCGTGCGCCCAGGCCAAGGGCATGGCCGATCCGGTCGGACGTCCCGGGAACAACTCGCGCTCCGGTATCTCCTGCCCGTCCCAGACCTGCTCGGGAAGCAGGCCGTTGGGCTCGGCGAAGCGGCCGAGCGCGGCGAACAGGTCACGGGCCTCCTCTTCATTCCCGGCCGCCAGCTCGTAGTGGGCCCGCTCGCCGGTGAGCAGCGGCCAGGGCCGGCCGATCCCCGAGCCGTCGAACGGACTGCCGTCGGTGTGCTCTCCGTAGCGGTCGCCGCTGTAGCGGCGCCACGACGGGCCGGGCGGCAGATCCGCCCGGAGCACATGATCGATCACCCGCACCGTGTCGGCGATGCGCTCGTCGCGGGCATCGCGCAGGCCGAATCGGACCAGGGCGAGGGCGTCGGGACTGACGATCTCCGAGGCCGGAACGGAGTCCGTTCCGGGCGGGCGGTTCTTGATCGGCACCCAGCCGGCCGTGGGAGAGGCCCCTTCTGCCTCGTCGGGAGGGGTGATCCGGACGTAGTAGCCGGCGACGCCGACCTCTCGGGCGAGGGGAGTGTCGGCCACGTAGATCCAGCGTTCGATCGAGTCGTTCCAAGCATCTGCCGTCTCCCGCAGGAACGTCGCGACCTCCGCCTCGCCCATCTCGTCGGCCATCGACGCCGCCACCACCAAGGCGGCGATCTCGGCTGCCAGGGTGAACGGCGAGTACCCGGCGTCCTCCTCCCAGCGGTCCTGTCCTGTGACGGGCCCGTTGCGCACGATGTAGGCGGCCGCCAACCTGACCATCGGCCACATCTCCGCGAGGTCGACCGGGCACCCGACCTGGCGGGCCAGGCTCACCGCCAGGATCGGGAGGGCGGTCTCGTCCATCTGGACCCCGGCCCAGTAGGGCGTGCCGTCGAGCCACATGTTCTGCGCCCAGTGGCCGTCGGCGTCCTGGGTGGTGCGGAGGTAGGCCAGGCCCCGCAGGGCGTCCTCGGACGCACCGGAGGCCAGCAGACCACCGATCACCTCCACCATGTCGCGCGGCCAGACCAGGTGGTAGCCGCCGAGATCGTCGTCCCCCTTGTTGAAGCCCCACGGGATCGACAGCGATGCGATGGACGCGCCGGGGAACGAGATCGACTCGTGGACCCGAAGCACGGTGCGGGACCTCACCACCAGGGGATCGGCCGAATCCGGGGCGAAGGAGTCGTGCCACGCCCGCCAGCCGGACTCGTACACCTGCCGGGCGGCGTCGACGCCTTGTGCCAAGGAGGCCCGGGCTCGGTGCCCCGCTTCGGCGTCGGACCGGCCGAAACCGACGGCCAGGGTGAATACCCCGGCATCGGGGACCTCGACCTCCCCGGCGAGGGCGACGTTGCCGGGCCCGGCCCTGCCGTACTCCCAGGTGAGCCGCCCGTTGGCGCGCACGTCCTGCCAGCCGTCGGAGGTCCCGACGTAACCGGCCGAGCGGACGCGCCACGGCGTGTCGGCCGCCAGGGCGAGGGCCGTGCCGGAGCCGGAGGCGAACAGCATCGGGACGCCCTTGTACTCGCCCACCCAGCCGACGTTGTCACCGCCTCGGTTGGCGAGGTGGGGGGCGAGCAACACGGTCACGTGCAGGCCGCCTTGCCTCCCGTCGATCCCGACCCGCTGCAGGAGAACGTGCCGTTCCGGGTCGGTGAGGATCTCCTTGGTGACGCGCAGACCATCGGGCAGCTCATTGACGACGACGAAGCCCGGTACCCCGGGAGCGAACCACTCCACCGACGACCGGGCGTCCCGTTTCTCCTCGAGGAACATGCCCTCGCCGGACAGCAACAACCCCATGTCCCTCGTGCAGGCGGTGTCGATGCGGGGGTGGTAGATCTCGTCGACGATCCCGTGGCCGATGCTGAACCACACCCGGGACTCTGTGGTCAGGGAAGTCCCGACCGCCGCCTTGGCGCTCGACGTCCAGCGTGGGGGGATCCCCGGACGGCCGGGGGCGTCTCCGTCATCCATGGGCTCGACCTCGTTGACTCGTCACGCGTCACCGAGCCTACGGTGGATCGGCCACGTCGGTGCCCTGAGGCGGTCACAATCGCTCGGCGGGCCACCGGTCGGCCGGCTTCATGTCACGTCGATGGGTCCGGCGTGGCTGAATCTCGCGGCGCGGCGGTGGACGTGCCGGTCGTGCTTGTGCCTCGCCCCTACCGGCTCGCCGAGGTGGCTGGCCGCGTAGAAGCGCCCCTTGGCGAACTCGACGATCGCCAGGTAGCCGACGATCAGCCCGGCGAGGATGGCGAAGAAGCTGGCCGGGAGCGGCGTGAACCCGAGGGCGTTGGCGAGCGGCGTGAAGGGGAGGGCGGCCCCGATGGCGGCCATGGTCACGGTGGTGGCGAGCACGGGGGTGCTGGGACGGCTGCGCATGAAGGGGATCCGGCGGGTGCGGATGACGAACACGATGAGGGTCTGGGTGGCGAGCGACTCGATGAACCAACCGGTGCGGAACTCGGTGGCGCTCGCATGGAGCACTTGGAGCAGGATGGCGAACGTTGCGAAGTCGAAGATCGAGCTCAGCGGCCCGAAGACGCTCATGAAGCGGCGGATGAAGCGGATGTCCCACTGGGCGGGCCGGCCCAGTTGCTCCTCGTCAACCCGGTCGGTGGGGATCGTCATCTGGCCGACGTCGTAGAGGAGGTTGTTGAGGAGGATCTGGGAGGGGAGCATCGGCAGGAACTTCAGGAACAGCGAGGCTCCGGCAGCCGAGAACATGTTCCCGAAGTTGGACGACGTCGCCATCAACACGTACTTGACGGTGTTGGCGAAGATGCGCCGCCCCTCGACGACACCGTCAGCGAGGACTCCGAGGTCGTTCTCGAGGAGCAGGATGTCGGCGGCGTCCTTGGCCACGTCGGTGGCGCTGTCGACGGAGATGCCCACGTCGGCGTGATGCAGGGCGACGGCGTCGTTGACCCCGTCGCCGAGGAACGCGACGTCCGATCCCGATGCCCGCTGCACCGACACGATGCGGGACTTCTGCTCGGGCCCGATCCGGGCGAAGACCGTGGTGCCGGGGATGGCGGCGACGAGCTGCTCGTCGTCGAGGGCGTCCACCTCATCGCCGGTGAGGGTGCCGGCCACGGCGAGCCCCAGTCGCTCACAAACGGTGCGGGCGACCCGGTCGCTGTCACCGGTGATGACCTTCACCTCGATCCCGAGACCGGCCAGGCGGCGCAGCGAGTCGGCCGCCGAGGCCTTGGGTGGATCGGAGAACACGAGGAATCCGATGAATCCGAGGTCGTGCTCGTCCGCCGGCTGCGGGTCGGTCATGCTTTCGGCGCGGCGGCGGGCGACGGCGATCACCCGGGCGCCGTCGTCGAACAGGCGTTGCAGCGTCGCTTCCGCCGCGGCCGGTTGCTGCCGGCATGACGCCAGGACTCGCTCCGGCTCTCCCTTGGTGACGAGCCAGCGGGCCCCGTCGGGATCGTCGGCGACCACCGAGGCGAGGCGACGGGTGTGGTCGAACGGGGCCGTGCCCAGGCGCTGCCACTGAAGGGCGGCCGCGGAGCCGCCGGCGACGACCGGGTCCGAGCCGGTCGCCGCATCCCAGAGGGCCATGTCGATCTGGTTGCCGCTGACCGCGACGCCCTGATCGAGGATCGCCTCGTCGCACACGAGGGCGTGGAGGAAGGCATCCGGTGACGACGCCCCTTCGGCGTCGATCGCCGCCTGGAAGGCGATGTGCCCTTCGGTGAGGGTGCCGGTCTTGTCGGTGAACAGCGTGGTGATGTTCCCGAGGTCCTCGATGCTCACCAGGCGCTTCACCAGCACCTTCCGATGGCTCAGCCGGCGCGACCCGGTCGACAGGCTCACGGTGACGATGGCAGGGAGGAGCTGCGGCGTCAGGCCGATGGCGATGGCGAGCGAGAAGAGAAGGGCGTCGAGGAACGGACGGTGCAACACGAGGTTGGCGATGAAGATCCCGCTGGTCAGGACCGCAGCCACCTTGACCAGGAAGAGCGAGAATCGTTGGAGCCCCACCTGGAAGGCGGTCTGGGGTGGCCGGTCGCTCAGACCGAGGGCGATCTTCCCAAAGGCGGTGGCGGTGCCGGTGCCGGTCACCACGCCGCGTCCGGTGCCCTGGTGGACGACGGTCCCCATGGACAGGCAGTTCGGCGGCTGTGTGGTCGACGCCTCCGCCAGGGGGTCCGTCGTCTTCGGCGCCGGCGCCGGCTCGCCGGTCAAGACCGCCTCGTCGCACTCGAGTTCGTCGACCTCGATGAGCCTCATGTCGGCGGGGACCAGGTCGCCCATCGTGAGGAAGGCGATGTCGCCGGGGACCAGCTCGACGACATCGACCAGCGTCGGGTTGCCGTCCCGGAGAAGGGTCGCCTGGTGCCGGATCCGGGAATGCAGCGCCTCCACCGCCTGCTCGGAGCGGTACTCGTTGAAGAAGCCCAGCCCGACCGAGACGGTGACGATCACCATGATGATCACGGCGTCGGTCAGGTCGCTCGTTGCTCCTGAGACCGCCGCCGCCCCCAGCAGGAGGAGCAGCAGCGGGTTCCGGAGTTGGCGGGCGAGCACCGGCAGCGGGCGGGCACCGTGGCTGCGGAGGGCGTTCGGACCCGAGATCTCCAGTCGCCGGGCCGCCTCATCGGAGGTGAGCCCTTCGGCGCTCGAATCGAGCAGGTCGAGAACAGCGGTGACGTCGAGCGATGCGGCACGGGCGACGTCGAGACCGGAGGCAGGCGGTGTCTCGTTCGGAGACGAGGCGTCGGTCGAGAACGACCCGCTCACACCACCGCTCCGAAGGCCTTCCCGATGAGGGCGGTGACCGCCATGGCGAGGGCGCCCCAGAACATGACCCGGGTGGTGGCCCGCCCGACCGGGGCGCCGCCCACCCGGGCCCCGGCCACGCCGAGCAGTGCCAGGGCGACGAGGGAAGCGGCCGCCACGATCCACACCCGCCCGGCGTCGGAGGCGACGGCGGCGGCGACGAGGGGGAGTGCCGCTCCCACCGCAAAGGTGGCCGCCGAGGTCAGGGCGGCCTGAACCGGGCGGGCCGTGATCGCTTCGGAGATCCCCAACTCGTCGCGGGCGTGGGCGGCCAGCGCGTCGTGCGCCATGAGCTGCTCGGCCACCTGCCCGGCGAGGTCGGGGTCGAGGCCACGCTCCACATAGATCCCGGCGAGCTCGTCGAGCTCGCCTTCCGGGTCCTCGGCCAGTTCCCGGCGCTCCCGACCGAGATCGGCGGCCTCGGTGTCGGCCTGGGAGCTCACCGAGACGTATTCCCCGGCCGCCATCGACATCGCCCCTGCCACGAGGCCCGCGACCCCTGCGATGAGCACGGCGCTCCGTCCCGCGGCGGCGGTGGACACGCCGATCACGAGGCTCGCCGTGGACACGATCCCGTCGTTGGCGCCGAGCACCGCAGCCCGTAGCCATCCGATGCGGTGGATCATGTGGTTCTCGGGGTGTGTCACACGGTGCACGCTACACGCAGGTCCCTTGCTCGCGAACGGGTCGGCGAGCGTCGGCGCCCCGAGGCGCGCCGCCCGAATCACCCGGACTGCCGCACCACCAGTGAGACGTCGATGATCTCGCGATGTGGTGGGGCGGAAGGGTCTTGGCGCATCCCCATCAGCATCTCCACGGCACGGGTGCCCATCTGCTCCCGATCGATCCTCACCGTGGTCAAGGCGGGCCGCACGAGCGCGCTCACCGAAACGTCGTCGACCCCGATCACCGCCACGTCGTCGGGCACCGTCCTCCCTGCGTCTTCGAGGGCCCGCATGGCACCGATGGCCATGATGTCGGTGTAGGCGAAGACCCCGTCGAGATCGGGGAATCGATCGAGCAGCTCGTTGACGCCGGCGGCGCCTCCCTCGAGCGTCTCGTCGATCCAGACCACGGCCTGGTCGACGTCGTAGCCGAGATCGGCGATGGCGTCCCGGAATCCCATCTCCCGCGGCTCACGGACGGACTCGGCGATCCGGCTCGAGAGCATCCCGATCCGGTGCCGGCCCCTCGCCGTCAGGTGCTCGATCGCCAGGTGGGCACCGGTCTCGGTGTCCGACTCGATCGAGCCGATGTGGGGGTGCTCGATACGGTGGTCGATCGCCACCACCGGGAAGAGCCGATCCGCCAGAGCGATGAGCTGTTGCTCGGCGCCCCGCACCGGGAAGACGATCACGCCGTCGCTTCCCCGGTCGACGAGGGACCGGAGGATCTCCTGCTGGCGGTCGGCGTCTCCCTCCGAGTTCGTGAGGTGGACCAGGTAGCCGAATCGATCGCCGGGGCGGTGATCGCGGCGCTTCCCGTCCTCATCCTGTACATCCCGGTCCAGAACTACGTCATCAGCGGGCTCACCGCCGGCTCGGTGAAGGAGTAGCCGCGACAGAGCCGGTTGGCTGCGAAGACGGGTCAACGGAGCACGGCCGGATCTGCTGCATCGGCCCACCGTGGCGAGCGGTACCCTACCGGCATGTGTCGTGTGGGACGCGGCGCAGGCCAAGACCGACGACGCGGAAGGAGCACGATATGCCGGCGCTTCGGTCCAGGACGGTCACCCAGGGGCGCAAGATGGCAGGGGCCCGCGCCCTGCTGCGCGCCACCGGCGTCGCCGCGGAAGACCTCGGCAAGCCGATCGTGGCCGTGGCGAACAGTTTCAGCGAGTTCGTCCCGGGACACACCCATCTGCAGCCGGTGGGCCGTCTCGTCTCGGAGGCGATCCACGCCGCCGGCGGCATCGCCCGCGAGTTCAACACGATCGCGATCTGCGACGGCATCGCCATGGGGCACGGCGGGATGCTCTACTCACTTCCCTCGCGAGACCTCGTCGCCGACAGCGTCGAGTACATGGTCAACGCCCACTGCGCCGATGCCCTGGTCTGTATCTCCAACTGCGACAAGATCACCCCCGGCATGCTCATGGCCTCGCTGCGGCTGAACATCCCCACCGTGTTCGTCTCCGGCGGGCCCATGGAGGGCGGCACGGCCGTGCTGGTGGACGGGACCGTGCGGCACCGGGTGCACCTGATCGACTCCATGACCGACGCGGTGTCCGAGTCGGTCTCCGACGAGGACCTGCAACGGATCGAGGATGCAGCCTGCCCCACGTGCGGGTCCTGCTCGGGGATGTTCACCGCCAATTCGATGAATTGCCTGGTGGAGGCCCTCGGCCTGTCGCTCCCGGGCAGCGGGAGCACCATGGCGACGCACACCGCCCGCAGGGCGCTGTACGAGAAGACCGGTGCCTTGGCCGTCGAGCTGGCCCGGCGCTGGTACGACGGCGACGACGCCGGCGCCCTACCGCGTGGCATCGCCACCCGTGCCGCTTTCGAGAATGCCATGTCGCTCGACATCGCCATGGGCGGTTCCACCAACACCGTGCTGCACCTGCTCGCCGCTGCCCACGAGGCCGACGTCGCCCTCACGATGCAGGACATCGACGAGCTCTCCCGGCGCGTCCCGTGCGTGTGCAAGGTGGTGCCGAGCAGCACCTACCTCATGGAGGACGTGCACCGGGCAGGCGGGATTCCGGCGATCCTCGGCGAGCTGCGCCGGGCCGGCCTGCTGCACGAGGAGATACACGCGGTCCACGCGGAGAGCCTCGCCGAGTGGCTGGACACGTGGGACGTCCGGGGTGGTGCGGCCTCGCCTGAGGCGATCGAGCTGTTCCACGCCGCTCCCGGGGGTGTGCGCTCATCGATGGCCTTCTCCCAATCCGAACGTTGGGAGTCCCTCGACGACGACGCCGCGGCCGGCTGCATCAGGGATGTCGCTCACGCCTACAGCGCCGAGGGCGGGCTTGCGGTCCTGTACGGCAATCTCGCCACGGATGGGTGTGTGGTCAAGTCCGCGGGTGTCGACGAGTCGCTGCTGACCTTCTCCGGATCGGCCGTGGTGGTCGATTCGCAGGAGGAGGCGTGCGACGTGATCCTCTCCGGTCAGGTGAAGGCCGGGGACGTTGTCGTTGTGCGGTACGAAGGCCCCAGCGGTGGTCCGGGAATGCAGGAGATGCTCTACCCGACGTCGTTCCTCAAGGGCCGCGGGCTGGGGACGGTGTGCGCGCTCATCACCGACGGGCGCTTCTCGGGTGGGACCAGCGGGCTGTCTATCGGGCACGTGTCGCCCGAGGCGGCGGCCGGCGGCCTGATCGCCCTCGTCGAGGACGGCGACGTGATCGACATCGACATCCCGGAGCGACGTATCCACCTGAAGGTCGACGACGCCGAGCTGGACCGGCGCCGGGACGTGATCGAGGCGGCAGGCGGCTACCGGCCGGGCTCCCGGGACCGTGCGGTGTCGCCGGCACTGCGGACCTACGCGGCGCTGGCGACGTCGGCGGATCGGGGCGCGGTGCGCGATATCGACAAGCTGTCGCGTCTCTGACGATTCGCAGAACGGGCGCTCGCCTCGTCACGTCTCCGCGTGAGCCCGGCTGCCGGCGCGGGCGGGATCGGCGATGACCCGGGAGAAGACCATCTCGGAGGCGCCGATGAGAGCCGCGTCGGTGTTGAGGCCGCTGCGGGCGATCGTCGTCATCGCCCGCGGAGCGTCGAGAGCCCGAGAACGCACACCCTCGTCGACGGCCGCCTCGAGGAACGGGAACAACCGGTGGTACATGCCGCCGAGTACGACGAGCTCGGGGTTGAAGATGTTGATGAGATTGCCGATGCCGTAGCCGAGCCAGCGGCCCACCTCGGTGATGGCGCGCAGCGCCGTCTCGTCTTCGGCGGCTGCCCGATCGGCCACCGACAGCAGGGCGTCGAGGCCGGAGACGCTCGCCGGTGATCCGGCGCGACGCAGCAGGGCGGCCTCTCCGGCTTCCGTCTCCCAGCAGCCGATTGCGCCGCAGCGGCACCGGCGCCCGTCCGGGTTGATGAGCATGTGACCTGCCTCGCCCGCGTATCCGGCGGAACCGAGCAGGGGCTTGCCGTCCACGATCGCACCGATGCCGATCCCGACTTCGCCCGACACGTAGACCAGGTTGCTGACGCCGGGGCGCACGCGGCAGTGCTCGGCCAGGGCGCCCAGGTCGGCGTCGTTGGCGACCATCACCTCGGTGTCGAGGCCGAGCTCGCCGACGAGCATCTCGGCGAGGGGTACGTCGTGCCATCCCAGGTTGGGGGCGAGATGCACGAAGCCGTCCGACCGCCGGGTGATGCCGACGACGCCGACGCCGACGCCGGCAAAGGCGTGCTTATTGGGAAGCGATCCGAGCAGCGGCCCCGCCAGCTTGGCGACGTCATACACGGTCTCCTGCGGCGAGAACCTCGCTCTCGGCCGCGCCACTCGCAGCCGGTTGTAAACGAAGCCGCCCAGACCCACGGTCGCCACCGCGATCGAATCGACCGACATCTCCACGGCGAGCACCACCGCGCCCTCCGGTCTCGCCTGGACGACGGGGGAGGGGCGTCCCGGCCCGGAGGTGGCCAAGCCGGGCCCTTCCTCGACCAGACCCAGTGCCGCGAGCTCGCCGATCAGGTCGGCGATGGTCGAGCGATTGAGGCCCGTCATCCCCGTCAGCTTGGAGCGAGAGACCGGCCCCAAGAGGTGGAGGCGCTCGAGCACGGCAATGAGATTGTGGCGCCGCAACTCCTCCGCGGCGACACCACGGGTCCCATTGCGCGGGTCTCTGCTCCTGCTGATCTCTGTGCGGCTCAGGATGGGCTCCGGGATTTGTTGACAAGCCCACTATACGCTGTCAGAAGTCTCGACCCGGCGGCCCGCCGCGGCGGCAGATGTCCCGTTTTCGAGAGGAGATTGTCTGGGCCGGCTCGCCGCCCGCCGTCGAAGAACGCCCGTCGTGGCGGCGGTTCGGTGTTGAGCGGCCGGGTCCCCCTCCGCTTTTGTTGTACACCCGAACATATGATGCGGTATGCTCAACGCGGGGATACGGTCATTCTCTCGTCGAGAACACGAGGGAACGCACCGAGGAGGTGTGAGAAGCGGACCGAGAACGCGCTGCCCGATCGGGCACGACGCGAAGATGCTTGCTAGCGTTGATGCGTCCCCCATGAGGGGACACCATCTTGGAGGAGGAGGTTTCAGTGTTGAATCGCAAATGGGTGGCTCTCATCGCGGTCCTCGTGATGCTGTTCGCGGCATGCGGTGACGGCGACGAGGACACCACCACGACGGCGGCACCCGCCGCCACCACTACGACCGCAGCGGCGGCAGACGACCTGATCGTCGGCGTGTCGTGGAACAACTACAACGAGGAGCGGTGGGCCAAGTCCGACGAGCCCGCCATCAAGGCGGCGCTCGACGCGGCAGGCGTGGCATACATCTCGTCGGATGCCGGCTCGTCTGCCGAGCAGCAGCTCACCGACGTCGAGAACCTGATCACTCAGGGTGCGAATGCCCTCATCATCCTCGCCCAGGACGGCACCGCCATCAAACCGGCGGTGGCGAACGCCATCGACCAGGGCATCCCGGTCATCGCGTATGACCGTCTCATCGAGGACCCGGGCGCCTTCTACATCACCTTCGACAACGTCGAGGTGGGCAGGATGCAGGCGCGAGCGGTCTTCGAGGTGATGCCCGAAGGCAACTACGTCTTCATCAAGGGCAATCAGGCAGACGCCAATGCCGACTTCCTGCATGACGGGCAGCTCGAGATCCTGCAAGAAGCCATCGACGCGGGCGACATCGTCAACGTTGGTGAGTCCTACACGGACAACTGGGATCCGGCGGTGGCCCAGACCAACATGGAGCAGTTCCTGACGACGAACGACAACGACGTCGACGCGGTCGTCGCTTCCAACGACGGCACCGCCGGCGGCGTGGTTGCCGCTCTCGAGGCCCAGGGTCTCGCCGGCATCGTGCCGGTGTCGGGCCAGGACGGCGACGCCGCCGCCCTGAACCGGGTCGCCCTCGGCACCCAGACGGTGTCGGTGTGGAAGGACGCCCGTGAGCTGGGCAGGGCCGCCGGTGAGGTGGCGGTCGCCCTGGTGCAGGGCACGGCCATGGCCGATGTCGACGGCATGGTGGAGTTCACCACGCCGGAAGGCAACGTCATGTACTCGATCCTGCTGGCTCCGATCCCGATCACCAAGGACAACTTGGACGTCGTGGTCGACGCTGAATGGATCACGGTCGACGCGCTCTGCCAGGGTGTGGAGGCGGGCTCTGTGGACGTCTGTCCCTAGAGCACTGATCACGTATTGACTATGAGGCGCCGCGCTCACGGATATTCC
>Ga0315543_1004636_pt1 | contig 11296 bp, 6 predicted proteins | sample SalMarSW160210MG_2_FD_203098 | JGI IMG/M metagenome (GOLD analysis project Ga0315543, IMG submission 203098) | Salt marsh sediment microbial communities from the Plum Island Ecosystem LTER, Massachusetts, United States - Salt Marsh Sediment SW1601-210 ...
TGGCTGTTTTTCACAGCCTTTGCGGGTGGATTTGTGGCATCTCAGGATGGTGGCATGAACTGGCGGAGGATTTATTCATCTGCCAGTGATTCAGCAAACTTCGTGAATACCTACAAAGGTCAGGATACCCTCCGGGAACGCAACCGGTACTTTTCATGTGTCGCCGACACCTCGCATGGCGATTCGCTCTTCGTCTGGGCCGGAACGGCGGGAGGAGTATATCAATATGTCTACGCTGTACCTCGCGAAAAGCCCTTCTCAAAACGGATCAATAGAATTGCCTTTTGCAATCTATGCGATGACACTGTTGGTAGCTTTGTATTCTTCGCCGGTAATAATGGCGTCACCAGGGGAATCACCAGCGGCGCTCCTTTCATCTCCCGCTTCGAATCTGACGGGCTTCCCGGCCCGTATGTTTCGGCTCTGATAGATTTTAGCGGGAAGCTGTTTGTCGGCACGATGGCTGCTCAGGATGGAGCTTCCACTGGCCTGGCTGTTTCAACGGATCAAGGCGATACTTACATAGCACTCTCTTCCTTTACAGATGTGATTGGGCTGGACAAGAAAATCTCTGGCTTTACTGTTATCCGTGAGCGGCTATATATGACCGCTGAAGAGGCGGGGTTGTTTGTGTCTGTCGATACCGGCGAGACCTGGAGCCATATCTATGTCGATTCGTCAGATACGACGTCAGATAACAGGCGCAACGTGGTGCACGCTCTTAACGCTCTGGCTGATACGCTGCGAGTCGGCACTGATTCGGGACTGATCACGATGTATTTGGATTCAATCGGTCAGATTGATTCCTCTCGCTTTGATGTCTTTTCTGAAGGTGATAGCAGTTCGATAAAAGTAATTCGTGTCAAAACGCAACTGTTTTATGACTCAACCGGTATGATCCTTGACTCCTTGGTTGTCTGGACTGTGAACCGCCCCCTGACACCGTTAGGCACACCGGTGGTCTTTCGGTCGTACAATGACACGCTTGTTTCACCAGAAGAAACCGACACTCTCTGGCAGTCAATGCAATGGGGTGTGAACACCAACGATATTAGTTTCATCGGCGATTCCGCCTTTGCGGTCGGCGAGGCCGGCATACGTTTTACCAGAGACGGCACCAACCCCTCTTTTATCTATGAAGTGAAGGACAGCACCAGCACTGACAAGTTTCTCGATGAAAATATCAACGTGATGGAAGTCAAGGACGATACTATCTTTATTGGCAGCGACAACGGTTTTGCCATTTCCAATAACCGTGGTCAAGAGTACAAAATATACCGGGTGAACACCGATTCGCTGGGAGCGGATTTCGTTGTCAACTTTGCATCTAATGTGCCGGGCATCACCGGTGATTTTATACCGGCTCTGGGAGTGCAGTATATAGGCGATGAATCTGCCCGCATGTGGGTATCCAATCGCCCTACTCATTCCGGCTCGGAAGCGATCTCAGTCGGGCTTGTGGTGCCGGTTGATTCTTATGGCAACATTGTCCATCCTGATTCTCTGGAACAGGCGGTCGGATTCGAGCGACGCTGGGAGGCGGTGTATCCAGGCGCCTTCGCTTGGGACTTTGCCTTCAAAGGCGATTCGGTATTTGCCGCGACCAATGGCGGGCTTTTGTTTAATTGTCAAGATACCGGGCGAACCTGGAGAACGATTGATCTGGTGGACGCTGCCGGGAATCAATGGATTCTCCCCAATGACTCTGTTATTGCTGTCGAAGTTATTGATCGTTTTCTCTGGGTGGGTACGACAGATCGCACCGTACGATTGGATCTGTCCACGCTGATTGCCGACACCAGTTTCTTTTACATTGACACCAAAACACCGTCCGATATAGTGTATGCTTTCCCGATACCGTTCAGTTACTCAAGCGGTGGGGCGGTTGATTTTCATTTTGTCGTTGAGAATGATGTGTACGTCACGCTTGAGGTATATGATTTCGCCATGAACCTTGTGAAGCGGGTCATTGATAATGAGTTCTTCCCAGTGGGAACATATCATAGTGGAGGACCTTTGAGAAAGAGGCCGACCTGGGATGGAACAAATGCATCGGGGGCAAAGGTGGCGGTGGGTATATACTATTTCAAGGTTGAATACTCAACCGGGGAAGTTCGTTGGGGCAAGATTGCAGTAATACCATGAGGTTCGCATGATAAGAAGACTGATTCATTGCGCTGTGTTACTCGCCCTACTGCTTGGTTCTTCGGTGATAGCTGAAGAAGGTGACGGTGGTTATGCCGGTGCCTTTTTCCAGGTACCCGTAGGAGCACGTCCCACTGCCATGGGGGGTGCATACCTGGCTATATCAGACGATGGAGCAGGGCCGCTCTTTAATCCGGCCGGACTGGCCGATTTGAAAAGACCTCTGTTTGCTTCTTCATACCGAGTGCTGGCGCTGGACCGTTCCCTGGGTTATGTAACAGTCATGTTTCCGGCCAGGGGTGAATCAGTGATCGGTGTCAACTGGCTGTACGCGGGATCAGGAGAAGTCGCCGAGCGCGACTCCGAGGGAAGGGATCGTGGCCAAACGCTGAGTTTCAACAATCATGCCTTTAGCGTTCTTTTTGCCAAGAGGTTCGAGGACAATTTGTCAGTTGGCATCAAAGCGAGCTACCTTCACGCTACCTTCGCAGAAATGACGGCGTTTTCGGTGAGTTTTGATATCGGACTTATTTTATACATTAATCAGTTTTTCAGTCGTGAAACCAGGGACATCTGGCCGGTACAGGATATTCGGGTGGGGATGACGGTAAAGCACTTCGCCGCGGAATACCGTTGGAACAACCGGAACTATATCGGTCCCTCCGGCTTGAGTTCCGAACAAGATGACAAAGTACCCGTTGAGTATGGTCTGGGAGGTTCGGCGCGCTTTTTCGGGCGTAAACTGCTTATAGCGGGGGATATTTTGAAAAATGAAAAGCAGGATCCGTTTTTCCATGCCGGAGCCGAGTACCTTGTTGTCCCTGAATTTGCTCTCAGAGGCGGCTTTTCGGACGGGCGATTTACTGCTGGTACCGGTTATCTCTTTAACATTGGGAAACATATCTTGGCAATTGACTACGCTTTTTCAACCGATAAGGTCGATGAGGGTTCGGAGCATATCTTTTCGTTCGACCTGTTGTTTTGAAATCGGTGAACGATGAAAAATAGGTTTGTAAAACTTTGTCTTGTGGCAGCAGCCGGTTTCCAACTTGCCGGCTCTGTCTATGCCGCCGGCGGACTTGCTTTGCTCAAAAGCGACAACGGTGCCCGCCCGGCAGGCATGGCAGCGACTTTCGTTTCTATTGCCGCTGACCCGAATGGAACCGGATTCAATCCTGCGACAGCCGCCGGCGTGACGAAATTCACGACTTCCTTCGGCCACACCGCCTACTGGGAAAACATCCGCCTTGAGACGGCGTACTTCGCTGCCGACATGTCATCGCGCCTCTATATGCATGGAGGTATACGTTTTGCTGCTGTTGATGAGTTGGAGGCTCGACTGTACCCCGCCCTTCAACCTGAAGAACTGTTTGATGCGCATGATGTGTCATTCAAAGCAGGCCTGGCGTACAGGATATCGGATAGAATTGCTGCCGGCTTTGGGGTGGGCTGGTTTATTGAAAAGATCGAAGGTTGGCGCGGTTCCTCGTTTAATGTAGATGTCGGTCTGCTGGTGACGGCTGGGGATAATGTGAACTTCGGTGCTTCGGTCACAAATATCGGTTCGGACTTTTATCTGGAGAAACAGGGACTACGTGGCTCGCGAGATATCCCACTTCCGATTACCTATAGGTTGGGTGGGTCCTACCGCTATCAGTCGTATTTGGGAGCGCTTGACATGGTTGTCCTGGATGACAAATTGCACCTGCATGCTGGCGCCGAGGCTCGGTTGCACGAGCAGTTTATGCTTCGCACTGGGTATATGTTCAACTACGACACCAAAGGCTTCACAGCCGGAGTGTCGTTTACCCGTCGTAACCTGACTGTCGATTATGCATTTATTCCCTTCTCCGGAAATCTGGGGACATCTCACATGTTCAATTTTACCTTCAATCTCTAAACCTTAGAGGAGAGCTGATCTCAATGGCGAAATACAAGATTGCTTGGCTTCCAGGTGATGGCATTGGTAACGATGTGATGGAAGCTGCAAGAATCGTATTAGATAAGATGTGTTTTGACGCTGAGTACATCCACGGTGATATCGGCTGGGAGTTTTGGAGAACCGAAGCCAATCCGCTTCCCGACCGCACTATCGAGATTCTTAAAAATACCAACTGCGCTTTGTTCGGCGCTATTACTTCTAAGCCGAAAGAAGAGGCCGAACGGGAATTGATCCCGGAATTGCAGGGCAAAGGGCATATTTACTCCTCGCCGATTGTCCGACTGCGCCAGGAGCTTAACTTGCGTACCAACCTTCGCCCCTGTAAGGCCTACCCGGGCAATCCGCTAAACTATAAAGATGGAATCGACATTGTCGTTTTTCGGGAAAACACCGAAGACCTATATTCCGGCGTGGAGTTTTTCCCGCTGCCGGATGAAGTCCGTAAGGTGGTAAAAAAGCACAACCAAAAGATGTCGCGTTTTGACAGCACCCCCAGCGATGAAATAGCTGTCTCACTGCGCATCAATACCAAAAAGGCCTGCCGCAACATTGTTACCGATGCCTTTGAATTCGCCAAAAAGACCGGACGCAAGACCGTGACTGTCGTTGAAAAGCCGAATGTTATCCGTGAAACCTCTGGCCTCATGGTACGAACCGCCAGAGAGATAGCCAAGGGCTATGCCGGTATTGAGCTGTGGGAGACGAATATCGATGCTATGTGCATGTGGCTGATTAAGAACCCACTCGACTATTCGGTTCTCGTCACCTCTAATATGTTTGGTGACATTGTCTCAGATTTGTGCGCCCAGCTTGTCGGCGGGCTGGGGTTTGCGGCGTCGGGCAATATCGGTGATAACTATGCCGTCTTTGAACCTACCCACGGCTCCGCGCCCAAGTATGCCGGTCAGTACAAGGTCAATCCCATGGCGATGCTTATCTCTGTCAAATTGATGCTCGATTGGCTTAACGAGGGCGACAAGTCGCTTTCGTTGGAGAAGGCGATAACCCAGGTTATAAGAGAAGGTAAAGTTTGCACCTACGACATGGGCGGGAGCAACACCACGCTAGAGGTCGCTGAGGCGGTGGCGGGGAGGCTTTAAGTGAGTAGGTCGGCCCTTGTGTGTTATGCGGTTTCAATAGAATTGTCTTTCTGCGAGACGGATGAAATAGAAAGGGGCCGGACAAAGCCGGCCCCAGGTCAGCCTCTTTTAATCCGCTGACCCTGGTGTTCTTCAGAAGATGAACCTTTCAGCAAGACAGGTAATCAAATTGCCTGCCAACATACATCCTGTTATTACCCAACAGATTAAAGTCGACATACCGGTCAGAGCATGGGGGATTCGACCTATACCTGTAGAGTATGCCCGATAAAAACATATTGCTTGCTCTTCAGTTCTTGGAATGATAAGTTCGGCAAAAAGAGTTTAGGGAAAGGATTCAAATATGTCTGACTATCAATCTATACATGCCCGTCAGATTCTCGACAGCCGGGGCACGCCGACAGTAGAAGTTGAAGTCCGTTTGACTGATGGTGCCCTTGGCCGGGCCGCTATCCCCTCCGGTGCATCAACCGGCGCTCATGAAGCTGTCGAGCTGAGAGATGGCGACAAGAACTACTTTTTCGGTAAAGGAGTTACCAAGGCTGTCGCCAACGTCAACGAGAAGATCGGTCCGGCTTTAATCAGAGGGGGTATTGATCCGTTTGACCAGGTGGAACTCGACAACTTTCTCATTAACCTTGACGGCACTGAAAACAAAAGCAAGCTCGGGGCCAACGCCATTCTTGGCGTTTCTCTTGCCACCGCTAAAGCGGCTGCTGGATCGCAGGGAATGCATCTTTATGAGTACATCGGCGGTTGCAACTGTAAGATTCTACCAGTACCGATGATGAACATCCTTAACGGCGGCAAGCACGCCCCCAACAATGTCGATCTGCAGGAATTCATGATCATGCCGGTGGGCGCCGAGAGCTTTTCTTTGGCGCTGCAGATGGGGGCGGAGGTCTTCGTTCATTTGAAGAAGGTTCTTTCAGCTAAAGGGTACAACACAGCCGTCGGTGACGAGGGCGGCTTTGCGCCTGACCTAAAGTCCAATGAAGAAGCGCTGGAGGTCATTATGGAAGCCATCGGCAGCTCGGCCTATGAGGCGGGTAAGCAGATCATGATCGCTCTTGATCCGGCTTCCACCGAGTTCTATGACGCTGAGACCAACACCTATAACCTGGCTGCCGAAAATAGGAAACTCTCCCCTGAAGAGATGGTTGACTACTACGCCGGTCTGTGCAACAAGTATCCTATCATTTCAATCGAAGACGGCCACGCCGAGGATGATTGGGAAGGCTGGCAGAAGATAACGGCGAAATTAGGTTCCAAAATCCAGATTGTGGGTGACGATCTGTACGTTACTAACCCCCAACGTTTAGCTCGCGGCATCAAGGAAAAGTCCTCCAACTCAATCCTGATAAAGCTCAACCAGATCGGCACGTTGACAGAAACGCTTGACACCATCGCTATGGCGCAAAAGGCCGGCTTTACGGCAGTGGTGTCGCACCGTTCCGGTGAAACGGAGGACACGACTATAGCGGACGTAGTAGTCGCTACCGGGGCAGGGCAGATCAAGACCGGTTCGATGTGCCGCACTGACCGTATTGCCAAATACAATCAACTGTTGCGCATTGAGGAGACACTGGGTCGAAACGCCATTTATCCTGGTATTAATGCCTTTTACAACTTGAAGAGTTGAGCAAACGGGGAGCAGATTTGACTACGGACATGGTGGTGGTGGTGGCCCACTCCGGAAGAGGTAGTCGACTATGTAAGTCAGGTCAGCAACGTTGGCCCTATCACCTGGGTCACCGTTGACATTGGCCTCATTAGGACAGGGGGGAACCTCACCGCTGCCGAACAAGTAGCTTACAAGTGCGACTAAGTCGGCGATGTTGATTGAATCTTCGAGGTCTCCATCCACATTACCACGGATGCCTACGCAGCAGCAGGCATCTCCAATGCCGTCGCCGTCTGTGTCGAATTGGCCGGGATTATAATCCTGGGGGCAGTTATCAGCCCAATCAGGTAGTCCATCGCCATCGGGGTCATTGAGTGTTACAACTACACTGAAGTTGCATGTATCAGCGTTCCCGACCGCGTCAATGGCAATTGCTTCAACCGCTGTTGTGCCAATTGGAAATAACGTGCCGGAAGGAGGATTTACCGATACACTGACTTCAGGGCAGTTATCGGAGGCAGGCACATTGAAACTCACGATAGCACCGTACTCACCGGAATCATTTGGAACGACGATGTCGGCTGGGCAGTCAACGACCGGTTTCGTGGTGTCGTTGACTGTCATGTTGAATTGACAGGTGTCAGCATTTCCGGAGGGGTCACTTACAATCGTTTGTACAGGGGTCGTACCGATCATAAAAAAGGAACCTGAAGGTGGCTCTGCCGCCACAATTATGCCGGCACAGTTGTCAGACGCTGAGATGTCAAAGTTCACTACGGCCCCGCACTGACCGGGATCGTTGCCGACGACTACATCAGGCGGGCAACTGACTGCCGGAACTTCAGTATCGTTGACCGTTACGTTAAGGGTGCAAATGTCGCCGTTACCGGAGGCATCCGCCGCAAAACAGGTGACCGATGTCATCCCAATGACAAAGAATGTTCCTGAAGCTGGTGTACAGTAGACCGAACTTTGACAGTTGTCGCTTACTGTCGAGCTGAAGGTCACCACCGCTCCGCACTGACCGGAATCGTTGCCGACCGTTATGTCAGGAGCACAGTTGGCGACCGGATTTTCGGTATCGATTACGGTGACGTCAAAAGAGCACGTGTCGGCGTTACCGGCGGCATCGACCGCAATGCAGGTAACGGGTGTCGTCCCAACGTCGAAAAATGTTCCAGAAGCGGGCGAGCAGTAAACCGTCGCACCGGGACAGTTGTCACTCGCTGTCGCGCTGAAGGTTACTACCGCGCCGCACAGGTCGGGATCATTAAGAAACGCTATGTCATCGGGGCAGATTACGGCTGGATTTACAGTGTCTTGCACTATGATTTCAACACCGCCATTGTAGTAGTCAATGGCGCGAGCCACCCCACTGCTGTCAGTGAGGCATTCGTCAGGGGCGCCGAATATGGTCGGGAAGGTAGTATCATGGGTGATAATGAAGTGAGAGTGGCCGTCAAAATCGTAGACGTCGTCGGAGACAAAGAGGGTATCGCCGTTTAGAGAGGAAATAGTGTTGTCGCCGCAGTCATACCAGATCCATTGTACTGACAAGAAATCCTGTCCCGGCGGCGGGTTGCCAGGTGCGAGAAACGTCATATTGGCCAGCTCACCGGGAGAATCGCCATAGCAGGTTGGGTGGTAAGGGCCATTGTTGATGTCAGCTATTGCGACAATTCGCAGGCAGGGGCCTTCGCTCAGGGTGAAGGTGAAGTATTCCCACTGACAGTCAACAAGAAGCTGGCCCGATGCGGTAGTCTGAAAACAGAGAGCCGAATCGTATGTTAACAGGAGGTCGAAACCTCCCATTTCAAAACCGGGTGGTGGGTTTTCAAGGGTTATTGTCAATTCAACTTCTTGTCCGGGAGAGGCGCACTGAACGCCTTCGATATTAATTGAGACCTTAGATTCGATCTCGCCGGCGCAAAGCACGCAAATGAAAAAGTAGATGAGTTTCTTCATTTGACCCCTGAGTAAGGCATAGTTACTACCTGTTTAAAATGTACAAACATATCTCATTTTGTCAATGTCCGCGTCCTTTCGCCAATGGTTGGCCGGGTAAGCTAATACCGGCAAAGTCGCCTGATGACTGGCCAGGGACGGCGTACTTGACCGCAAATTTGCAAACACTCTTTCAATTATCGTCCATTCAGGGGTGTACAATTACGATCAAGATTCCTTGATTGAGTTTGTTGTCAGGAAGGTGCTGAAGTAATTGACGAATTCTGAGGAGGGTAGGTTGCGCAGCAGGGGTGATTTTACGATTATTGTGGCACAGTTTATGGTTAACTACTTGGATAAAGTATACCGAAGCAACTGAGCAATTAGGTATTGACTGTAATTGCCGCAAAGCATACAGGAACGCAAATATGGAGTCAATAGGAAAGTATATTCTCATCACAGGACTTCCCGGTATTGGCAAAACAACGCTTATCAAGAAGCTTTCCGAGGCATTGAAACCTCTCCATCCCGTAGGTTTCTATACTGACGAGATCAGAGAGGGTGGCGTTCGAAAGGGATTTGAGTTGGTCGGTTTTGACGGGACACAACAGATACTCTCCCACGTTGACGTCAAGAGTTCCTTCAGAGTGGGGAAATATCGCGTGGATATTACCGGCTTTGAAGCTTTTCTTGAGGCGATTGATTTCCTTGGTCCAGCGAGCAGGTTGATAATTATTGATGAAATCGGAAAAATGGAATGCTTATCTGAGAAGTTCAGGACTCTCTTAGAAGAGACTTTGGATTCTAAAAAACCCCTGATTGCAACTATTGCGCTTAAAGGTGGCGGTATTATCCAGCAGGTCAAGCAACGACCGGATACAACTATCTTTGTCATGAACTCACATAACAGGGATTCGATGTTGTCGGAGGTACTGGCGTTTTTTGGTAAGTAAAGAATAAAAAGCAGCCCCCTCTTTCGCAGGTGCATTCTGTTCAAATATTGGTCTTGACCAAAACGCAGGATATGTTAACTTAAAAGGTGGGTAAGTATTTTTTGTCAAAGAAGGAAGTAGTGTTGCGTCCCAAATATATGTTCACATATTCTTTTGCAGTAGCACGGGCATCATGCCCGTGAATCATGGGCAAGATGCCCATGCCACGATTTAATTTGCTGCTTTTTTTATTAGCATGTATTTCTGAGACATCACAGTAGTCCTTAATGTTGATGGAGCTTAATCTTATGAGAACCTTTGTCCCTAACTACATGAAGTTATCATTGGTATTAGTCGCTGTGCTAACGGTGATTGCCAGTCCCCTGGAGTTGTTTGCCACCGATCTAGTCTCTGTAATCCCGCCTCCATCGCCTATGGAAGAACTAGTCCAAGCAGATAACCAAAGGTCAAAACAACTACCTGGGCAATTTGCACTTGCCGTTGACACAGTTTATTTCAATTTCGACAAGACTCTGGAGGGCTGGAGCTTTGCCACCTCGCCCGACACTGTGGCGATCACCTATGCGGATACCGCGTGTAACCAGGTTGGCAGATTGGATCAGACTAAATATCCTTTCGATCTTTACTGGGACAATGGTACCCTCAAATACGTTGCCTATCACCATGGGTACTATGAGTACGAGTGCGATTATGAGTTTTGGAGTAAAGCGATTTGGGCGCCCGTAGGATCGGCTTGGGATGGTTCTAAGAGACTTGAGGCGCGGATTTACAACAAGCCCGAAGGCAGCTATTCAGTTTGGGCCAGGTTTGGTTATCAGAAAGCAGGTGACCCAAATACATACTACCCCGGTGGCAGTGCCGGTTGGTTTTCATTGGCCAATGGCAGCTGGACCACCATATTCCTGGATGAGCCTTCAGAAGGAGAGTTTGATAATCTTGACGCAATCGCCATCACCGTCGGGGCCTATTATAACGAGGGGGATATCTATGTCGACTGGGTTCGCGGTATATCTCAGCGTATAACGACACTCCATGTCCCTTCTGTGAAGTACCCTACCATTCAGGCGGCGATTGATGCCTCTACGGATGGCGACACGATTCTGGTTGACTCAGGCACCTACACAGGATACGGTAACCGTGACCTTTACATCCAAGGCCGATCAATTGTGCTAAAGTCTGAGTTGGGACCGGAACTGACCATAATCGACTGCGAAGGGGGCACCGGCAATACCCATACGGGACTGTCTGTATTCTACGATACCACAGGTGGAGTGGTGGTGGACGGCTTCACTTTCCGCAGGGCCTATGGCGACCCCGGGTATATCAATGCAGGTATTTACCTTTACAGCTCCAATTCAATCATTCGGAATTGTATCATTGGGAGCAACACGCTGCATGGTGTGTATTGCTCCAGCTCCAACCCTATCATTGACAGTTGTGTTTTTGTTGGCAACTCTGGTGACTATGGCGGCGCCTTATACTGCGGCGGGTCATCATCACCCACTTTGACCGGCTGTTTATTTGACGGCAACTTTGCTCAGCAAGGGGGTGCCATATATTATGGTGAAGGTTCCGCCGCTTTGCTGAC
>Ga0315543_1004640_pt1 | contig 11293 bp, 8 predicted proteins | sample SalMarSW160210MG_2_FD_203098 | JGI IMG/M metagenome (GOLD analysis project Ga0315543, IMG submission 203098) | Salt marsh sediment microbial communities from the Plum Island Ecosystem LTER, Massachusetts, United States - Salt Marsh Sediment SW1601-210 ...
TCTGAAACCGCAGCCAAGGCCCCGTTTTGTTCAGCAATTTTGCGTACAAGCTCAATTTCGGCTTTAGTGTCGGTATGGAAGCTATTTATACAAACCACCGGCCGAACACCACTTTTCCTGACGGTCTCAATATGAGCAACAAGGTTCTCGCAACCCTTTTCAACCAATTCGAGGTTTTCCGTTTTATATTCATTAGCCAGAGGTATGCCCGGCTTCACAGTGGACCCGCCGCCATGCATCTTCAACGCACGAATAGTAGCAACAATAACTACGGCATTGGGAACCAGGCCGGACATACGACACTTTATATTCCAGAATTTCTCAAAGCCAATATCGACTCCGAATCCGCTCTCAGTTACGTGATAATCACCCAATTTCGTCCCGAGCATATCAGCGATAATGGAGCTTTGGCCGACAGAGATATTCGCAAATGGGCCAGCGTGCACAAAGACCGGCTGGCCTTCAATACTCTGCAGCAAATTCGGGTTTATCGCCTTAACCATCCAGGCAGTCATTGCACCATCGACCTCAAGGTCGGCAGTAGTAACCTCGTTACCTTTCTTATCGTAAGCCACAACAATTTTGGCTATCCGCTCTCGCAGGTCTTTTAAATCCTTAGCAACGGCCAAAATGGCCATTACTTCACTGGAGACGGTAATTTGAAAGCCCGAGTCCATCTCATAACCGTCCATTTTCCCACCTCGACCAATCCTGATGTCTCGCAGTGCCTGAGCGCAAAAATCCATCGCCCATAGCATTTGTACCCTTTTGGGGTCGATATCGAGCCTTTTAAGCCCACTTTTGGCCAAACGAGCATCGTCATAGTTTCTCTCGTGCTGCATACGGGAAGTCAGGGCTACCATCGCGAGATTATGAGCATTTGTAATAGAATCAATATCGCCCGTAAGTCGAATGGAAAAGGACGTCAGTGGAATACACTGCGCAAGTCCTCCACCGGCGGCAGAACCCTTGATATTGAAGGTAGGCCCGCCGCTCGGCTGCCTTATCGCCCCGACCGCACGTTTGCCTAATTTACCCAGACCTTCTATCAGGCCGATGGCAGTGGTTGTTTTTCCTTCCCCCAGCGGTGTAGGTGTGATTGCGGTAACATTAATATACTTTGCCGACGGGCCATCTTTCAACCGTGCGTAAGCTTTCTGATAATCTACCTTGGCTAACTTGTGGCCCATAGGTATTAACTCATCATCCTCCAAACCCATCTCACAAGCCAGTTGGCTGACAGGTTTCATCGTTTGCTCGGCTGCTTCTGCAACCTGCCAATCCTTCATCTTTGTTGGGTCAAGCTTCATTCGTAACTCCTTTTTATACGCCTACGGCGTAGCATCTTGTCATTGTAACACGGGCTTCCGGTTCGACAAGCTCACCCCGTTAGAAATTCTACAATGCCCAATCATAATACATCGGGACAAAAAGGGAAGATTTCTGACGGGGCTTACCGCCGAAGGGCCGAATCCAGCCCATGGGAAATAGCCATAGCAAGAAAAACTCGATTTATTAAACTTCTTTCAGCTGCTCCTTGAGAAATATTCGACAGCCCTACCGTCATATGGACAGGAGGGTCACATAGCATCCTTATCTGGTCCATTGCCGCAGTCGGCTCTGGCAGACCGCCTGTTGGGCTATAGCTCTTGACCGGCTTAATGCCGGCATCAATATGCCAAAAAGTAACGATATGATTGAGATAACAATCAGAATTTCGGTGATACTGAAAGCACGACACCCGCCGGCGCAGGGCATAATTTTCATCTTTACCACGTTAGAAAACCCTGCCAAATGTAAGGTGGAAACCTCTGGTGCTTTACTTCTAACGGGGTTTACCTCGATAGAAGTAATCTTTCTAACGGGGCTTATTGTCTTTTGTATTTGCCGATTAGCTGTCCCTGCCCGATGATGTGTCCTTCCATAGCCTTGAGCAACTCACGTTTTCTGACACCAGCGGCCAGGTCAAGCTCCGTATCGAGTGCATAAATCTTAAAGAAGTATCTGTGTGTGCCGCTTGGCGGGCATGGGCCGCCATAGCCAATCCTGCCGAAGTCATTAGTTCCCTGCTTGGCTCCGTTAGGCAAAGTCTTATCTGGCGGAATGTTTTCCTCAAGCCCTCTGGTCTCAGCAGGCAGGCCGAATATGACCCAGTGCACCCACGTTCCCACCGGTGCGTCGGGGTCGTCGGATATAAGAGCGATACTTTTGGTACCCTCGGGGACCGCATCCCACTGCAACGGCGGTGAAATATCCTGGCCGTCGCAGGTATATTTCGGCGGAATCATCCCGCCCTCGGCAAAGGCTGTGCTGGCAATTTCTATTTCCATAGTATTGCCTCCTTTCTTGTCCTGCCGTGTCTTTTTGGCAGCTCGAATTGCCGAATTTGTATCAAGCAATTCGCAGACACACCATAGTAAAGGCCCCTGCCCATGCAGGTCTCCAAGCACTCTCGGTCTTTTAAGATAGTATTCAATACTGCTGCCCTGTCCCGTCCCGGCACATATCTCCCTGAGATTTGCTTCTTTATCAAGGTGTGCACAAAGTGCGTCCCAGGATTTTTGCACAGCGAGACGATATTCGTCACCTTGGAGCCAGCCGTGTTTAACTCCTGCAATCATTGCATAGGTGAACATCGCGGTACACGAGCTTTCAGCCCATGAATATTGGTAGTCAATCAGCTGGCGCCACATCCCGTTTTCGGACTGGTATTTCAGAAGGGCCACCATCATCTTAAGATACCCCTCCATAATTTCCTCTCTTTTGGGATGGTCCTGCGGCAGTGATTTAAGAACCTCGGTCAGAGCCGATGCTACCCAGCCGTTCCCGCGTCCCCAAAAGAAAGAAGATTCGAGCTCGTGGAAAAACAAACCGGACGGCTGCTGCAGCTTTTTGAGATACGCGGCAATTTGTATCGCCGCTCTATCTGCATATTTGATTTCGCCTGTCGCCCTGTATGCCTGCATCTGCAGCATGCCAACCATATACATATCGTCAATCCACCACCTCGTTTCACTTGTTAAACCATCCTCTCGGGGCTCTTGCCACTGCCTGTCTGCCAAAAATAAACCCATCTCAAGGAACTTTTTATCATCGGTCTGCATGAAGATTTCTAACGGCAGAATTCCTATAACGCTTTGGTCCACATGCTGCCTGTATGAAATAAGCTTATCTTTATCGAACATGCGGTTCGACCGTCCTGAGCGGCTGTTGTAGTGTTTGTCTAATTCAGCCAGCAGCTCTTTATTGCCGGTAAGCCCCACAAAACGATATGCACTATAAGCTATACATGCCTCGGCGTAGTGAAACCACTTCTTTGAATAAAGCATATAGTCTTTGCGGCCGAGTAAGTTTTCAACCAGACGCACTCCCATTTTTGTCGGAGTCTGGTCCTTTTTGTAATTAATCAACTTTTCGCTCGCCCCGTTAGAAATCTTCCCTTTTTGTCCCGATGTATTAGGATTGGGCATTGTAGAATTTCTAACGGGTCTCGCCGAAGCTGACAAGGCAAAGAAATTAGTGAAAGCAAATAACAGGAGTAAAAAAGCAAAAAAACGTTTTCTGAAATGAGGAACCATATCAAACCTGCCTTATCTCATTCAAACCGTCGGCCTTTCCGCAAGATTACATAAGACTTCGCACGTATTCGATGATACCGCATAGGTGGTCTATTGTCAAAAACAGTGTGGATAAAATCGCAATAACCCACATTACCGGCTTTATATCTCCTGCTTTACGCGATACTATTTTGATAAGAACAAATGAAATAAAACCAAACGCTAATCCCGTACTGATGCTGTAACTTAGAGCAATCATCACCATTATGATAAATGCCGGAAACGCCTCGCCTATATTTGAAAAATCTATCCTCTTAACTTCTTTCATCATAAACAGCCCCACCATAATAAGCGCCGGCGCCGCTGCGTACTCCGGCACTATTTTTACAATCGGCACAAACAACAACGCCAGCAAAAACAATACTCCAGTAACTATTGAGGTCAAACCCGTTCGTCCACCCTGCTCAATACCCGCTGCCGATTCGATATAAGCTGTTGTGGTCGATGTTCCAAACACAGCACCTATCATAGTTGCAATAGCATCTATCCCCAACAGTCTGTCCAGTCCTCTGATTTTTCCCTTTTCATCCACCATATCTGCTTGATGGCAACAAGCCACCAAAGTCCCAACACTGTCAAACATATCCATAAACATCAAGGTAAAGATGCTTCCAAAAAAGCTCCATTTCAAGGCGCCAAATATATTCAACTGCAACGAAACCGCTTTTATATTCAAATGCAATGAGATAACTTTGTCAGGCAGCATAGTTTTTTCGTCAAATATAATCGCTAATGCAGTTGATGCCAGAATCCCGATAACAAGACCGCCGCTTGTCTTTTTCATTTCGAAAAAAATCATTACCAACAAACCTATAAGACCTATCAGAACTGTCTTCGTCAAGGGTCCTGCTGATACAAGTGTGTGCTCATCTCCGACAACCACCCCTAATTTAACCAGACCTATGAAAGTAATAAATAGGCCGATACCGACAGCAATGGCCGATATAAGAGAAGCAGGTATCGCTTCCACAATCTTTTTTCTCAGGCCCACCAGCGTCAGCAGCAAAAACAGCAGTCCGGAAAGAAATACAACGCCAAGCGCAGTCTGCCAGTCCATTTTCCCCGACACTACCAGATATGCAAAAAAAGCGTTAAGCCCCATTCCCGGCGCCATAGCTATCGGCGCTTTCGCAAATACCCCCACGATAAACGTACCAATCGCACTAACTATGCAGGTAACAGCTATCAGGGCCTCCTTGTCCATACCAGTTGAGCTTAGAATCATCGGGTTGGCGAATATGATATACGCCATTGTAAGAAATGTTGTCAGCCCCGCTACAATCTCAATCCTGACACTGCCCTTTTTTTCTCCTGATTGTAAATTGTCGTCGACCATTTTTTGCCTCCCTGCAAATTTTCAGCTATCTTTTTTAACCGCAAGCCAAAAGTGTCGAATCATTATTTATTTTTAATAATCTGTCCATTTTACATTGACATTCACAAAAAACAATGTAAAACAACTTCTTCTCATAACTGGGATTGATCCGCCGTACGTCTGGCGGATTAAAACAAATCCTGATTACTGACCAATCCTTTTTGAGATTTTTTATGTATTCGGATTATATTCGTAATGTGGCGATAATCGCTCATGTTGACCACGGTAAGACAACGCTGTTAAATCAGCTTTTGTACCAGTCCGGAATGTTTCGGACCGAGGAGCTTGACAAGCTGGGCGGCAGCGAGCACGACTTAATCATGGATTCGAATCCTTTAGAGCGGGAGCGGGGCATAACGATTTTCAGTAAAAACTGTGCGATTAACTATACCGACTCTCTGGACGATGAATATAAAATCAATATAATCGACACGCCGGGCCACGCTGATTTTGGCGGCGAGGTCGAACGTGTCTTAAAAATGGCCGATGGCGTTCTGCTTCTGGTTGACGCCTTCGAAGGGCCTATGCCGCAGACAAGATTCGTATTGACCAAGGCCCTCGAGCATAAACTAAAACCCATAGTCATAATCAATAAGGTTGACCGTGAAAGCAGCAGGCCGCAGGATGTTGTCAACGAAGTATTCGATTTGTTTGTACAGCTTGGCGCAGAAGATGATGCTCTCGATTTTCCCTGTGTTTATGCATCGGCAAAAGAAGGATGGGCGACAACGGACCTTTCCAAAAAAACCGGAGATATGCAGCTGGTATTCGAGACCATTATAAATAAGGTTCCCGCACCACAGGTTATTCCCGACGCTCCGCTGCAAATACTGGTTACAAGTCTGGAGTACTCGGATTACGTCGGACGAATCGCAATAGGCAGGATCTTTGCAGGCCTGATTACTGAAGGTCAGCCGGTTACCGTGATTGACAAAGAAGGTCTGCATACCCAGCAGAAGGCCATGCAGATTCATCAATTTGACGGTCTTGGCCGAAAACAGGTTCCATCCGCTCAGGCGGGTGATATATGTGCGATATCGGGGCTTGACCCTATTGATATCGGCAGCACAATTGCCTGTGCGGATAATCCTTCGCAGCTTGCGGTCATCTCTGTCGATGAGCCGACGATGTCAATGACATTCAGAGTTAACGACGGACCTTTCGCCGGCAGAGACGGCAAATATGTTACCAGCAGACAGATTGGCGAAAGACTCGAAAAAGAACTTCAGCATAATGTTGCACTAAGAGTCGAGCCAGGCCGGACACCCGAGGAATTCAATGTTTCGGGCAGAGGTCTAATGCATCTCGGTATTTTACTGGAGAATATGCGGCGAGAGGGCTATGAGATTTGTGTCGGTAAACCGAATGTAATTTTGAAAATAATTGATGGCATACGTCATGAGCCGATAGAATTGCTTGCGGTAGATTGCCCCCTCAATTGCCAGAATTCCATAATGAGCCTTCTTGGCGACCGGCGGAGCGAAATAGTTAAAATAGATGCCAAAAGCGGGGCGAGCGACTTTGTCCATATGGAATTTTTTGTACCTTCGCGAGGTCTGTTCGGCCTTCACGCAAGAATGATGAATGCGACGCAGGGCAAAGCGGTTATGCATCATTCATTTGAAAGATACGAACCAATGCGCGGCTCGATTCCCCAGCGCAAGACAGGTGTTATGATTGCGACCGCTACCGGGCAGGCAACAGGTTACGCACTTGATGCTTTATACGACCGGGGTGCTTTTTTCGTTGAGCCGGGCGAAAAAGTATATGAAGGCCAGGTAGTCGGTGAGCACTGCAGGGACAATGATATACCTGTAAATGTGGTAAGAGCCAAGCAGCTTACCAATATACGCGCAGCAGGCAAGGACGACACGGCACAGGTCCGGCCCGCAAGAAAGATGAGTCTTGAGCCGGCGATGGAGTATATTCAGGCAGATGAGCTTGTTGAGATTTGCCCCAGCTCGATTCGAATCCGCAAGCGACTCCTGAAAGAAGAGGACAGGCGCCGTGCGGCCCGCCAAAACTCCATGTGATATACACGCCTCTGTTTAATAAAAACAAAAAATTTCTCTGGCTTTTAGAATTGCGAGCGAGAGGAGTCGAACCTCCACCCCTTATTTTTTCTTTTTATTGACCAGCCAATCCTGCAGATTCTTGGCGAGTATTCGCACATCTGCCTTTTCCATAATATGGTTGATTATTGCAGGCGGGACATTCAGATTCACCATCGCCTTGTGGGCCCTTTGCCAAAGCCGGTCCTTTTTAGCTGGAGTGTCGGCCAAATAGAGCTCGGTAACCAACTCGCCGAGCTTCTGGAGCATTATCGTATCAAGATTATCGTAATACCGTGAGATTACATCCTTTTGATATTTGGAACGTTCATTCTTGGCCATAAATTAGAATTTCGTATTGCGTATGCCAAATGTCGCAACTAAATAAGTTTTTATCATACAAGGTTTATCACTGCGAGCGAGAGGAGTCGAACCTCCACGTCCATAACGGACACAAGGACCTAAACCTTGCGCGTCTGCCAGTTCCGCCACGCTCGCGTATCGTATTGCGTAGGTCGTATCGCGTATTGCGTAAAACACAATCGTTCCTGCAAAAGCGAATACTCAATTCTCTTTGTTTTAATCCGTGTTAATCAGTGTAAATCCGTGTCTGAAAAAACCGTGTCAATCCGTGTCTCATTCTGTCTTCTGACTCCTGTCTCCTGTCTTCTTTTCTTCAGTTATCTTCTCTATCCGTTTCTCCGCCTTTTGCAAAATGCCTCGGCAATGCTTAATCAAGGCCATCCCTTTTTCATACTGTGCGAGACTATCCTGCAGAGGTATTTCGCCCTGCTCTATTTTCTGGACAATACTGCCAAGTTTTTTGATTGCATCTTCGAAGCTTAATTTATTTATATCATTTTTCTTCTCGTTTTTTGCCATAATAAGACTCCGGTTTATTCGATTCTATTTTGCTTATTTGTCACTTTACTTTCAATCAAATTTTCTTCAACAAGCTCAGTTATTATATCATCTGCGATTTGAACATCTTCTAATTTTCTTATCAATCGGCCGGTTTTCTTATTAGTTGTAATGCTGTATCCCCGCTTTAAGACCGATTTTGGATTCAGGCCGGTCAAGAGATTCGACTGCGCTGTAAGCTGAATCCTGTGTTTATTTACGATTGTCTGTATCGTTGTACTTACACGATTCTTTAAATGATTCAAATCATCCCTCACTTTCCCTAACAGCTGATGCGGCTCAATCTTGACTATCTGCTCGAAGCTGCGGTATAATCGCTCACGCCTTTCGGCGAGAAACTCTTTTACGGCATCAGCGATATTGCCGGCTGATTCATCAAACTGCTGTTCTGCGTAGCGAAGGCATAAAGTTATGTTGTTATTCAAACTGCTCTGGTAACTTTCCAAATCGCCCAAGACCTTCTGCATATCCGGAACTGCCACAACACCGGCTTTTGTCGGCGTCGAAGCCCTTGCGTCCGCAACCAAATCAGCAACCGTAGTATCAATCTCGTGACCAACCGCGCTTATGACAGGTATTTTCGAGTCGAATATCACCCTGGCCAGAACCTCCTCGTTGAAAGCCCACAAATCCTCCAGTGACCCGCCGCCACGACCAACAATCAAAATATCGAGTTTGAGTTTTCTATTACGTCTGTTTATATCCCTTAAGCCCTCTGCAATTTCTTCAGCCGCTCCTTCACCCTGTACAGGCACCGGATATAGAAATAATTTTACACAGGGCCAACGGCTCCAGATGCTGTCTTTGATATCCTCGAACGCCGCACCTGACTCGCTCGTTAATATACCAATCCTTTCGGGATATTCTGGGAGCGGTTGTTTATGCGCTTCATCAAAAAGACCCTGGGCCTGCAGCTTTTTTACCATCTGCTCGAAAGCCAATTGCAGCGCCCCAACGCCGGCAGGGATAAGCCTATCAACAATCAATTGATACCTGCCGTGCGGGACATAAACATCGATAAAGCCGGTGCCTAAAACCGCCAGTCCATTTTCCGGCTGAAATTTCACTCTCGCAAAGCTGCTCTTCCACATAACACAGGGAAGTGTCGAATTCTCATCTTTAAGTGAAAAGTAGCAGTGCCCGCTGGAGTGCAGCTTCCAATCCGTTATTTCGCCGGTAATTGTCAACCTTCGGGGTAGATTATTATCCAGAATCCCTTTGATTAGCGAGTTGATTTGGCTGACCGTATATATTTTGGTCTTGTTATTTTGCATATCACGGTAATTATAAATGCAGAGACCCCAGCCATCAATTTATAATCTGCGCTATCTTAGCAAAGAAAAAGGGCTGTGAGCGATTTTCACTCACAGCCCTTGAGTTTAACACGCAGCATCAGCTATGGACGCTGAGATTGCTACGCTTTACGGCTCAGGTTCATTCATATCGAAAAAGCTATTTGGGTCCGGTATAAAGCTGTTCGGGCCCGATACGGTGTTTACGTCCTTGAGATAAAGTTCGGCATAGCGGGCAAAGTCACGCAGGTCCACCTTGCCGTCGCAATTGGTGTCGCTACCCTTCAAGGCCCCGGGATATTCATTACTATCAAAGGTCTGGTCGCTCTGCAGGTAGAGGTCGCCTGTGAAGAGGTCGCAAGGGTCCTTGACCTCAAACGGGTAACTATTAGGGTCATTAGCGTCGGCATCGGGATTAAACCTGAATGGGTCCTCGCCTACCGCTATCGTGATACCGGGGTAGGACGAATTCTTGCCGTTTACGAAGTGGACCGGCGTATTCGGGTCAGGCAGGTTCCCATCCGCCACTGGCCCTTCCTCTGCTTCGATCAAGTCGCTCATATCTACCATAACATAGATTTCCGGATGTGGAACTTGTGTTGGTGAAAATTCCTCGTGATAACCGAAACTGGGTACGGTGACTTCCAGCTTGTCGTATTTGTAGGGCATATAGTCCTCTAACCAGTCGTGGACCGGTGCCATCACCCAGCGCTTCCGCCAGCAAGACCTGGGACAAGGCCTCGGTATATATTTGGTTCGTGTGATGCGCGGTCGGAACCAGGGCCATCGCCACGAGACGTGCCAGACCATCCAGTCGTTGCACCACCAGGGCATCCATCCACTATAATAGCCCCGCTTGTAAACACGCTGGATACGTAGCGGCCTGGTGACAATACGGCAGTTTCGCGTTCCGAACACGACTATCCAGCCGTTACGCCGTGCATGGTATTTCCATCGGGCAGCTTCAGATATTTCCGCAAACACGCATAGCAGAATTATTGCCAGGAGCACAGTCAAAACTATTTTTGTCGTTCGTTTCTTCATCTTTTTCCCCTTCAATTTTGCTTTAAGTTAGCGTTAAATCAGCGGTCTGGCTGCCACAAGACAGCCTACAACAATATAAATAGTCAGCAGTCAGCAATTTTCCCTTTCTCCCCCCATAATCCAAGCCCTCCAAAAATAACCCAAAGTGTTTGTACGTTATATAACTTCTCGTGCAGCCATTGCCGCAAGTCATCCTTACAATGTGTTTCTTTGTACACGCAATCAGCGCACACAAACCCCTCATTAGGACAGTCTCTGAGGGAAAGCCTAAATTAAAGGTAAGGATATTCTCGTCACCACTCTGAGCCTGTCATAGATTGGCGTTGAAGTATGCTACCTTATAGTAGTAAAATCAAGTAAAAAATGTAAGACGATAGAAATTTTAATAGGTTATCAGAGTGCAAATTCAGCAAGTTCCCCTATATCAGGAATGCAACTCATTCAATACGCTCCATTTACGTCAGGGTTAGAAAATCCTTTGCACGATTTATTTTTTTTAATAATTTTCTTGACTTTTTAGTCGTAACGCTTTATATTATCGGCCGCAGATTGGAGAAGTAAGGGTAACCTTGTCAAATATCTTCATATCGAGTTCCCCTAAAAGGATTTGGATAAAAAGGGAAAAGATGGAGCTTTGGCTCGAAGCTTTATGTGTGATACTGGTCACCATCTCAGGAATCATTCTCGGTAGGGCTTTCTCACGCCTTCAAAAACCCTACTGGTTAATCGGATACCTTCTCTCGTTTTTCTTTGTCGTGATATTAGTAACAACCAGATACATCAGCATACTGAGCTTTTTGCCGCCCTTCTCCTGGCTTGCGACTGGACAATTCAGATTTATCATTTTAACCCTGGCTATCACTATGGGGCTGACCTCAGCACTGCCACATCTGCCTCACAAATTCGAGAGGTTCATAGTTTGTGTCTTAATGGTTGCGTTTGTTATGCACTCTTCAATTTCACCTTTTATTGCACCTGCCTTGCTCAAAGATG
>Ga0315543_1004643_pt1 | contig 11288 bp, 15 predicted proteins | sample SalMarSW160210MG_2_FD_203098 | JGI IMG/M metagenome (GOLD analysis project Ga0315543, IMG submission 203098) | Salt marsh sediment microbial communities from the Plum Island Ecosystem LTER, Massachusetts, United States - Salt Marsh Sediment SW1601-210 ...
AATGATGAGCACAGTGTCCGGATAACTCAGGAATGGATGTCCGTTTAAACCAGGACTGACTGTCCGTTTAAATCAGGAATGGTGTCCGAAATCGCAGGAATATGCACAATATCTGGATCATCAAGATTTCTGCCAATTTAAAATAATTCAATATCTCCTTAATTCTAAAAAGCAACTTGCTTTCGTTCATTTGTATCTGTAAATACTGCAAGATAATGGTTATAAAAAAATCGAATTTTGGAAAACTTCATATCAGTACATATTTGGGTTTGATTTAATTAAGTGTGATAAACAAGTATTAATTAAATGAGACCTGCTATGAAAGACATTTTAAAACATCACAATTCGAGTACAGAACTCTGTGTAGAGAAACGTACCAACAGACATCTTAACCTTCAATCAAAAGAATTTATTGAGTATTTGAATGGCTTGAAAAGATTCAGCAGGTATTTAATAGACTGTCACGGAATAATTCTGGACTGTTCCGCAAGGATTAACGGAAACATTGAGCATATAAGAATGTGGCTGACAAACGAAGAAACTGAATCTCTTTATTCTTCCTGCAGAAATGGAGCATCAGGTGATATGAACAGAGCAATTTTTTCAGTGTTCTATGGGTTAGGACTTCGCAGATCGGAAGGAGTTGCACTGGATATTGATGATATCCAGGTTCCAAATGGTGTTGTATATGTACTACCACGACGGGTGGAACACTTTGTACTCTTTCACACCTGGTGAACTGGGTATGAGATATCTCTATTTTTGCAGCAAGCTGAGCCTGGGTAAGTCCTGTTTGCTTTCTCTGCACTGTTATGCAGGTATCATCAGACATTAAATCGGATTAAAGAAAAAGTTGTGTTGATTTTAAGTAAGCGTAAATAATTTATATTTGTATTATCATGGATCGCAATGAAATAAATGTCCGTATCATTAATTACCTGAGGCCTTTTGGGCCTGAGAGAATCGGAATTTTTGGTTCTTTTGCAAGAAAGGAGGATACACCTGATAGCGATATTGATATACTGGTGAAATTCAAGGAAACTATTTCATTGCTGGAACTTGCACAAATTCATAGGGAATTGTCTCAAATACTGGGGAAAGAGGTTGATCTGGTTACAGAGTCATCCATTAAAAATGAAAGACTAAAAAAATACATCTATAATGATCTTAAAATCATCTTTGAATGAAAGATGACCGGATATATATTGAACATATTCTCCTGAGCATAGAAAGAATTGAATCCTATAACTGGAAAAGATCATCAATCCTTCTCACAAGACAATTTAACGCAGGATGCGGTTATCCGGCAGCTGGAAATAATTGGAGAAGCAACCAAAAGGATATCAGGGGAGTTCAGAAGCAAAAATCCTCAGGTTCCATGGTCTGATATGTCAGGAATGAGGGATGTTCTAATTCATGACTACTTAGAGGTTGATATTGATATTGTTTGGAGGACTGCTACAGAAAGTATTTATAACCTGAAACGTCTGTTGCAAAACCTGACCTGGATAAAATGAACCTCGTTTGGTACGATTATGGGGCAAGGTTCTATGACCCGCAGATCGGAAGGTTCCATACTGTTGACCCAGCAACAGAAAAATACTATTCTTTAAGTCCGTTTACATTTTGTGGAAATAATCCTGTTAATATTGTTGATCCCAACGGAGCTGATTGGGTTATCAAATCAGAAGAGAAAGATGGAAAAACCATTTACACTATTACCATCAACGCCAAAGTTTATAATAATAGCGGACAAGATCTCGATATGGATAAACTAAAAAGCAATATTACAAATCAAGTTCAGTCCATTTTTAGCAGCAATAATGTTGATGGTAATATTGAAGTGAATACGACCATGAACCTTGATGTTGTTACATCTCTTGATGATGTTAAGGACACAGATCATTTGATAAGTATTGAGAGTAATAGCAATTATGATAATTATGCCAAGGAGAATGGAGCAAAATATCCTCAAAAAACAAACGGTTATGCTGATATTGGAGGCCTAAAAATCGTTATTCCCTTAAGAACAACAGAAGGTATTATTCAAGGAACAAACACAAGGACAATATCACATGAACTTGGTCATACTGGTGGTTTGTATCACCCTGGATCATTCAATACTTTAGTTACACAAGGTGTTAATACCATTAATAAGTAAGATAACAATAATTTAATGTATGGAATAGGAGGAGCTAGTCTTAAAGCTTCACAGATACAGTCAATAAATAATTATTACCAATCAGGAAGCCTAAATCAACGGACTCAATTTAATAGTAAAACCCATGTTCTATTTACGCCTGCTTTAAATCCTTCTCTAATGCTTTATAAAACCAGAGATGGTATTAATTACAAAGGACAAACAGTTGTTAGCTGGAGGGATAGAATTGATATATACTACGATTATCGGGATGGTAAATCCGATATTAAATTTGATTAAATGGTCTATCTAATAAAAAATCGTCGAAAGTTGGGTTTTCTATTTGAATATGTGTAAGCCTTCAGCTATCTGTCGAGCTATTCTAAGGTAAAATTGGGGAAAATATTATAAAAACGAAAGGAGTAAAAACAAGAAACCCGGCGATGAACCGAGTTTTATTTTATTATGCCAGCTGCTGAATCTTCCTTTTAGTTAAGAAAGCATCAATAAAAGTCTTGATCAGTTGCTTATCCTGTTGATCGAGTTTTTCCACTTCCCAGAACTGCGACAGCAGCTCTTTGTCTGTAAGCTGGGCTGAGACCACTTCATCATTACTGACGTTCATAAGGTAGTCAATAGTTGTATCGAGAGTTGCCGAGAGCTTTTTCAGATCTCCTGGCAAAAAAAGTGGAGACTGTTTATTGATCGAACTCCTGCTTGATATTTACTTTATTCATTATCTTTGCTTTATGAAACCAGAGAAATCTTTACTTTTTACCCAGATCAGAACTCTTGTTAAAGAGATTGATCCTTCTGCAGATGTTATCCTTTATGGCTCAAGAGCCAGAGGAGATGATCATCCGGATTCTGATTGGGATATTCTAATACTTGTTGATTCAAAAACTGATTTGGAGTATGAAAGGATTTTTCGGCATAGGCTCTATGATCTTGAACTAGAATCTGGCGAAGCTTTTTCAGTTACTGTCCATAATAAAACTGAATGGAAATCAAAGCACTGGATGACTCCTCTATATAAGAACATCTCCCGGGAAGGCATTAGGATATAAAAATGAAAAACACTAAAGAAGATTATATAAAATACAGATTAGAGAGAGCACGTAAGACACTTGAAGATGCTAAATCGCTTGCTGAACTTAAAAGCTGGAATTCATCAATGAATCGTCTTTATTATTCCTGCTTCTATGCTGTACTTGCATTATTTTCAAAACATGAGATAGCAAGCCACACTCATTCAGGTGTCAAAACACATTTATCAAATCAATTCGTTAAGACAGGCAAGCTGGATAAGGAGTTTGGATTATTATATGGTGACTTGTTTGATTTAAGACAGAAAGGTGACTATGGTGACTTTTTTGACTTTGAAGAGAGGGACGTGACATCATTAATTCCAAAAGTCGAAGAATTTGTCAGGAAAATTGCATTCCTGATTGAGAAATAGCAAAAAAGTTAATATCTCAGATTAATTTTAGAGTAAAATCAACCACAAAACCAGTGATTTAAATTGAAAAAAGAATTAAATTAAGGATGTTTTTGAAAGTCAAACTAGATATTCGTTCTTTGGGACATGCATAAAATTAAGGCATTAAGGCTATATCCTTGCGAATTAAATCTTGACTTGTATGATTACGGCGCAAGATTTTATGATCCTCTGCTACATTACGATAATAAGTAAAATGTACTATCTTTGTTTATATGACAGCCAAAGAGCTCGATATTCAAAAGATTATTGATCATTGGAAAGATTCTTCGGAGAAAGATTACCAGACCATGCTTAATCTGTATAGATCTGAAGATTACAATTGGGCATTGTTTTTAGGTCATCTGGTTGTTGAAAAGCTATTAAAAGCTTTATATGTAAAAAATAAGCGGACACACCCTATTCTCGGACACGATCTCCTGAGACTGGCTTCAAATGCAGGTTTAAAGCTAACTGAAGAACAGCAAGACTGGTTCGACAGGCTTACAACCTTTAATATTAATGTCCGGTATGACACCTATAAACAGGATTTTTACCGGCTTTGTACAAGAGAATTTGCTGAAGAGTGGAAGCAGAAAATTGAAACCCTGAGAGAATGGTTACAGAATCAGCTATAAATATTGCAAAAAGCTATGTCGCCCACCTTCCTCGTGAGATGGCTGTAAAGAAAGCCTATTTATTTGGGTCCTATGCAAAAGGCAACCAATCGGATAATAGTGATATCGATGTGGCTGTGATTATTGGGAGCATGAGTGATATCTTTGATATACAGATGCAGATGCTCCGCATACGAAGGAAGATCGATTTGCGCATTGAACCACACCCTATAAAAGAAAAGGATTTCTCACCCTTGAATCCATTTACCGATGAAATCATGCGATCGGGTATTGAGCTGTTATGATTACGGTGCAATTTTTTATAATCCGCAAATAGGACGATTTACCACCATTGACCCCTTGCTGAAAAATTTCCTTCGATGACTACTTTCCAATATGCGAGTAATAATCCAGTGGTTTGTATAGATTGGACGGTCTTGAAGGATATAAAGTAACAACAAAAGAAATTCAGACTGGAACGAATAATGTTAAATTTATCATTGATTTAAAAGTAGTAAATGCTTCTTCAGCTTCAAATAGTGATGTAAATAAGTGGGCAGAGGCTTTAAAAAAACTTATCGAATCATCATTCAGAGGATTTGATAAAAGTACTAACAAGAATTATTCAACAACAGTTAATCTGAATTTTGATGAAAATAATTCTATAGGGGAAAGTTTCATATTAAAATATGTTGATAACATTACCTTTGAATCTTCATGTATTAAATAAACTTTGCCTTGAATCAGATGGAGCTTTCTCAGAGGTTCCTGGGAAGTACTATCTGACATTTATAGTTAATAATGTAGAGTATATAATGACTTGCTTTACATAAAAAAGCAATAAAGAGCTGATGAATCTTTATGCTTTGTTAATTGGGACTGAGCTATATTTTAAAGGTAAAGGCCTTTCAGATGGGGAATATGATTATAAGGATTTAAAGGAAGCTTTATACATATATAAGAATAGTGATACTGGGTTAGCTAAAACTATTAACATATTTTTGGAGTTGGTAGATATAGCCATTAAGAATATGGAATAAAATTAACCTGTTTACTACCTTAGTTTTTTAATAGAAAAAGGATTAAGACGCATAAGCCTGCCGTGTGCGGTAATCCCTGATATAAGCAGAAACTACTTTGATTATAATTGCCTTTTCGATTTTGAGAATATGGTTCTAAGCCTCCCTGAAAGAAAAAATATGAAAAAGTTAATAATAAAAATTTGTACTTTTGTTTGAAAGCCGTTTGGTTATGACAACTAATAAGGATATCAGTGATTTAATAAAGGCTACTGCAGTTAAATATATTACTGATGCAGAAGTAATGCTGTTCGGTTCCAGGGCTCGCGATGAAGCTGATGCAGAAAGCGATTATGATATTCTTATTATAACGGGAAAGAAGTTAACTGCAGGAGATAAAATATTATTACGAACAAAAATCAGGAAAGAACTTTTAGGAAAAGGTATCAGGTCAGATATACTGATTCAGAATAATGAGGAAATAGAAAGAAAGAAGAGATTGCCGGGACACCTGATCCGTAATATTCTCAAGGAAGCCATTATCTTATGAACCAGCCAGAAGAAGACTATATACGGAATTGGTTATGCAGGGCGAGAGAGGATATTGCTGTAATGGATAACCTGGTAAATTCAGGTATAGAGCATTATACAAGTACAATCTGTTTTCATGCACAGCAGGCAGTTGAAAAATACCTGAAGTCATTTCTTATCTTTCATGATGTGGATTTCCCAAGAACTCATGATGTTGACTTCCTGCTTGCAGAATGCCAGAAAATTGATGCGATCAATTTTAAATTTGATTTTAAAAGCTTAACAGAATTTGGCGTGTCTGTAAGATATCCGGATGATTTTTATGTGCCCGGAGTAAAAGAAACAAAAGAATATTATGAGATTGCCATTGAGGTAAAAAATACTGTCGAAGATTTACTCAAAATAAAATAATGGTTCTTTGAATTTATTAATATGATTATAGTACTAGGTTTTATGATCCCCAAGTAGTAAGATGATAATTAGACCAATATCTTAAGTATCAGACAGTTTTATGGGCACGTTCCAGGTTTTAACAAGCTACCGAATAATATGACTAATAAGTTCCTGTAGATTTTATTCCTGTTTATTTTCATTAGAAATAATTTGCATCCGCAAAATGGAAAGACGGTAAAGGCGATATTGTAAAGGATTTTGTCACCTCAACACCCAGTATTACCAGCCGAAGCTTTCCTTGACGACCGAAGCTTCAGCGTAGGTCGTAGCGAAGGCTGGCACCCACTTTGTCCACCGTAGCTTTAGCGAAGGTGGAGCACCCAGCAACTTGATCTTATCCTTAATTCAGGAATGATTTAATATCATCATCCACCGTTCCTATCCCGGCAATTCCGAATTTTTCAACAAGCACTTTTGCAACGTTTGGTGAGAGGAATCCCGGCAATGTAGGTCCGAGATGAATATTTTTTACTCCCAGGTATAAAAGAGCAAGAAGAACGATCACTGCCTTTTGTTCATACCATGCAATATTGTATGCAATCGGCAGTTCGTTGATATCGTTCAGGTTAAATATCTCCTTTAATTTCATTGCTATTACTGCAAGCGAGTAGCAGTCGTTACACTGACCGGCATCGAGTACTCTGGGGATACCGTTAATATCACCGAGTGGTAGTTTGTTGTAACGATATTTTGCGCAACCAGCCGTAAGGATAACCGTATCCTTCGGCAGGGCAGCAGCAAATTCGGTGTAATAGTTGCGATCCTTCATGCGTCCGTCGCAACCTGCCATGACAAAGAATTTCTTTATGGCTCCTGATTTAACGGCATCAACCACCTTATCGGCAAGGGCAAACACCTGGTTATGAGCGAATCCTCCGATTATCTCACCTTTCTCAATTTCAATGGGAGGATTGCATTTTTTTGCATGTGCTATAATCTCTGAGAAATCCTTCTGTCCGCCTGCCGGTCTGTCAGCTATATGCTTGAATCCTGTGAATCCTGCAGCACCTGTGGTATATACTTTATCAGAGTATGAAGCATCTTTCCCTGGAGGCACAATGCAATTGGTGGTAAACAGTATGGGACCGTTAAAGGTTTCGAATTCCTCCTTCTGCTTCCACCACGAACTACCGTAATTCCCGACAAAATGGTTGTATTTTTTAAATGCGGGATAATAGTTGGCGGGAAGCATTTCGCTGTGAGTGTATACATCTACTCCTGTGTTTTCTGTTTGCTTAAGCAGGTCCTCCATGTCTCTCAGATCGTGGCCGCTTATCAGGATTCCGGGGTTGTTTCTTACTCCTATATCTACTTTTGTTATTTCAGGATTTCCGTATGTTGTTGTATTGGCTTTGTCGAGAAGCGCCATAGCTGTTACACCGAATTTCCCGGTTTCCATTACCAGTGAAACAAGCTGGTCGGCACTCAGGGTGTCGTCAGTTGTGGCAACAAGGGCATCCTGCATGAATTTATAAATTGATTTATCCTCATAGCCGAGATTGAAAGCATGCTCAGTGTAAGCGGCCATCCCTTTTACACCATAAGTAATGAGAGCTCTCAGCGACCTTATATCTTCATTTTCCGTTGACAGGACTCCCACTGAAATGTTTTTTGCTTCAAATTTTTCCACGGTGTCTCCTGTCCACGAAGCTGAATCATGAAGATTTGACGGCAATTTGCCACCGGCATTGATAAAAGCTGCTTTTATTTCCTCACGCAGCTTAAGGCCTTCTCTCACAGCTGATACAAACCTCTCATTGTCAAAATTTGCATTGGTGATGGTCATGAAGAGACCGTCAAAAATGAACTTATTCACTTTATCATTTTCAATACCCAGTTCTCTTGCTCTTGTACTGTAAATAGAAATTCCTTTTAAAACAAAAACAAGAAGATCCTGCATATTTGCTACTTCCGGCTTTTTCCCGCATACACCTGAAATAGTGCAGCCCGTTCCTTTGGCGGTTTCCTGACACTGATAACAAAACATGTTCATAATTAATTATTTTTAAGTGATTTATATTTCCTGTTTTTGCCTCTCAATCCCCAAAAGGGGAGGTTTTGATCATAAGGATATTAATAATTCGACCTTTACAGCCTGCCACGTCCGACAGCTGGCGTATCGAGAGGGATAGAAGACAAAATTAAGCTTTTAACATACCCCTCTCTCATGTAAGACTGCTTAAACACCTTTCATTCCGAACGAGGTGAGCAATTTCTTAATATTGGCAGGACAGAATTAATAGAATTACTCTTTTAAAAGTAGTTAATTGCAAGATTTATTACATTTAAGCCATTTAATTACTTAACAAATGGAATAAAAATTTGTTTTATCCAAAACAAGGTTTATTTTTGTATGTGATTATGATTTTAAAAATGAAAGTATTTTATACAGACTGGTGTTGGTGGTTAAGCAGATTTCACTTTAGAATGTGAGACTACCAGCTATTTGTATATTATTTTATAAGATATTAATAAACGGCCCGTCGTACTCACGACGGGCAGTTTTGATTAATAACACTTGCAAAACGGTGAAAAATGAAAAAATTCAATGTAAAGACAAAAGCACTCAAATTACTGGCTGACACAATTACTCCGGTGAGCATTTATCTGAAAATTAGAGATATTTATCCAAATTCACTTCTTCTCGAGAGTTCAGATTACCGCGGCAATGAGAACAGTTATTCATATATCTGCCTGAAACCCATTGCCACTTTTGAAGCAGATGACGGGTCAGTAAATGAAACATACCCGGATGGATCAAAAACAAGTACGAAGCTGGTTGATAAAAACACTTTTAACCAAAGGTTTACAGCGTTTATTGAATCATTTGTACAATCCGAACTTACCGGTGAGATACCGGTAAATGGTTTGTTCGGTTACGTCTCTTATGATGCAGTTGAGTATTTCGAAAAAATAAAATTTAAACAATATGACATATATGAACATAAAATCCCAGATGTACGATATAGCCTTTATAAGTATATAATTGCAATCAATCATTTCCAGAATGTATTACAAATAATTGAAAACCAGATTGATGGAGAGCCATGTGAAATTGAGATGCTGGAAACTCTCCTTAACAGCAGAAATTTTGCGATATATGCATTCAAGGCTACAGGTGAGGAAAAAATGAATATCACTGATGAACAGTACAAAGAGATGGTGACTAAAGGCAAGGAGCATTGTTACAGGGGTGATGTGTTCCAGATTGTCCTTTCGCGGCAGTTTTCACAACAATTTATCGGAGATGAGTTTAATGTTTACAGAGCATTGCGCTCAATAAATCCATCACCTTATTTGTTTTATTTCGATTATGGCAGTTATAAAATTTTTGGTTCCTCACCTGAAGCCCAACTAAAAATTCAAAAACGGAAAGCTTGTATTAATCCTATTGCAGGTACTTTCATGCGTACAGGTGATGATGAGAATGACAAGATGATTGCTGAGCGGCTTACCTATGATCTAAAAGAGAATGCTGAGCATATCATGCTGGTTGATCTTGCAAGGAACGACCTGAGCCGTCATGCTAAAAATGTCACTGTTGAAAGCTTGCGTGAGGTGCAGTTCTATTCCCATGTAATACATCTTGTTTCATCTGTTTCAGGTGAACTTCGTGAGGAATCATCCATTGCTGACATGATGACTGCCACCTTTCCGGCAGGTACCCTTTCGGGAGCTCCAAAACACATGGCCATGCAGCTTATTGACAGATATGAAAATCAACGACGCGGTTATTACGGAGGTGCAATCGGATTTATAGATCTCAGAGGATCAATTAACCATGCAATAATGATACGGACATTCCTGAGCAAGGGGAATATACTCTACTACCAGGCCGGCGCCGGTATCGTTGCAGGATCGAATGAGAATAATGAACTGCAGGAAGTTAACAATAAACTTGGTGCTTTGAAAAAAGCTATTGAAATGGCAGGAGGAATAAGATGAAAAAAATGATAGTTATTGATAATTACGATTCGTTTACCTATAACCTGGTTCACTGTATCGAAAAACTGACAGGTACATGTCCGGCTGTTTTCCGGAATGATGAAATAGAGATCGAAGAAATTGATAAATACGATAAGATTCTGATCTCCCCGGGTCCCGGTATTCCATCCGAGGCAGGCATATGTCTTGATGTTATCAGAAGGTATGGATCAAGTAAAAGCATTCTTGGAGTCTGTCTGGGTCATCAGGCAATCTGTGAAGCTTTTGGAGGGAAGATACTTAATCTCAGTACTGTTTATCATGGGATAGCATCACCGGTAAAAATAAGAGTCGCTGATGATCCATTGCTTAAAAATATTCCTCCCATGATCATGGCCGGTCGTTACCACTCGTGGGTCGTATCAAAAAAACATCTGCCGGAATGTTTTAGTATTACCTGTGAAGACGAAAATGGAATCATAATGGGTATCAGTCACAGAAATTATGATGTAAGAGGTCTTCAGTTTCATCCGGAATCTGTTCTTACAGAGTACGGGCCAGAGATTATAAAAAACTGGGTTGAGTTATAGCAATGATATCCGGAAACTGTAATCACAAAGCAAGAATTTTATACACAGAAAACTTCAAAAATTACATACAATGCGAAAAATACTTAACTATCTGTTTGATCACAGAACTCTTAATAAGCAGGAAGCTGAGGAGGTACTGACCAATATAGCAGGAAACAACTATTCCGAATCGGAAATAGCAGCATTTATTACGGTATATCTGATGAGAAGCATTACAGTTGAGGAATTGTCGGGTTTCCGGGATGCATTGCTGAATCTTTGTATAAGGATTGACTTGTCGGATTTTGATACTATAGATGTATGTGGTACCGGGGGAGATGGTAAAGATACTTTTAACATTTCCACACTTACTACATTTGTGCTGGCCGGAGCAGGCATCAAAGTTGCCAAGCATGGAAATTATAGCGTCACCTCAGCCTGCGGGTCATCGAATATTCTTGAACATTTTGGCTATAAGTTCTCTACTGACAGGGATAAATTAAGACGGGAAATTGATAAAACAGGTGTCTGTTTTTTACACGCTCCTCTGTTCAATCC
>Ga0315543_1004645_pt1 | contig 11287 bp, 11 predicted proteins | sample SalMarSW160210MG_2_FD_203098 | JGI IMG/M metagenome (GOLD analysis project Ga0315543, IMG submission 203098) | Salt marsh sediment microbial communities from the Plum Island Ecosystem LTER, Massachusetts, United States - Salt Marsh Sediment SW1601-210 ...
CAAGTGTATCCAGACTGGTCATAGGATAAAGATTCCGAAGGCGATTATTGATACGCTTGATTTGAAGGTGAGGCAGAAGGTCGAGATTCGTTTTGATGCGGGGAAGAAGAGGATGGTTGTGGAGGTTGTGGATGAGAAGTAGATTTGAGCGAGGGAATTGGTTGTTGATGGTTTTTGTTTTGGTTGGGATGATTGTTTTAGTTGGGGCTTCTCCTAGCTGGAATGATGCAGAAGGGGGAACTTATTCTGGTTTTGAAGATATTCCATTTCTTTATAATTTTAGTGCGAATGTTACAAATCCCGTGTCTGGGATGGTTTTTTCTTTTTATTCTATTAATAATTATAACTCTTCAAATTCTAATTTGGACTTATTATTTCCTTGGATAACGTTGAGCTCTTCTTCTGGAGTGATGATGATTAACGCTACAAATAATTCTCAATCAGGAATTTTTAATATTTCAGCAAGTGTTGTTGATTCTTCTGGGCATGGTAATATTGGTCCCTTTACTTTTAATATTTCTTCAGTTAATGACGCGCCCATTTTTACAGAACTTGTTGATGGGGGGTTGTATCAAGTTAATGAGAATTTGACTAATTTGATTCGGCAATATAATGCGACGGATGAGGAGGGCGAGGTGAATTACAGCGACGGCTATCCGCTTAGTTTTGATTATAATATTAGCTGGTGTAATTCTACTTTAAATTTGACAGGGAGTTGTAATGATTTGTTGAATTTGTCTCTTGGTGATGATAATAAGTCGATGGTTTTGAATTTTACTTTGACGAATGGTCATGTGGGATATTATAATGTTAGTTTTTGGGTGAATGATTCTTATGATGTGCAGAGTGAAATAAATGTTACTTTCGAGGTTGTAAATGTTAATGATGTTCCCAATATTACTTTTGCTTGTGATGATAATCGTAGCATGGTCGAGGATGATATTATGAGTTGTTGGATTAATGCGACTGACGTTGATGAAAATAATAATTTGACTTTTGCGATTTCTTCTAATTTGGCTCAATTTACTTTTAATGATTCAAGTAAAAGTTATGTTTATGTTTGTGGCGGAGCTGGGCAGTGTAATGCATCGGCGAACGTGACTTTTGTTTTGAATGATTCTGCCGTCGGTAATTGGTCGGTGAATATTAGCGTGACAGATACTGGTTTGATAAATACTGTGGGTTGGTCGAATTTTTCTTTTTTTGTGAATAATACGGAGGATAATGTGAGCATTCAGCAGATAAATGATTTTACGGAATATGATGGTAATCCTCATGAGTTTAGTGTAGTTGCTTATGACGATGATTTGTTAGTTTCACAACATAATATAAAGAATGAAAGATTAACTTTTGCTTCCAATAATACTAATTTGGTTTATTTTATTGGAGTTGTAAATTCTGTATCTGGAAATAAGGCTACTCGTACTGCTTATGTTAATTATACATATGCGATTGATAATAATATTACTAGTGCTTCTATAAAAATTAATGTAACAGATAGGCTAGGGATTTCTGGTCCTGAAATTTATTCTTCTGATGAAACTATTTTTTTAGTAACTTTTGATAATAGTAATAATGTTCCTGTTTGGAATGGAAGCAAGGTTTGTAATTTTTCTATACAAGAAGATAATTCGAGTTGGGGAGGAATTAATTTAAGTGAAGGGTATGTTAGTGATTCCGATGGTGAGAATATAACTTTTTATTATAGTAATGAAACTCAGTTTGATAATTTTAATTTGAGTAATTCGAGTGGGAGTTGGATAATTAATTTTACTCCCAGCGACGTTGACGTTGGTTATCATGATATAACGATTTATGCGAGTGATGGGAATGTGAATGTTGCGCATCAGTTTAATTTTAATGTAAGTAATGTTGCGGATGCGCCGAGTATAGAGTATTTGTATATAGAGGGTAATTATACGATGATTACTAATGGTTCTACTGTTTTAATGTCTGAGGGCAATGCGACTACTTTTGTTTTAATAATTAACGACGACGATTTTTTAATTCCAGATTATCAAGTTAGCACTTATGGTTTTTATAATGAATCGTTGAATATTAATTCGATTATTACAAATTCTACTGGCGGTATTGTGGATTTATTTAGTTTTTCTTTTATTGGGATGAATGTTGCGAATAATTCTTGGGCGGAATATAATGCGAGTTTTACTCCTAATATTTCTAAGGTTGGTAATTATATGGTTTTTGTTAATATTACAGATAATTCTAGTATTTCTATTAATAGGACTTTTTATTTGAATATTAGTGCGACTTTCCAGTCGCCGATTTTGGGTCTTATTGATAATGTTTCTGTTACGGTTAATGATTATGTTGATTTCAATGTCACAGCGACGGATAACGAGGACGACTATAATGGAATTGATTTGAGTTTTTCTATTGAGCGTTTGAATGCGAGTGCGCCGAATTTGACTATCGGGAATTTGACCGGGGTTGTTAGTTTTAATATGAGTTCTAATGAATCCTATGCAGGGATTTGGGGATATAATGTTACGGTTACTGATTCTAATTTGACGACGGATAGTCAGGTTTTTTATCTTTATGTTTATGGTGCGCCAAATATAACTTTGCCTTTGAGTAGTTATGTTTATAATTGGGCGGAGGGGAATGCGACAGGGAGTTTGGGTTTTAATGTTAGTTATGGGATTAATGATACTAATTTGACTTATCTTCTTTATTTGGATAAGATTGTTTATTCTAATTCTACGGCGTTTAGTTATACTAGTTTGAATAGTAGTGTCAGTTTGCGGAATGAGACGAATTGGACTTGGGTTGAGGAGTCTAATTTTAGTTGGAATTTTACGCCGAGTTATACGGATGAGAGTTATGGGATGTTGAAGAATTTGACTTTGGTGGTTTATAATCCTGATTATCCCTTGTTGAACGATTCAATTAATTGGAAGGTTAATGTTAGTCATGCGAATCAGAATGTGAGTTGTCCGGGTTATATAGGACGTCAGTCAGGTTATGCTGGGACTGCGATTCCCGTTAATTTAAGTGAGTATTTTGAGGATGTTGATTATTGGGATGAGACGATTAATCAGGATGTGAATTTTACGATTTCGACGCAAGCGGGTTCTGCAAATAATGTTGAGCTTGAGTCTTCTTTTGATGGTTGGATTTTAAATCTTTTTTCAGAGGATGCCACGGATGAAGTTATTAGTGTAACTGCTCATGAGTATGATTCAAATAATGTTTCGATTTGGAATGCTACTAGTAATGAGTTTGAAGTTGAGTTTATTCCTCCGGTAACTGAGACCGTTACGGTACCGAGGACTTCGTCTAGTACGAAATTAAAGTATTTTTCTTTGAGAGTTATTGTTCCGGGTGATATAGTTATTTCTGATGAGAATTATATTGATGTTCCTTTTAGTTTGCAAAATTCTGGGGTTGTTGATTTGACGGGGATTGATTTGACGAGTAAGATTCTTTATGGGGGGCGGTTTTCCGATGACATTAGAATTGAATTTGATAGTACTTTTGTTCCGTTATTGAAAGTTGGTGAAATTAAGGATTATAATATGAGGATTTTTGTTGATACTCATAAGTCTGGCAAGTATAAGGCGACGATTTTTGCCAATGTGACTTCTCCCAAGCTTTCTGATTGGGGGGATTTTTTTATTGAGTTGAAAAAGATTAATGAGACGGAGGCAGAGAGCATTTTGATTTTTACAGAGAAGCTTATTTCTGAGAACCCAGAATGTTTGGAATTAACTGAGTTGTTTAACGAGGCCAATGTGGCTTTTGCTTCTGGGGATTTTGAAACTGCTTTGAATTTGGCGAGGGAAGTTGGCGATGCTTGTGAGGATGCGATTGCTTCTAATGAGCAAATTAAGTATCCTATTGTTGGGCTTGTTCGGGACAATTTTTATTATATTTCTTTTTCGACTTTGATAATTTTTATTTTGGGTTTTGTTTTTTACGTATATAAAAGGGTAAGGTTTAATAAATATAAAGTGGATGAGTTATAATGGTGAAAAAAAGTGGTGTAGATAGCGTTAGTTTTAATATTTCTAGTGTTGCCGATGTGAAGCGCGTGTTTGCTGATGTTGACAAGGAGATGTCCAAGATTATTGTTGGGCAGAAAGATATAATTCACGGGATTTTATGTGCTATTCTTTGCGATGGGCATGTTTTAGTTGAGGGCGTTCCTGGAGTTGCTAAGACTGTGATTCTTAGGGCTATGTCTAAGATTCTTGGTTGTGATGCGAAAAGAATTCAGTTTACTGTTGATCTTTTGCCGACGGATATTACCGGTATTATGAGTTATGACCCAAAGAAGGGTTTTGAGATTTTAAAGGGACCTATTTTTACGAATTTTGTTTTGGCTGACGAAATTAATCGTAGTCCGCCTAAGACGCAATCGGCTTTATTGGAGGCGATGCAGGAAAAACAAGTTACGATTTCCCGGAAGACTTATGATTTGCCGGTTCCGTTTTTTGTTATGGCGACGGAAAATCCATTAGAAGTTAGCGGAGTTTATTCTCTTCCTGAGGCGCAATTGGATAGGTTTTTGTTTAAGTTGCTGATTGATTATCCGGAGTACGAGGAAGAGAAGGAGGTTTTAAATAAGAATGTGACGACGAAATTGTTTGATAAGTATGATTTGAAGAGAATTTTGTCGCCGAAGTCGATTCTTAAGTTGCAAGAGATGGTTAAGGAGATTTTTTCTTCTAAGATAATTGAAGAATATATTGTTAAGATTGTTAGTGAGACGCGGAGTAGGGATTCAGAGTATTCGAAGTATGTTTCTTATGGTGGTTCTCCTCGGGCTTCTATTGCGATGCATATTGCGGCTAAGGCTGAAGCATTGATGGCTGGGAGGAATTATGTTATTCCGGCGGATGTTCGGGTTGTTGCATATCCTGTCCTAAGACACAGGATTATTTTAAATTATGAGGCTGAGGCCGAGAAGATTACTACAGACCAAATTATTAAACATATTATTAGTAGAATCAGTGTTCCATGATGAAAGATAAATATATTGGAGATTGCAAAGTTGTTGACAATTCTTCTGTGGATTTAGAGATTCCGATAGGGACAAAATTTAATATTAATGTTCCAAGAGCTATTGCCGAGTTTGAAGTGGCGTTGCGCAGGTTCCCTATAAAGAAGATTTTGTATAATTCATTGTTTAGAGGGAAGGGGTTGGAGTTTGATTCATATAGGCAGTTTGAGCCTTCTGATGATGCTAGTATGATTGACTGGAAGGCGTCTTTGAGGGCGAATGTTCTTTTGGCGAAAAAATATATTGAAGAGAGAGATTTGAATGTTTATTTTCTTGTTGATGTTAGTGGCAGTATGCTTTTTGGTTCGAGGGATAAATTGAAGGCGGAGTATGCAGTAGAGGTTGTTTGTGCATTGAGTCATTTGATTATGACTTCTGGTGATAGAATTGGGCTTGTGATGTTTAGCGATAAAGTTGTTAAGTTTTTGCATCCGTCGAATAGCAGGAATCAGTTTGCGCTTTTTGTGAAATATCTTTCTGATACAAGTTTTTATGGTGGAGGTTTTGATTTGAAAGTTGCGATTGACAGTGTTCTTAATTATGTTAAAACTCCGTATACGGTTTTTGTTTTAGTTTCGGATTTTGTTAAGATGCGTGAGAATAGCGTGAGGGGGCTCCGTTTAATAGGTACTCAATTTGAAACTTTTGCGATTATGATGAGAGATGAATTAGATGAAAATTTGCCGAGGACAAAGTATCAATTTGCGCTGCAGGACCCTTATTCTAAGAGGCAGATGATTTTGGATCCGGAAATTGCGGTGGAAAGATATAGGGCTGCAGTTGTTAAGCAGAAAGGAGTTGTTAAGGATATTTTTAAAAAATCGAGGATTGATTTATTGGAGTTGATGACGAATAAATCTTTTGCTGTTCCGACTGTTTCTTTTTTAAAGGCTCGGGCTGGTAAGGGAGGAAGAATATGAGTTCGCTATTCGCTGGTCGCTATTCGCTTGTCGCTTGTCGCTTGTCGAGGCTTGAGTATAGGAGAGTGCAGTGATGGAATTTTTATTTCTTTATCCTCAGTTTTTGTTATTACTTTTGCTTTTTCCATTTTTTGTGTTTATATATTTTTTTAGTTTAATGTATAACAAGAAGAAGGCTGTTGTGTTTGGTAATTTTGCGGCGATGGAGAGATTTTATGATATTGAGTTTTTTTCTAAGAATTTTTTGGCGCTTTATATTAATTTGATTATTTTGGTTTTGTTGATTTTTTCTTTGGCTGGGACGTCTGTTTCTTTTGGCGCCGACAGTAGTGCGTTTTCTTTTGTTATTGCTGTGGATACTTCGGAAAGTATGAGCGCTACGGATGTTTCTCCTAACCGGTTGGATGCAGCGATAAGTGAGGCTAAAAAGTTTGTTGATTTGTTGCCGGTTGGTGTTAGGGTCGGTGTTATTGGTTTTTCCGGAGATGCCCTGATTTATCAGGAGTTGGATAGTTCTAAGTTGAAGGCGAAAATGGCTTTGAGTGAATTGACTTTTGGTGATGTGCAGGGGACAAATGTTTATAATGCTATTGTTGGTGCTGATAAACTTTTTGGAGATGAGCAGATGAAATCTATTGTTTTAATTAGTGATGGGCAATTGAATATTGGTGATGTGCCGAGAATTATAAGATATATTAACAGGAATAATTTGATGGTTAATACGATTGCCGTCGGGACGGAGGAGGGAGGTGTGACGAGTTTTAATACTATTTCGAAAGCTGACGAGGATTTTTTGAAATCGTTGGCGTTTAACAGCGGAGGACAGTTTTTTCGAGTTAGTGATATTAATGAAATGAGTGCGTCTTTTAGTACTTTAGTAAATGAAACTTTTAAACAAGTGACTGTTGATTTGACGTTTTATTTTTTACTTGTTGCTATTTTTCTTTTTACTGTTTTATGGGTTTTGCATAATTTGAGATTCCGTGTCGTCCCATAAATTCGCTTGTCGCAGGTTGCTTTTCGCTTGTTGGTAATTTGGGTAACTTTGTTGTTTTTATTTTGAGATGATTGTTATTTCTCCGGAATATTTTTTGAATTCTGTGAGATTGGTTGAATAGACAGTGAAGGTGATGTTTTTAGATTCGTTTGGGTTTAGAATGAAATTATTTTCTGATGCGATTATGTAATTTTTTATTTCTCCTGATGATTTTATTGATATTTTTTTTGGTTTGTCGAGGCTGTTAGTTACTGTAATTGCTCGTGAGGCGCTACTGTTTGGAATGATTCGTCCGAAAGTTAGTTCGTTTGGGTTTAGGTCGAAACCGGGTTTGTCGCCGACGAGAAAGCTGGTTTTAATTATTGTTTTTTCTGTTTGTGGGTTGTTGTAAATAATGAGTGAGGCAATGAGTGCGAGTGTGAAGAAGACTATTAAATATTTAATTTCTTTTTCCATTTCTTTTTTTTGTAAATTTTTTTAATTGTTTTATTCTCTTTAGGAAGTATATTAATATTATTATGGTTGCGATTCCTATGATGATTGTGGAGTATAGGAAGTAGTTTATTTTTCCGGTTGGTTTGTTTACATATACTGCTACTAGTTTGCTTGTTGTTTCATTGTCGTAAGATAGCATTATGTTCGCTATGTATCTTTTGGGTTCGAGGTTTGTTGCGTCGAAATATCCTGTGAGGTTTTTTGTTTCCCATGGTGCGCTGCTTGTTGATACTGTTTTGAAATCTGTTATGAATTTTCCTTCGTCAGTTATTGCGACTCTTGCGAACACTTCGTTTATTTTCGTGTTCCATTTGTTTTTTATTTCGATGTCGAATTGGTTTATTTTTCCTTGTTCGAAGAGGTAGTCGTAGTCTGTTATTTCTACAAGGAACTCGCCGATTCGGAATGTTTTGTTTATTTCGATTATTGGTCCGTAGTCGATTGTTGCTGTTGCTTGATATATTCCTGGCGGGAGGTTTTGTGTTCTTAGGGTTTCGATTATGTTTATGGTTTGTTTTGGTCTAATTGTTGTTCTGTCTGGGTTTCTTGTTAGGAAGTTGTTTGTTTTGGTTTCTTTGTAGATTTCTATTGTTGGTTTTATGGAAATTGTTTCTGTTCCAAGGTTTTGGATTTCGAGTTCGTAGCTGGTTTCTTCTCCTTCGTTGATGTCGTTTATTGTGAATGTTGCTTCGGCGTATTTTCCGGGGTATGGGACGAGGATGTCGATTCGTCCTTGTATCGCGGCGATTCCTCCTATGGTTGCTGTTCCTTTTTCTTCAGCTTCTATTGCTCCAACGATTATTTGGTGTGTTCCGGGTTTGTCAATTTTTTGCGGGAGGTTTATCGTGACGGTGAATTTTCCTGAGCCAATGAAATAAGTTTCGCTTAGGTTTGTGTAATTTGCGAGGTCTCCTTTTACATAAACTTGTACTCCTTTTGTTTGGTCAGTGTTGAAGGATTGAAATTCGAATGATTTTTGCAAGCCAGGTTCAAAGAATTCCTTGTAGTGCACCGGAGTGATTCCAACGCCTCCGGCGGAGATGATATTTGTGAATGCGAGGGTGAATATTAAAAGTTCGAAAATAATAATTTTCTTCATAAAGTGTTAAGAAGGTTCTAATTTATAAATTATGTGTATGTTCCGATTGCGACGATTCCAATTGTTCGTCCGCCTGTTATGGCGTCGTTAGGGATATACAATTCGAAGTCAATATCTATTTCGTCGACGGCGCTAGCATATCCAAAGACTGCACATGCTGTTTGAAGGGTTTGATTAATTGTTGCGTATGAACTGAATGTTTGAGTGCCGGTACATGCTCCAGTCTTTTCTGCTTTATCGGCTACAATTGCCTTGAATGTTGGGGCGGTTCCTCCGATGAAGTCAGCTACTGTTTTATTTGTTGATAACGTTAGGCTTACATTTACATTTCCGATGTTTTCAAGGACGAGTTGTCCAGTTGTTTTTGGCCCGGTCCATGAAGCGTTTAACCCGGTTCCGTTACTTTGCAATGTTGCACCTGCTTGTCCTCCGACTACTGCGCCTGTGCCAAAGTCTAAAAGAGCTGTGCTGAAATTTAATGCTCCAGCCCCGGATATGGTGACGTTGACGACTCCGGTTTGATTTGATGTTACGTCGTATCCGGTGAATCTTATGCTGATAAAAAAAAGCGAGATTATGATTACTGCGATGGCGAGGTATCCTAAGACTTCTGTTATATTAGTTTTCATGGTTGTTCTCCGTTGGCGAGTTTGTCTTCGACTGATGGTGGAAGAATATTAACTCCGACGTTCCCTCCTTTTATTGAATTACCCGTAGTTGGTATTGTTGTTGAAACTTCTTCGCTGTCTGAAAGTTGAGTTATAATTGCGACCCCGGCTAGAATTATTGCGATGATGATTAAAATTGTTACGCTCTTTTTTGTTAGCATGGTTTTGTTAGATTTATTATGTTTATAAATATTTGTATAATATTTTTTTATTAAAAATTTTTGTTTGGATATATTTTTAAATATGCTGGGTATTTAAGAAATTTAGAAATAAAAAATAAAAAAATAAAATTTGTTTAAGCGCAAGTTGGCGCTACTGTTGATATGCTACCTGCTGTGCAAGTTTCTCCGTTGATTATAGCTGCTATTCTTGTTGCGCTAGTACTGGCTCCAGCTCCAACTACTGTTATTGTTTTGGCTTGATTTATTCCGATAATGGTATTGTTGATTGCGGTATTAGTTAAACTATTTACATCATTTCCGTAGATAATTTGTGTTCCATCAATCTCTCCTTCTGCTCCGTTTGAGATTGTTATTTGTAGGGTTGTTCCACTCATACAAGCTTTTACGATTTGTGGATTTGCTAATACACAGTTTGTTTCCATTTTCTGGTTTGTGACTAATTTCCTTACCGGATTCCAAACTAAAGTTACCCCCGCGATAACCAATAGGATGATTAGAACTGTCGCAACGATTGCAGATAATCCTCTTTTGTTATACATTATTTCCTCTTTAATTTAGTTGGTTGTATTAAGAATTTTCTGGTTATAAATGTATTGTTTACGAGGAGCTTGTATAGAATTGTTGTCGAAGGAGTTCGCGATTTACTTTTTCTTTTTGTATAATGTTTTTGAATGGAATAAGTTTCTGGAACCAGCCGTTTTTTTCGGGAGAGCCGCAGATTGCCGATGCGAATTTTTTTATTTCTTTTGAAATTATATTAGCTGAGTCGAGAAGAGTGATGGGAATTTTTAAATTTGTGGCTTCTGCTATTTTTTTGTGGTCTTTTATTTTTGCAAGGACTGGTAGATTAGAGATTTTTTCGATTTGATTTAGGTTGTATTCGTGTTTTGGGGAGCGGATTTTGTTGACGATGATTCCTTCGATGGGAGTGTTTTGTTTTTTTGCGATTTGTGCGGCTTTTAGCGTTGTTGTTAAAGTGACGTTATCTGGGGATGTGATTAAGAAAATTTTGTCTGCGGCGGCGATAACTGGTTTTAATTCTTCATAGTTAGGAGATGAGTCTAATATTATGAAGTCGTATCTTGATTTGTATTTGTTTAGGATTTTTTTGAGCTTGAATGGGTCGTATTCATTTTCGTAGTTTAGTGAGCCGGTGATGACGTCGATGCCGTGGGCTTCGTAGATTGTGTTGTGGAGGAGTGTGCCGTTGAGCGCATCGTGGAGAGTTGATTCTTTTGTGAGGTCGAGGTAGAGTCCGATGTTTGGGGCTGAAAGGTTTGCGTCGACGAGAAGGACCTTTTTGCCGAAGTTGTTTACTAAAGATGATGCTGTTTCGAGTGCGAGAGTTGTTTTTCCGACGCCGCCTTTGATTGATACGAATGCGAGAATGTTTGTCATTTTATCACCTGTGTTAGATAACTATTTGGGATATATAAGATTTTGGATGTGTGTTGAGAAAATTATTCTATTATTTTTATACTTCCTTTTCTTGTTTCTTCTTTTCTTTTCTTGTTTTTGTCGAAGCTTAAGTAGGTGTTTATTTTGTTTTTATTGAAGTTTAGCAATTGACTTATGCTTGCTCCATTTTTTTTCTAACCAGGAAACAAAGAATATGTTTTCTGTTGGATTTATTATATGACATTTTTCTTCATTGAAATGTCCTTTTATGGGTCCATTTATTCCTTCCCATTTTAGTTTTTTGTTATTTATGTATTTGACGATGTATTTGTGTCCTGTTTCATATTTTATTAAAATTTTTTTACCAATTAATTTTATTTTTCAAATTTGATTTCTTTAGATAAAAGTTTTCTTAGTGTTTCTTTTAGGTTTTCGATTTTGATTCTGATTTGTTTTTCGGTGTCGCGGTCGCGGATTGTGATGTCGTTTTTTTCGAGGGAGT
>Ga0315543_1004649_pt1 | contig 11275 bp, 5 predicted proteins | sample SalMarSW160210MG_2_FD_203098 | JGI IMG/M metagenome (GOLD analysis project Ga0315543, IMG submission 203098) | Salt marsh sediment microbial communities from the Plum Island Ecosystem LTER, Massachusetts, United States - Salt Marsh Sediment SW1601-210 ...
CCGGAAAAGAAAGATGAAAAAGGCTCTGAAGCATGGGCTGAGGATGGCATCGTACAGCGCTCGATAAAAGAAATCAAAAAACATATACCTGAGTTACTGGTGATTACTGATGTCTGTCTGTGCGCTTATACTTCGCATGGTCATTGCGGCGTGATAGAAAATAACAAAATCGATAATGATGCAACGTGCGAGTTGTTAGCCAAGGTATCTCTGTCACACGCACAGGCTGGAGCAGATATCGTAGCACCTTCCGACATGATGGATGGCCGGGTCAAATATATTCGCCAGGCACTAGAAGAAAACGGATTTGAAGACGTTGCTATTATGTCGTACGCCGCCAAGTTTGCTTCTGCCTTTTATGGGCCATTTAGGGATGCTGCTGAGTCAGCGCCGGATTCTGCCTTTGCAGGAACCGCTCTTGCGGATCGTAAGACATATCAGATGGATCCTGCTGATGCAAGCCAGGCAATGGCTGAGATCGCCCTTGATATCAATGAAGGTGCCGATATTGTAATGGTCAAGCCGGCTCTTTGTTATCTTGATATAATTCGCCGGGCTAAAGACCGCTTCGATTGTCCCATCGCCGCCTATAACGTAAGCGGCGAATACATGATGCTCACCTGCGCCGCTAATGCAAATTTATTGGATAAAGAGGCAGCAATGCTGGAAGTGCTAACTGCTATTAAGCGTGCGGGCGCAGATATAATAATAACTTATTCTGCTAAAGATGTGGCAAAATTATTGGGCGAATAGTCTTTGTCCCTGGACGAAGCTATACAGCCAATCCTCTCTCCAATCAATACCCTGTCACCCTCGTAACCGCCAGTACTGTTAAAAGAGCGAGTATAAGCAAAGCGGCTCTGAGTATGCGCATCGCCTGGGTCTTCGGCTGTATAAGCCGCCAGACAAAAGCCCAAACCGCAGCGATGAGCAGCAGGCGCAAAATGAATAGAATCTTCTCACTCAACATAGTTACATAATATCCCATTTTAACAGCAAAGTCAAGGGAATTGTGCTCTATCCTGCCAATAACATTCTGTGCCTGACTTATTGCTCGAAACTCATAAACTGCCGTTTCTCTTGGCAGAATGGCTGAATAAATAGCCATAGAGGTATCTTTGTGCGGTGAAGGTGAAAACGTATTCTCTACAAATTAGGATTAAAGGATAAAAAATAGACAAGTTGTTTGTTTTTTTCATCGTCCTACGTCATAGCGCCAGGCAGGCCCTCGGAGGGATATATGGCTAAGTTTTCAGTACTGAAAATGCGGCATATTGAACTTCCCAAGTGAATCAATCGACTTAACTAATATGCTTTTTAAATAAGTTCATGGGCTCATATTTCTAAAGTTTTACAAGGCATAAACCGAGTTGAGTAAGATGATACACATTAAGTAAGATTGTGGTTTTTTTATAGGAGAGCAAAAAATGCGTTATCTGGAAGAGACAAAGAGATGGCTTGGTGAGATTACCGAAATTGCTTTGCTGCTGGTCGCGCTGGGGATCGTTGTTGAGATTCTTTTTGGCAAGAACGTGCCTTTCTTTGGCAGCATTATTGGTAATCTGACCGTGTTACTTAACATGCTGGGCGACAATGGACTCGTTGGCCTGATCGCTCTAGGTGTTATTGTGTTCTTGTTTCAAAGAAGGCATGCCCCTGCATAAGTTCGCACGTCTCTGGCATCTTGTAGGGCGAGACGTTTTTCAGAGTTCTTAGGCGATTTCGTCTGTAGACGTGCGGCAGCAGGTAAGTTCAGATTGAGATGCTTTGGGCACAGTGTCGCGGTCGAATCGGATACCATCGCAGAGATGGATCCGGGTTGACCGCGACTTTGCTTTTGTTGATGCCAATGATTGCTCTTGAGGGCCAAGCATATCAGGGCTGTACTGAGCATTAACAACAATGTCCCACCATCAGATCAGACTTGTCTCACTAAAAAGGCACAAATCCAATAATTCGGTGAGACTGTAATCCTAAGCCCGTATCAAGCTGATTTCTCTACTAAACCTACATGAGTAGAGATAAGTTAACCGGTTATAAGACTTGCCTTGAAACCACCAAGCCAAACACATGGACATTTGAAGCGCCGTACTTTTTTGCCAGCGCAAGTATTTATTAATCCTTATTGCCAACTATCTCCGAAACGTCCATAGTAAACACCTTCGGTCCACCTTCTGGAATTTCCCAAAGTGTACGTCTTAGCGTATGATATTTCAGATTGCTCTTGTAGAAAAGGACACGGTTGTCATCTCCGCCGACAGGTGTCCTCCGTAAGTCCACAGGACGCCTTACGGCGGAGTCCATAGGACTGTGGAGAGCGAGCTGCCCTTCTTGCTTTCGCCTGCCTCCGCGTCTCTCGACGCGAGTCGAGGCGGCAGGCAAGAAAGCAGTGGAGCGAATCGAGAAATCTGTATACAATGGCGTTGCGAATCCAGATTTCTCCGCTCCGTTCGCTTCGCTCACTACGGTCAAAATGACACCTTTTCTACAAAGCAATATCAGACCTAAATACGCACTCGAAGATATGTGTATGCTGTTGTACAATACAACGATATTATGGAAAAACCACGTCTTATAGCTTTCGAGGTTACCCGGCGGTGCAAGTTCAACTGTAAGCACTGCAGGGCACAGGCTGGTAGTGAAAATAAAGAAGAGCTGACCGCCGAACAGTGCAAAAAGATTCTTGCTTCTATCGCACGATTCAATAAGTGCGTGATAATCCTGACCGGCGGTGAGCCAATGGAACGGTCCGATATTTACGAACTTATCAAATATGGTAGAGGTCTCGGTCTGCGGATGGTGATGGCTACCTGCGGATACCTGATCGATAAAGACTCCATCGCAAAGCTAACAGAAGCTGGCATACTTGCTTTATCCTTTTCGCTGGATGGCTCGTCAGCAGAAACACACGACAAATTCAGGCAGGCAAATGGCGCTTTTGACGCCGTGATTCGTGCAACCGACATCGCCCAGTCAGCAGGCATGCGCTTTCAAATAAATTCCACAATCTGCAAAATCAATATCGACGAAGTAACCGGCATAATTGAATTGGCCAAAAGACTGGGGGCCTACTGCTTCGATGCCTTTATTTTGGTACCGACCGGCAGGGGTAAGGAAATAGCCGATGAGATTCTCGACCCAATACAGTATGAGGTCCTGCTCAATGAGCTGCTTCGTTTGAAGCTCGAATCAACGATCGAAGTGCGGGTGACCTGTGGGCCGCAGTTTGCGCGGATATGCGAACAGGCAAGAGCAAAAAAACTGCTCGGCAAAGTCAGTGGCTGTATGGGCGGCAGAGGCTTCGGCTTTATCAGCTATCGTGGCGACGTCCAAACCTGTGGGTTCCTTGACATATCGGCAGGTAATTTAATTGAAAATGGATTTGACTTTGAAAAGATATGGCTGGAGTCTGAATTTCTAAAGGAAATTCGCGATGTATCTTTGTACAAGGGATTTTGTGGCGCGTGTGAGTATCTTGGTTTGTGTGGAGGCTGCAGAGCAAGGGCCTATGCACTCAGTGGTGATTATTTAGCTTCGGACCCTGTCTGTATTTATCGAGACAAAGGAGATAAAGACTGAGTATCCGTTTAACTTCATTTCAAAAACAACTCTGCAATGCGCTTCAAAGTGGCTTGCCAATATGCCGGCGGCCGTTCGCCGAGATAGCAAAGACCTTGGATAGCAATGAAAGCCAGGTCTTGAAGCAGGCAAGCGAACTGAGCAGGCTCGGCGTTATTCGGCGCATTTCTGCTATTGTAAATTATTATGCGCTGGGCATAACAAGCACACTGGTTGCTGCACATGTGCCACAGAAGAATATCAAGGAGGTAGTCGCAGCAATCAACGCTCTAAAAGGTGTTTCGCACAATTATTTGCGGAACAATTACTACAATTTATGGTTCACGCTGCAAGCTGAGACGTCCGAGCAGATTGAGGTCACGCTGCTGAGCCTGTCGGGACAACTCAGCATTGATTTTCACAATCTGCCGGTTAAGCAAGTTTTCAAACTTGATGTTCGTTTCGATGCTGAAAGCCAAGGACAGGCATTGCTTCGGGATGTCAGTGAGGCTCCGCAGGATGGGAATGTTCGGCTAAATAAAAATCAAAAATTAGTTCTTTCGAAATTGCAGGATGATTTAGCTCTGGTCGCCAAGCCATTTGAGTTTATACGCAGTGACATTCTGAACGAAGAAGGTGTTTTGAAGATCATAACCGACCTTGTGGATAAAGGTGTTATTCGGCGAATCGCTGGCGTGGTGGACCATCGCAAGTTGGGTTTTACTGCGAACGTACTATTCGCATGTAAAGTGCCACAGGACAGAGTCGTAGTAACTGGCAAGAGACTCGCTAACCTTTCAGCAGTAAGTCATTGTTACGAAAGGCAAACATTCGAAGGCTGGCCGTATAATCTATTTGCAATGATGCATGGCCGCAGTATGGGCGACATACAACGGGTCATAGCGAAATTCACCAAAGCCGAGGCAGTAGAATCATTCCTACTTCTACCGACGGTGACCGAACTCAAGAAGCAACCTGTAAAGCACCAGTTCTATTAACAAGGTTCCTTCAAAGCGGCGCAAAAAAAAGAGGCAGGTCGAATGACCTGCCTCGATTGCTTCAAAATCAAACATACCGTACGTTCGTTTGAAAAGACGATTAATATACACACTCCTCTGACTCTGAAAACAGCACAAATGACATATCCTCGCTACCGTCGGTCTGGTCGAGCAACTGCTGCCAAGTCCATTCACTCTGCTGATCCCGGTATCCCGACACCGCACCGTTACCGAAGTTATGTGGATGATTCGTCCAGCCCCACGGATATTCAATGGCTGTTGACTCGTCGTAGACTGCAACCACGCTGAACCAATAGACCTCATCGACATCCTCCTGGCAGAACCAGTCTTCTTCAGGAAGTCGCACTGAATAACGGAACACCGGTTCATGGGCCAGATCGGTGCCGCTGGACAACGGGTACTTGTCATAGCCAACCATTACCTCGTCATAATCATAGGCCTTGTACTCCCATATCTTTTGGCCTGGATGACTAAGGGTACTGATTGGATAAGGCTCGTCCGTCCAAATCGACAGTAGGAAGTAGTCCGGCTTTGTCGGACTTGGTTGCTGCTGACACTGACAGGCTTCGAACTCATAGTCAATATAGCTGCCCCACCATGCCACTGCCGTTATCGGATCACGCTGCTCACAGAGCCAATCGTCCGCCACAAGACGACTGATTTGCAGCTCCTTCGTTGCCTGTCCTGTGCCAACTGCGAACGCCAGGTCGATTCGCGCACCAGTTCGCGGGTTTTTCAGTGTACCCCAATTATTTGGTGCCGGTTGGCTACCTTGGGCCCAGACGGCGATATCATTCCACGCTAAGCTTGAGCGCGTTGACTTCCAGCCAAACCGCACCCGCCCCGTCGATTGTGTTTCTGGCTTAACTTGAACAGCCAGCCAATATATTACCTGTTTTCCCGGAGACCCCTGCTGATTAAACGCAACGCCTGAGTCTATGTTGAAGTCGTACTGCCAGCAAGTCTTATCAACAACGGATTGGTAGTATTGAGGCACAGTGCATGGCACCATCCACCTTGAGTATAGATAGTCCTCATACTCGCTTACTGTAAACTGTCCCTTTTTGAAATCTTTGCGCCATAATAGACTTCCAGGCGTACTATAACCTGTCGTGCTTTCGCTGGCAGGAATATCTTCATAAATGCTCAGCGTAAATGTCACAGATTCCGGATCGCCATCCGGCATCACATCACTATACCATGCACCCCAAACCCGTATATTCGTTAGCGGACCGGTCGTCGTGCAAGGGAAATCATCCGCGAGAATCTGAGTCGGCCATGTGTCACTTGTGTTAGTCTTTGTGGCATCAACGTCAATAGCCAGAGAGGATAGATGTGCTTCTTGGACGTACTTAAACACCTGTTCCGTAGTACTTACATTTATGCCCAAGGATTCCTCATCCTCGTAATGTGACCATTGTCGTAATCCAGTAAATGGTTGTTCATATTTCAAGTAATCTGGATCTGTGTCAAGCTCAAAGGCCATGTCATAACATTGAGGCTCTCCACATAGCGCGCTGTCCTTGATAGGAGTTATCGTAAGGGGATCAAGCACCTTGCCTGGGCTTATCGTACCATCTAAGCTGAAGGTAACTGCACAATCCATCCAGGGCTGTGGTCGAGTCTTCCATCCCCAAACGTAGCTACTAGGAGCATCGCCACTGTAGATCGCGGAAATACTAATCCAGAATATATCCCCATCATTTGGATCCTGCCAGAAATACTCCTCAGGGTCGAGCTGGACATAGTATTCGAAGCAGGTATCCGAAGGTCTCTGTGGGAATTGATCACTTCCTACCTTCTGCTCGTTCACCGTATCAGCGGCCACCTCGACCTGCCATAACAGCGTGTTTGGCCGACTGAACGAGGTATCACCTTCCAGATCGGCAGGCGTATTTGACCAGAACGCGATTTGCCAGGCTACCGGCTGATCCTGCGGCGGCTCAGCACCATCCCAGCTTTGATACGAACCCCACCAGTGGATTGAGGATATTGGAATATTGCCCAGACACCGGAAATCATCAGCAACTACTCGGCCAGTAACATTACTAATGCTAAGAGCGTTTTTTAATATGGTTTTGAGTATCTCAAGATCGCCAGAGCCACTCCAGTAATCCTCATTTGGCGAATTGATAAAGAAGATCAATTCGCCTGCATCGACTGCCTTGGTTACAAGACACGGATAACCATCACCATTTTCAACGATAGTCTTGGCAGTAGAATCAGTAATACGCGCCATATAGTAAGAAGCGTTGTCGTTAGCGAAGTTATATGTTGACGGAAGTCCTGATGCAAGTGAATCAGTTGAACTGACCACCTTAATGTCTGGCGAACCTGACACTTTTCGCCAGGAACGAACAGCTGTGTTTATTTTAATGAAGTTGTTATTCAGGCCCTGTGCAAATGAGATGTAATTCGTCCCACCTAAAAGAATCAGCTTGGCACCTGTCTCGATGTGGTCTGCAAGATGATCCATATCAGCCTCATCGGCCTGACCTCCATCCATGCCGAGAATTACCGTAGTGTATGGTGAGAAGTCAATACTTGAGAGGTTATCGGTTGAGACAAAGTCATAAGAGTGACCAAACGAGTCAAGGGCAGCAAGGACAGAACCGGAAATGCCCATTCTTGTCTCGATTACCAACGTCTGATTACCTGATGCAAGCTTTGTCGCCCGGATCCGCTTGGCATAGACCCCGGCCCCTGCTGAACTCGTTCCATCCAAGTCAGAGACCTCAGCCGATACTTTCTCTGCGGTCTTTTTCACGGCGGAAGATGAAATGGAGGGGGCAGTATCAGTTTCATCAATATCATCGAATATGGAAGCCTCATTGTCACTGTCCCAGCCCACCGCATCTCCGGGGTCGCGAAGCTCAACAACCTTTGCCTGGGCATTAGACATCATAGAAGCCGCTGAAGTTACAGATATCTGCACAACGCTTGGCTTGCAACGTTCGACAGTATCCACGTAAACGTGTTCGAACCCACGGAAGGCAATACCACCACTGGTGTAAGTATCACTAGACGCCGTAACTGTATTGAGCAATGTCGTTCCGTCGCTGTCGTAAAGATTCCCTACGATATCGCCGCCGATGCCCCATTCTACCTCCAAACGGTACCACTTGTTGGATGCCCAGTACTGAGAAACGGATCCAATTGTATTATAGCTGTATCCCACGTTCTTCTGAATCAAGAACGTGTTGCTATTCGCTGCGGCAATGATGCAATACGTTCCGCCGGCTGTAGCACCAAAGCCACAATAGGCCCTGCCCAAAGTCTCATCATCCAACAGCTTGACCCAGTAGGAAATCGTATCTCCCTGAGCAACTTGTACATCTGGATCGTCACGATATATCCACTTAGCGGCAGTGCCCGGATTTGAATCCTCCAGACCGTACGCACCATCATGAGCTGCAGCGGCGGTGACAGAATGTGTATCGCCTGAAGGCACCGAATATTCCGCAATGTCGCCATCCTCGAAATTTTCAATAACAACGCATGCACCGCCGGCATAAGAGAAGTAGGACGGCTCGTCCCAGCCACAGAACACCGGCGTCTCACTTCGCGGATCAATCTCGATAGGTGGCTGAGACCACTTAATGTGCTCGACAGTCGGTTCAGGTTCATACCCGATTGTCACAGAGTAATCCTCGACTTCACCATCTGGTGCTGAGCCATAATAGTTCAATCCACCAGCCGTGCTGAAACGGAACCGTGCAAAGGTCGTGATGCCTAACGTGGCTGTGCTCGGTACAGAAAAACTAAGTGAGTTCAATCCTGCCGATAAAAGCTGCGATGAAAAAATCTTGTCGCCTGCATCAATCCACTTGCCGTTGCCATCGAAATCGACCCAAGCATCCAGGCGTCCTGTCTTACTGGCCGATATCTTGACGTTCGCCGTCTGTCCAGGTACCAACTGCGACGTGAATGTAACGCCATCTTCGTCGTCATTGCCATCGTTGTCATCGCCTGTTGCCGTGGCGTTCGGCTGACCATCAAGATCAACATCAACGCCGGCGCCCAAATACATTTGAGGCGAAGAAGGCACCAGATGTCGGGCGCCGTTAGCCGACAGCGTCGTAAGATAAGGTGCTTGTGGAGCATCGCCAAAATCAAAATCCTCAACCTGTACAGCCTCGCAACTGATGCTCAACTTGCCTACACCGGTCTCGCTGCCGTAGCCACCAATCTCGATCAGGTAATGCTTTCCCGTAGTCGCATTAAACGTAATCTCCGACTGCCAACCACAAAAGTCATCATTGCACTCGATCAGATCACTCTGGCTCGGGTAGCATCCACAACCATCGTAGACCGCGAGCATGGTATCATAACTGCTGCCGCACAGACTTACCGTGGCCTCGCCGGTGCACGTAGCGGTATAGCAGTACCAAATATTCGGGGCGTGTGTGCAGTGACCAGGGCCATCGAACGTGGCAAGCGTAGTGTCAAACGGCCGGTTAGTTGTGTTACCTATCGGCGTTGCGTCATCACAGTCGTCGTTTGGTAGACCTTGCGTTTCGCAACTGATGTTCAAAACGCCCTGCCCATTTTCACTGCCATATCCGCCAATCTCGATTAGATAGTGGCTGCCGGCAGTCGCAGTGAACGTAATCTCCGATTGCCAGCCACAGTAGTCATCGTTGCACTCGATCAGATCGCCCTGGCTCGGGTAGCATCCACAACCATCGTAGACTGCGAGCATGGTGTCATAGCTACTGCCACACAGACTTACCGTGGCCTCGCCGGTGCACGTAGCGGTATAGCAGTACCAAATATTCGGGGCGTGTGTGCAGTGACCAGGGCCATCAAACGTGGCAAGCGTAGTGTCAAACGGCCGGTTAGTTGTGTTACCTATCGGCGTTGCATCCGCACAATCGTCGTTTGGTAGACCTTGCGTTTCACAACTGATGTTCAATACGCCCTGCCCATTTTCACTGCCATATCCGCCAATCTCGATTAGATAGTGGCTGCCGGCAGTCGCAGCGAACGTAATCTCCGATTGCCAGCCACAGTAGTCATCGTTGCACTCGATCAGATCACCCTGGCTCGGGTAGCATCCACAACCATCGTAGACTGCGAGCATGGTGTCATAGCTACTGCCACAGAGGCTGACTGTGACGTTGCCCGTACACGAAGGAGTATAACAATACCAGATATTTGGAGCGTGAGTGCAGTGGCCAGGCCCGTCGAATGTCGCAGTCGTTGTGTCAAACGACATATCCGTTACCTCACCTATCGACTTAGCATCATCGCAGTCGTCGTTATCAGCCTGCTGTGCTTCGCAATTAATACTTAACTTACCTTGGCCAGTTTCGTTACCGTAACCTCCAATTTCAATCAAGTAATGCTTTCCTTCAGTTGCAGAAAACGTAATCTCCGATTGCCAACCGCAATAGTCGTCGTTGCACTCGATCATGTCGCCTTCGCTCGGGTAGCATCCGCAACCATCGTAGACCGCGAGCATAGTGTCATAACTGCTACCGCATAGGCTGACTGTTACATCACCTGTGCAAGTGGCAGTGTAACAATACCATATATTCGGTGCATGAGTACAGTGACCAGGCCCATCGAAAGTCGCGCCAGTGGTATCAAATGCCTTATTCGTCACATTACCGATCGGCTCTGCGTCTGCACAGTCGTCATTCGATACTGACGGGCCCTCTTCGCTTGTAAGCATAAATGACATATCCATAAGGCGATACTGCAAGGGGTGGCCAGCCGAAAAATGCATTGTCCACCATTCCTCTGGAATGCCCGATCCATAACCCCTCACACCACATCCATTAGATTGCTGCATCCATTGTCGATTCTTCCAACCAAATTCACCGTTAATCGTACTTACTTCACGAACGAGCAGCCAGTAGATTACTGGCTCACTGACAGAACCTTGCTGTGTAAACGCCTCTTCAGGATCGATATCAATATCTAATTGCCAGACCTCTGTATCATCATCAGAAATCAGGCTACCACTGGTATGACCAACCCAATACGCGCCTTCTGGAATAATGTAGTATAAAGATTCAGTGAACTCCCCAGATCCAAAACTCTTTGTCCATAGTACATCTGGTTCAGGTTGGGCAATAGAGTTATCCGGATCAGAACCACTTGATCCCACTGGATCGTTATGGTGGATGCTCAAAGTAACATTATTGATCTGGCCTTTTATATCATCCCTCCAGGAGCCCCACAATCGTATGCCCGTTACCAACCCGGTTGCCGTGCACACGAAATCGTCTCCTATTGTAACATCTTCAATAAGACTGGTATCAACTCCGTATCGCGTAGAATCCGGCAACTGTACCCACTTGGCGTTGGACGACAATTGAGCAATTTCTACCTCATAATCCTCCACCTCGCCGTCGGGTGCCTCTCCGGTAGGATCCAGTCCACCAACAGTACTGATTCTGAACCGGGCAAAAGACTGTCCGACTTTAGCGTTACCTGGCACGTTAACAGCTATCGTGTGGAGCCCATCGGATAAAAAGTCGCTGATGATTTTTTCGCCGGTCTCCCAGGCCTGATCGTCATCAAAGTCAATCCACGCGTCAACATCTCCTCCACCGCCATTTAAATCGACGGTAATAAGTATCTCCTGACCCCGGACCAATGGAGGAATGTTTACTCCATTTTCATCGTCGTTGCCGTCGTCATCGTCACCGAGGGCAAGGTCGGGCTGGCCATCAGCCTCGGCATCCGGT
>Ga0315543_1004656_pt1 | contig 11261 bp, 8 predicted proteins | sample SalMarSW160210MG_2_FD_203098 | JGI IMG/M metagenome (GOLD analysis project Ga0315543, IMG submission 203098) | Salt marsh sediment microbial communities from the Plum Island Ecosystem LTER, Massachusetts, United States - Salt Marsh Sediment SW1601-210 ...
ATGTTAATCGGATACTTCGATGATCCGGTGGAAAGGAACTGCTGATATGTATCCCAGAAACCGCCCTCCAGCAGCTTTTGCGACAGTACCTGGGCCGCTGCGTAGCAGGTGGCGTATTGGTAGACATAGTACTCCCTGTAAAAATGGCTAATTCGCAGACAGCCTAAGTCTCTATCTTTGCCGATTACCAGCTCCGGCCCCCAGAACTTCTGGTAGATGTCACGGTAGGTCTTGCGAATATAGTCGGCAGAAAGGGCTTGACCGTTTTCGATTCGTTCATGGATGGCCAGTTCAAACTCCGAGAACATCACCTGAGTATAGAAAGTACCGAGGATCTGTCTGATGTAATAGTTCAGCAGCGCCATTTTTTCTTTTTTGTCTTTAGTGTGTTCGAGCAGGTATTTCATCAGCACCGCCTCGTTGCAGGTAGAAGCCACTTCGGCTACGAAGAGGGAATGGTTGTGGTACAGGTAAGGTTCATGATGATTGGTATACACAGCATGCATAGCGTGTCCCATTTCGTGGGCGAGCGTGAAGACATTCTCAAGTGTGCCGTTATAATTGAGCAGGACATACGGGTGAGAGCTGTACGTTCCCCACTGGTAACCACCAGAGCCTTTACCCTCTGTTTCATACACGTCAACCCAGCCGGAATTCAATCCCTTCTCGAACCGGCTCAAGTATTCCTCTCCCAGCGGCTTCAAGCCGTCCAACACGATCCTCTGAGCCTCTTCATAGCTGTACTCCTTTTTCAACTCCGGTACTAATGGCACGGAGAGATCATAGGTATAGAGCGTGTCATACCCCAGGACTCGTTTACGCAGCGCAGTCCACTTGTGCAACGGAGCCAGATTGGAGTCGACAGCCTTGATTAGATTGTGAAAGACCGAAACCGGAATGCTGTCTCCGTCAAGGGACATCTCTAAACAGCTATTGTAGCCGCGAGCTTTCATGAAGAAGTAATCTCGTTTGACAGACGCCGCCAGAGTGGCCGCCAGGGTATTGACATAGTGAAGATATGCCTGGTTGTACGCGGCGCTGGCGTCGCGGCGCACCCGCCGGTCGGTTGATTCCAAAAACTTGTAGTAGCGTTCTTTGGTCAGCTTTACTTCGTTACCATCTTCGTCCTTGATGGAGCCGTAAGAGATATCGGCATCGTCTAACATAGTGAAAATTTTCGAAGGGGCTGAGGCGAGCGGCCCGACCTGCGCTAGAAGGGCTTCCTCCTTATCAGACAGGATATGCGCTTTCTGGCGCATGAGGTCTTCGAGATAAAAACGATAGACTTCCAACGCCGGACTGGCCTTCATGAAGGATTGCAACTTTTTGCTGTCCAGCGAGAGGATTTCAGGTTGCATAAAGGCTGACGCCTCTTCAATCTCAGCCCAAAGCGCCGATATTCGGTCGCCCATCTCCTGATACTTGCTGACTCGATTGTCCTCGTCCAGCTTGAGATAGGCGTACACATAGAGATTGTCGCCAATGAGGCTCAAGCTGTCGGAAAGCTTCAAGCAGTTCAGCAGCATTTCGGGTGAATTCCCAAGATGTCCCCGATACTGTTCAAACTGACCAAGGCCTGCTTTAAGAGAGTTAAAGGCTCTTTCCCAGGCGTCGTTGTCGGGAAAAATGTCCTCGACCTTCCATTTGTACTTGTCTTCAATGTCAGACCGCTGCGGCACTGAACTGGTGTTAGCTGCAAGAGCCGGTACAGCCGCCAGGATCGTCAGTAGTAGCAACAGAATCGCGCCCCTGCTGAGATAGTGTTCGAGTTTCATCCTTGCTCCTTACCTGTTTTCGTTTTTTATTGTTTGAACCTTGATTGCATTACTGTACATTTAAGATTAATATAAAAACTTTATCGCGTCGGCGCATGGAAAATAGTCAAAAGCAACCACACGGTTTGATTATGTTCACTATGGATTTCTCGGTAAGATTGCCCGATACTGACGCGGCTGGAATACTCTTTTTTGGCAACTATTTCAAGGTAGCTCATGACGCTTATGAAGCTTTCATGGAATCAATCGGGTTCGATCTCTCGCAAATCATACTGAAAGCAGACTTTCTGATCTTAATCGCCCATGCCGAGGCGAATTACAAAACGCCTCTGCGACTGGGGGATAAAGCGACGGTCGAGTTGATGGTGGAAAGTATGGGGCGAACATCGTTCGTTCTGTCGTATGTTTTGAAAGATTTACTACAAAACGTTGCCGCGACAGTCAAAACCGTTCATGTGACGGTAGACAAAGAGAACGAGGATAAAATCCCCTTGCCTGAGAAACTTAAGGAAAAGCTTGAAAGCTTCAGGTGATTTCGGTCAATTCCATTGTTCTCACCAGCTCGCGGAAGAAGTGACGAGCTGGCTTCAGGCTGTTGTCTGGTGTTTTTTCAGGCCATTCGTAGAAGCGAACTGGAATCTTGAAGCGGGGGAGATGGCGCTCCAGTAGGGCAACTAAGTCGCTCTTACGAACGTACTTGTTACCTGCGGTGCGAAGGAAAGCCACCGGTCGGAAGCCAAATTCATTATCTTCCATAGGTACCACAACGGCTTCCGAAACATCATCTGAAAGACACAACGCTCCTTCGATTTCTTCAGGGTAGACATTCTCACCGCCGGAGACAAACATATTGTCTTTTCGTCCGAGAACTGTCAGGTAGCTGGCTCCATTAAGATGTCCGGTATCGCCAGTGTGAAACCAGCCGTTGCTGTCAACTGGAAGGACAACCTGATCGTGTTCTGCATACCCCCGAAAGAGCGTTTCACCTTTGACCATGATCTCTCCCTCAGTAGAAATTTTGATCTGACGGTGCTTAAGTAGTCTGCCCGAGGTGAGCAGCTTTTCCAGCGAATCACCAGGACTGGTCGTTGTTACTTGCGATGCCATTTCCGTTAACCCATAGGTGGTAAAAAGCGGCAAGCCATGTTCATGTGCTTTCTTGATGAGCGACTTGACTACGTGGCTCCCTCCTACCAATACAGCTTTCAGTTGCTTCATTTCTTCAGCAAGAGACGACTCCTGCAAGAGGCGATAAAGCTGCGTGTGAACCAGTGAAAGATGCGTGATCTGATATCGACGGATCATATCAAGCAGATCCACATTCTTGTTCGCGATCACAACCGCTCCCCCGCCGAGCATCGTGCGAAACAGAATCGCCAGCCCGCCGACATGGTACAGCGGAAGTGACAGCAGCCAGCGATTACCCGGTTGTACCTTTATATTCTTGTTAGACCCAACGGCGCTGTAGTAATGGTTGCCGTAGGTGTGTAAAACAGCTTTAGGCTGCCCGGAAGTGCCGGAGGTACCGATGATAGTTGCGTCTTGGTCTAAAGAGATGATAGGGTCATCCCTTGGAGCCTTGTCTGTGGCGGTGAAATCGACAATCTCGGCGGCGGCTAACTTTTGAAATTGTAGCGGCATGTCGATTGTCAGTTGATGTGACAGATCGAACACTTTGGTGCATTTGATCTTTTCCAAGTACTCAAGAATTGACTTTTCAGGCAGTCGCGGACTGATCGGGCAGGCGACAGCGCCGAGGTGAAAAAGCGCCATCAAAAGGATCGTGTATTCAACAGAATTTACAGAAACAATAGCCACCCGCTGGTCGGCGACAACGCCGCTTCTTTGTAGCTTAGCGGCTGCGGTTGCGACTAGTTGATAGTATTCGGCGTACGTGATGGTTTGATTGTTTGTAATGAGCGCAGGTAGGTCCTTGAATATCTCCGCGGCTTGGGCAAGCGGACATTGCATATCAGCCATGTAAGACCTCCCGCAGTGAATCTCGTCGGATTTCGTTGGAGCTTGCGACTGACTCAGGGAGGTTCAGACAGCCTCTTTCAATTTGTAGATGATGTGTAAGCAGGTCTTCTTTGAACCACTCCAACGTGTCAAGGCCGACCGGGACGTTGGTTGTGTTAAGGCAGGCGGCCAACTCGGCTAAAGCTGTCAAGCCGAGGCCGGTTTCAAAGGTTGAGCTGACGACAGGGATGATTCCCATAAAAGTCGCTTTGCGACCCAATTGCATGCTTCTTTCAAAGCTTAACAAGGTCGGTTTCAGCACAATCGCTTTCAGGTTCGGCAGAGGCATCAATTCCTCCGGTGTCAGCTCCAGCAGACTTTCATCCAATGCGAGCGGCGGCAAATCGCTTTTATTGCTTATCGAGACCAGGGTTTTATAATTCTGCACCGGTTCTTCAATATAATCTATATTGCAATCGCACACCTCACGCAGGAAGGTAAGAGCGTCATCGACATCCCAGACGCGGTTGGCGTCTAAACGCAGGGCAATGTTGTCGCCTATCCGCTTGCGAACCTCATGCACGAGACGGATTTCATCGTCTACAGGACTTCTTCCTACCTTCAATTTAACTGCTTTGTATCCTTCTTGACGAAGCCTAACTGCTTTACTAAGAATTTCATCCGTAGAACCCGACAGAAGTCCGTTGATTGAGATGGAATTACGACAAGTGTCTGAAATAACTCTACGTAAAGGCAACTGTCGGCTGTCGGCCATGAGATTCAAAATAGCCGTTTCAAATCCAAACCGAACTGACGCTGCCAGATCGAATCGTTCCAGCCATTGAGTGAAGCCGCCGGACAACTCTTCAAGGTTTTGTGGTATCTCGTTACCTCGCAGTGAATAGCGCAGGGAAAGCAACTGAGATTTAGCAATCTCTATGTTTTCGGAGCTCAGGCCAAGTAACGGCGAGACCTCACCAAGACCTGTATGGCCGTGTTCGTTAATGAGTTCAACAATCAAGCCGGACCTCTCGGTTAGGTTCACGTTTTTCACGTTGAGCGGTCGAGCAAGGGGGAGTGTGAATTTGAAGACGTTAAAGTCAACGATTTTCACAACAGCCACCCGATGGAGAATAGTATGCTGTACAACAGCAGCAGCTTTCCGGTCGCGGCAAGGGCGTTATTCAAAACCGATCCATCACTCTTCCTAAATACAGATTTGATGACTGGGATAGCAGCGAACGGCACTAGTACCGTTACCATTGCATATTGATGCTGGCGGGTTACTAGGTAGAAGAAAATCGGCAGGAGTGAAGCTACGACGGTTGAAAGTAAGTACTGCATTCGGGCAAAGTCTCGACCAAATCGCACCGCCAGTGTTCTTTTGCCCGTGAGCGAATCGGATTTGATATCACGCAGATTGTTCACGGTCAATATGGCAACAGAAAAGAGACCGGGAGATAACCCTGCCAGTAAGACGACGGTATTTATATCGAGAGCCTGAACATAATAGGTTCCGCCCACCGCCACCGGGCCAAAGAAAATCAGCACAAAAATCTCTCCCAGTCCACGATACCCGAGTGGATACGGCCCGGCGGTGTACATAATTCCAAAAAGGATCGAAAACAGACCGATGACCACTATCGGCCAGCCGCCCCGCCAAACAAGATAAACTCCAACCAGTAAAGCCAACGAAAATACAACGGTAGTAGCAGCTTTCATCGACTGTGGTTTGATTAAACCGGCCTGAGTCATTCTTGTGGGGCCAAGGCGCTCATGCTGGTCGGCTCCTTTTTTGAAGTCGAAGTAGTCGTTAGCGAAGTTTGTCCCGATCTGAATCAACACTGCCCCAGCAAGAGCCGCCAGTGCCGAGGGCCAATGCCCCGCTTTATCTTCGAACGCCATGGCGGTTCCAATCAGTACGGGGGCGATAGCCACCCACAATGTCTTGGGACGAGTTGCCCATATCCAGATGCGCAACTTAGATTCAGACATAAGAAGTTGTCTCAAAGATGCAGAACGAAGGAAAGGCTATCTTTCTGTCATTCCCGTGAAAACGGGAATCCATGTGTCTCGACAACTCAGTCCAACCATCCATGTGGTATTTTGAATTTATACTCACCTCTTCTGGATTCCTGCTTTCGGGTGTGTTGAAAAACATAGAAAGTGTCATAGCGAGGAGCGAAGCGACGTGGCTATCTCGTTGTCATTCAATAGTTGAGATTGCTTCGCTGCCGCTCGCAATGACGAGAACGGGACTTTTTCAACAAGCCCTTTCGCAGGAATGACAGGTTTCATTGTATACTGCGCCCCAACTCGACCTAACGTGGATATAACCTTGTAAAACCGATTTCTGATGTATCCTCATAAGTGCATCGTGCTTTTTACGGTTGGCGGGGGAATTTGGAAAAGTCGGGTTTGCGCCTCTCATTGAAGGCATTGCGCCCTTCTTGCGCCTCTTCGCTCATATAATAGAGCATCGTAGTATTGCCGGCCAGCTCCTGCAAACCGGCTTGGCCATCACAGTCGGCGTTCAAGGCAGCCTTAAGACAGCGGATGGCTGTCGGCGAATTGGCCAGGATTTCACGGCACCATTTAAGCGTTTCTTCTTCAAGTTTTTCAAGTGGGACGACAGTATTAACCAGTCCCATCCGAAGCGCCTCCGCAGCGCTGTACTGGCGACACAGAAACCAGATTTCCCGCGCCTTTTTTTGTCCCACGACGCGAGCCATGTAGCTGGCGCCGTAGCCGCCATCGAAGGAACCGACTTTCGGGCCGGTCTGACCGAAAATGGCGTTGTCGGCGGCGATAGTTAGATCGCACATCAAATGCAGCACGTGCCCGCCCCCGATGGCATAACCGGACACCATAGCGATGATCGGTTTGGGACAAGTGCGCATCTGCCGCTGAAGGTCCAGCACGTTCAGGTGGGGCACGCCCTTTTCGTCCTTGTAGCCGGAGTTACCGCGGATCTTCTGGTCGCCACCGGAGCAAAAGGCCTTATCTCCTTCGCCAGTCAGAATGATAACTCCTACCTGGGGGTCTTCGCGGGCATCGGCGAGAGCCTGCGACATTTCATTAACTGTTAAGGGTCTGAAAGCGTTGCGCACCTCTGGGCGGTTGATAGTTATTTTAGCAATTCCTTCTGCCTTGTGATACTTTATGTCAGTAAACCTGCTGGCTTCAACCCATTTGACGGTAACCATCATGCACCTTTCTTTTATTGCGATAAAAGTGTTGTAGGGCAGGTCTCGGAGAAACCCGCCCTACAAAACATTTCCCAGAGTCGATTTTATTCTCTTTTCTATCTCCTGGTGAATCCTGAAGTTTTCGCTTCGGTCACTTTTTATCTCGATGATGGCCGAACGGTTTTCTTTCTGTGCTGAAATATAGGACGTAATAAATGACTCTTTGGAGTCGGGGCAATAGTAGTCAATGCCGAACATATCGGTTGCCTTATCAAAACTCAGTCCGTGCGGGGTTCCAAAGAAAGGCTCAAACACCTCTTTCACTTGCGCAATTGGCAAGAAGGAAAAGAGAGCTCCGCCATCATTGTTTATCACCACAGTAATAAGGGGCTTTGCAAGCGATTTAAGCAGCGCGAGTGAATTCACATCGTGGAGAAAAGCCAGGTCACCGATCAGCAGCGTGACCGGCTTGTTCAGGCCGTGGGTGAAACCTGCCGCAGAGGCGATAGTGCCGTCAATCCCGCTTGCACCCCTATTGCATCCAACTGTGACGCTCGAACCTTGCGGATCAGCATACATGTCCATGTCACGGATCGGCATACTGCTGGCCAGAAACAAACCGGAGCCGGTGTGGATATGCTGTGAAATCAATCTTGCCACTGCCGGTTCGCTCAGTGTATCATCGGCGTCAATTGCCTCTTTAAAGATTCGTTCGATGAGCTGTGATCGAGCAACAAAACCATCGAGCCATGAGGTGCGTTTTTGCTTTCCCAGATGTGCGATAAGCTCCTCGCAGAATTCAGTCATGTCTGCCTCAAGGCGCATGGTTACACGGTGACCGGGGTCATGGCGGAAAGGGTGAGCAGCCACCATTATGTAGTTTTCCGGTTGGCCTTTTTCTAATAACTGCAGTAGCCGCTTTGATGTGGGGACACCGCCGAAATGGATCACTGAAAATGGCCGGCAGTTTTCAACAAATTCATCGGACAACAATAACTGGTCGAAATGGGCGATGACGTTATCATCTGCAACTCCCAACCGTAAACCCGAGGAAATGTCTGCAAAAGTAGGCCAATTAAGTATTTGAGATATTTTTTGAGCCGCTTCTCGTTCCTTCTTGGAGGTGAGCCTGCCAACCACAAGAATCCCTCTGTCGACATTATTAAGTATGCCGGCTACATGTTCAACAACATCAACATGTGGCCTAATGCAAGGAGAACTATATTCCGTATAAGGTCTGTGGTTATCCATCCACCCCATGATACTTGAAAGGTAGCGTCCGAAGTCCTTTTGGGTACTAATAGGCGCCAGTGGTTCGCGGAACATGCAGTTGATGTGAACTGGCCCGGCAGGAGCACGCATCGCCCGATAGACGGCCTGGTCAATTGTCGTAAGCACGACTTCCGGTGCGATCATCTCGTCCGGACAGGGTAAGTCAAAGAACCATTTTGTGTAACTGCCAAAGATCTTCACTTGATCAATCGTTTGGTTGGCTCCGGTGTGACGAAGTTCAGGCGGGCGATCCGCAGTGAGGACAATCAGCGGCACCATGTCCATTGAGGCCTCAATAATCGCCGGCAGAAAGTTGGCCACCGCTGTGCCGGAAGTACAGACCAACACGGCCGGGCGACGGGTGGCGCGCGCGTACCCCAAAGCATGAAAGGCCGTTCCTCTCTCATCATAGTGAATAACACGGCAGTTTTTTTTGTTGTAGGCTATCGCTACCGTTAGGGGAGAGTTCCGGGATCCGGGTGACAGACAAAAATAGTCAACTTTGCTGCGCACCAGTTCCTCAACAATAAGGTTCGCCCAGAGAGCGTTCAGACTGGCGGCCTCAGTCTTCATTATTCTGTGAGAACCTTAGTGAAACTGTTGAGCTTGTTTTCGATCTCATTCCACTCATTCTCAAGGTTAGAACCCTTGACTATCCCCGCCCCTGCATAGAGGAGAAGTTTGTTCCTATCGACCAAGCCCGAACGAATGCCTACGGCAAACTCAGCGGCACTACGTCCTACCCAGCCAACCGGGCCGGCGTACCACCCTCGATCAAAGGGTTCGATCTGGCTTATCTTTTTGATGGCGAGATATGTAGGATACCCGCCTACAGCAGGAGTCGGATGTATAGTAGTCAGTATGTCGGCGTCGGTAATGCCGTCACTCAGTACCCCTTCAAATAGCGTTATTAGGTGCTGGAGTCGGGCCAGCTTCAACAGGAAAACTTTGTCATCACTGGACACTGAACAACCCAATTGTTCGAGTGCTTCTTTTACACTCCGTACAACGTATTGATGTTCTCGTCGTTCTTTTTCCGAGCTGAGAAGCTCCCGCCCGATAACTTCATCTGCTTCACTCGACCGACCTCGCGGACGGGTGCCGGCTACTGCTTCGCTTCTGATATTTTGACCAAAACGCTCATAAAGTCGTTCGGGTGAAGCGCCAATAAAAGCGACACTGTTGCTGACAGTGTCACCAGGTTGAAAACAGTAATGGTAGCAATCGGGCGTTGCAGTTTTTAATTTCTGTAAAAGCTGCAACGCATTCAACGGGCTGGAGAATTCAAATAATGTTTGTCTGGCCAACACGAGCTTTTCCAGATCACTGCTGTCGAAGGATTCAAGGGCTGCCCGAACCATGACGTTCCATACTTCTTTGTCAGGATTGTCAGAACGGGCAATTATACGAGGGACTTCTGTATAAGGCGATTCAACGAGAGAGACAATGTTCCCGAGTTCGGCAAGGATTTCGATTTTCTCACATTGTCCTCTGCCGAGAACGATATTGCTCACCAAGAGAGTTTCATCTGGCCGACAAAACAGCTCAAAGCGAGGGATAACAAATCGATAACTACCAAATCTCTTCCATAGCACATCATTGGATTTGCCCGTACTTTTGTTTTCCTCGCTGAATCTGAATCCGCCATAGTAACGAATGTCGTCATTGTCAGTGGGAAGAAGCTTGTTGAGGCGAGTGAACAACGAATTGTAATTAGTCCGGTCTTCGCCTGCAACAATATCCGCCACTCCGATGCCGGCCATCTCAAATCCATTGTCGCGGCCTGACCAGTAGGTCTTTACGGGACTCTTTTGGGCCGTGAGCCACGCCAGGGGAGGGGTATATTCGATGTTGATCTGGAGTCTGACGACTGTGGATTTGCTAGTAGGGTGAGCGGAGGAGGCATGAACAGTATAGGCTTGTTCTATTTTGTCCGCCATTTCGCTTTTGGCTTGGTCTAATGTGCGGGTTGCGCCCCGCTCTAAGATCATTGACATCTGCCGCCTGTAGTTAGTCAACTTTCCTCTCATTAAGTGAAAGTAGCTTGCTTCCCCGATAAATGGTACTGATACCAAAAGTAAGTGGTGTTGCTTTAACACCAACGAAGCCAGCTTTTTTCATCATTTCGCAAAACTGTTCGCCAAAGGGGAAGGTTTCAACCGTTTTGTTTAGGTACCGATAAGCATAGCGGTCGCCTGATATCATCCCGCCTAAGCGAGGGATGATTTCTTGCAGATAAAACGGGTACAACTTACGGATAAGCCAACTCCGTGGCATTGAGAACTCAAGAATCAGCGCCTTGCCGCCCGGTTTGAGAACTCGCTGCATTTCTGCCAATGCTTTAGGTACGTCAGCTACGTTCCTGATTCCAAAGGAAATAGTAACGGTATCGAAACTACCGTCAGCGAAAGGCAGGCACATAGCATCAGCGCGTACAAAAGAAATCCGGCCGCCCAGGCCGCCCTGGGCGGCTTTTCTTTGGCCCAACTGAAGCATCTTAGGTGACATATCCATCCCAACCGCAGCTTGTACTAGTTTGCTTGTTTGAAACAGGGAAAAGAGAACATCACCCGTACCGGTGGCCAGGTCCAGCACTATCTGATGACTACGATCGGGGAGATAGGTAGCCAGCCGCTTACGCCAGGCAACATCCCGTCTCAGTGACAGCAACCGATTCAAAAGGTCATAGCGGTGGGCAATCTTGTCGAACATCTTCCAGACATCTGTACGAGAAGGAGTGGCTTTGTTTGGAGAAGATGAAGTGTCATCCATGATTGATTTCGTTATCTGCTTCATACTAGGTATACTACCCAATTGGTTGCTTTACCGTGCTCACACAGCCAAGCTTACAACAGTGGTCAATATAACCAATTTGAGAGCCAATTCAAGAGTTGCAATCAGTGTCGCCTGCATTACAATAAAGAAGCGATCTGCCGGCTCTGAAGGCTAGTGTATTGTCCCAGAAATAACTTGACAGCGGGATTTGAACTTTTTAGTTTGGGACATGAGCAATATAGCAAGACCTCTCAAGTTAAATGGCGGGCAGCGGCGGGAATTGCAGGCTTTG
>Ga0315543_1004661_pt1 | contig 11254 bp, 6 predicted proteins | sample SalMarSW160210MG_2_FD_203098 | JGI IMG/M metagenome (GOLD analysis project Ga0315543, IMG submission 203098) | Salt marsh sediment microbial communities from the Plum Island Ecosystem LTER, Massachusetts, United States - Salt Marsh Sediment SW1601-210 ...
CACAGGAACCGTTCGGAAAGACAGTATTATAACGCCCGCGCACCAAGCAAGCCATAACCGATCCCAAATTAGGGAGGTCTGCCACGGAGCGACTGATCCTGAAAAAAGCGAAACGAGCTACGCTTATAACACTATGCAACTTCCTGCGCAAGAATAGGAAGTGGACGGGCTGGAGAACCACTCTTCCACTAAACCTATAGACACTTGACAATCCGGTCTTTCCGCCATAGTGCGTGCGTTAAGGCCACCAAGCACAGAAGTTGCCGGCTAAGCCCCGCGCGAGTGAATGGCACGACGCGGTGAACGGCGCGATGGCAGCGGACTGCAAGAACTTGCCGTGTCGCATAGCATCCATGATTGTCACCTCCGGCCGACCGTGGCCCCTCCCGGCACCTTAGGATGCATTGCAGCAGTCCGCCGGGCGCTCACTCTGGGAAGGCGTTTGGCATTGAACGAAGCATCAGTATTCCCGGTTCCTCACGATGCCCGGCCTCGGGACGGGATACTTGCCGTCGGGCCCAGGCTGCAACGGCGCCGGAGAGTCGTCCGTCAGCTTGTCCACATCGGGCGCGAACTCGTGCTGGCAGTTGAGAATGTCGTCCCAGGTGACGATCTGTCCGGTGTGGGCTGCCATACGGCCCATGGAGCTTACCAGGCTGGCTTCGGCCCCGCGCTTCGCCTCGTTGTAGGGCTTGTCCTGACGAATGGCATCTATCAGGTCGTTCCATTCGTTCTGATAGGGGTTTGCCTCGTCCGGGTTGACTTTGGATTGCCAGATCATGTCTGAGCGCACGGGATTCTGGCCCTTGTAAGTGCTGGAGGGCATCCCACAATCGCCCTGCTTGGAAACGATAGCCATGCCTTTGGCGCCGTGAAGGTAGCTCGAATAGATGTTCCGGCAGCCCCTCATGCAGCGCCCGTCGAAATAAAACTTAGTTCCGTCGGCATACGTGTATTCCACCGCGTACAGGTCGAAATTCTGGTCAACGCTATCGCCGCGATAGTGTCGGCCGCCGAGCGCCTGGGCCTTAACCGGCCAGGCGTTCTTCATCCAGCCGAGCTCATCGATGATGTGGATGTAGAAGTCGCTGTAGCAGCCGCCGCTCGCCCACAGAAAGCTGTGAAACCGCCGGACCTGGTAGAGCAGGTGGCTGATGCCTTCCGGCTTCGGGGGCGAGCCGAAGAAGCCGACCGACCCGTGCATCCGGTAGCCGCGCTGGAGGATGATGTCCCCGATTTCGCCATCGTGAACGCGCTTGGCCAGTTCTTCAAACGCCCGGCTGTGACGCGACATCAGGCCCACGCCCACCTTGAGGTTCTTCTTCACCGATTCTTCAGCGAGCTTGAAGAGCTTGCGGGTGCTCGGTCCGTCAACTGTAACCGGCTTCTCCATGAACACGTTGAGGCCCTTTTCGATGGCGTAGGCGAAGTGCACCCAACGGAACGCCGGGGGCGTGGCGAAGATCGCTACGTCGCCGGGACGGAGGCAATCCATCGCCTTCTTGTACGCGTCGAAGCCAACGAATTTGCGATCCTCGGGGACATCAAACTGCTCGGCGTGCCTGTTCTTCAAAGAATTGTAGCTGCTGTGGAGCCGGTCCTCGAAGACGTCCGCCATGGCCACAAGCTTGATGGGACCGTTCCGGACTGACAGGGCGTTCACCGCGGCGCCGGTACCCCGGCCGCCACAGCCCACCAGGGCCACCTGGATTGTGTTGTTCTCCGCACCGTGAACGTGCGGAATGGCCACATTGGCCAGGGCCGAAGCTGCGGCCATCCGGCCTGCGTTCTTCAGAAACTCGCGACGTGACATGGTTCTTTTCGTGGTCTCACTCATGAAAAGCCTCCTCATACCTTTTGTTGTTTGCTCCCAAGACGACGAAGCTACGTCTATTCGATTTTGCCGACCGGCCCAACTTCCAAGCGGCGATAAGCACGCCAGGAACCGCCAATCATTCTGCGCAAACAGGGGGCGCCAGAGGCACCGTCGCATGCTTCTTCCCGCTCAGCCAAACCGCTGGAGCGCTGCTGACGGGACGTTCCCAACGCGCCGTGCACTGGCTTATAAAAATAAGCGGTTTGTCGGCCCTGGTCAAGCCGAAGATGAGCCCGGGTGTGGCTCCATTTTGCCGGCACAAAGGCGACACGGTAACACCGCCTCGACAGTGGGCAGGATGCCCCCCGTATCCCCCCTCCGCGGGGCGCGACAGGATGCCGGCGATATGGTCCCATAACCATCCAGCGGAGGCTCGAGGGGGCCCACCTCTGGCTGTTGCATTGGCGGAGCAGGGAGCAATAACGTGCGTGATTTCCGAGAAACGTCAGAAACCTTCAACTATGGTGCGGACAGTTCCGGAAAGATACGAGGCGAAGCCGCGGGGTGGATAGCGGTCGATGGGAGAGGGTCCGCTCCTCCTCGAGAGAAAGTAGCGACTTCTTGCTGCTCTCGTTATTCTTCGCGAGAGCGATTCGTTAGCGCGATTTCTCCGATCCCTTTGCGCCGCGAAACCCCATAATACTACTTTCCTCGAGGGCAGTTGTGTGGCTCCGGTGACGCCATCGCAGGCCAGTGGAACGGCCGTCCACGACCCACCGCGGATCCCACTCTAAAGCCCCTCCTCGCCCCCGCCTTTCCAAATCTGGAAACCCGACAGGACGCGTGTTTCTTCTCCTTCCCTTAGAAAGTCACGACTCAGGCCCTTTCGTCGCCGTCAACGATGGCGGCCTCGACGCCATATTGTCCTTGTATTTAAGCTGCGTCTTCTATTTACCGAGTCTCTACATGATGCGTCTCCAGCGAACCTGGCTCCAGCGTACTCACCTTTGATGAACAATAATGGCGCGCCCGAAACCTTCTGTCAAACGCATTTTTGGGCTTGAGCCTCACGTCCGTCATAGCGTTGAACGCCACGGATTCTTACTCTCGTGCCTGGTCAGGTAGGCCATACGCCGTTTTTTCACTGACTCGAGCGACTCGCCGCCGATTTGCCACTCCAAGATTCCTGGGCGTCTTCCGAAGGGTTTTGGCGAGGTTACGCGAGATAATCCTCCTTTAGTTTCTAATCGGCCATTATTTTGGAAATAGTGCGTGCGGACTGCGGCAAATACCTCCAGCGGAAAACCTCGCCCTTCGGAGGAGACCTCTCTTGGATCACGATCAAGTCTCCGGCTCCATATGGCGGGCTGTACTCAGCACAGTCAAGCCTCGGCCCTTCAGGGGGCATGAGAACCTTCTTTCTCCGGGTCAGGAATATGATAACGAAAGAGCGAGGTTTTCGATTGAAAAACCGGCAGTTTTAGACTAAATTAGTCTTAAGGGCGAAGCGTTCTCACGCATGAGAGTGCTTGTTGGCAAATGCGCAGGCCATGAAACCGCCCCCGTTTTTCGGGCATGTAGTGATCGTTATAGGCGAGAGATGAGGCGCGCGATCCCAGTTATTGACAGATTCTTGTATAGGTTCATGCAATGGAGAAAAAAGCTCTGAGCGAACAAAAGCTCCGGGAAATTGTCCGCCGAATCGTCGAAGTCGCCCAACCCGAGAAGATTATTCTATTTGGTTCCGCGGCTCGGGGGGAACTGGGGCCAAACAGCGACGTTGACGTAATGGTGGTCAAGTCCGGCGTCCACAGGAGGAAGCTGGCCGGTGACATCTATATGAACCTGTATGGAGTGGGACAAGCTGTGGACGTTGTCGTCGTCACGCCGGAGGATATTGAGCGATACGGCAAGTGCCCTGCTTTGGTGATTGAGCCAGCCCTGCGGGAAGGAAAAGTCGTCTATGATGCATCAGCGGTTTCCGCCAGATGATCCAAGGGAGTGGCTGAATAGAGCGAGAAGCAACCTTGTTCAAGCCAAAGGGGACAAGCCAGGGATATACTGGGAAGACCTCTGTTTTCAGGCCCAGCAAGCTGCCGCGAAATCTCTGAAAGCCCTTCTGCTCGACCGTGGAGTGTCTTTTCCCAATATTCACAACCTTGCGGAGCTGATGCAACTCCTTGAGAAACAAGGAGAGAGCGTTCCGGCGGAGGTACGAGAAGTAGCTCGTCTCACTGACTATGCTGTGGAGGCACGCTACCCAGGTCTGGCGGAACCCGTGACACGGCACGAATATGAAACCGCTGTTGCCTTGGCGGAGAGAGTCTTAGACTGGGTCGAAGGAAGATTGACAGGGGAGGGAGAAGCACCACCCACCAAATAGCATCCCGTTCAGGTCACGCCGCTGCCCGAACATGCTTTGATGCTTCAAGCCTTTTTCTCTGAGCGAAAAAAGTTGGACGCTGGTAGAGCTGATCGAGATTTCTCCCGCGGCTGTCGTCTTGGGAGTGTTCGGAATGCGCCTCTGAATGAACTCGCCTACGCCTCATTTTTTCTGCTGTTGATAGGTTGAATTTCGGATCCACGATTTTCCCCACAGTACGTGCGCACTCTCAACGATCTTGCAGAAAGTAAAGTATACGGCGCCTGAACTTCGAAAAACGGGTGGGCGGTCAGTCAAAGGTAGCGTGCAGCGGGGTAGGTTGCGGGGTGCAGGTCGAGTTACATGTCGTTTCTCTCGGTTCTGGGACTGTAGACATGAACAGCTGCGTTTGCGACGTCTGTCAGGAGATGGCCGTCCGGGTAGTCGTGTCTGGGTCTGACGCGAGGAATCCTACTGTTCAGGCTGTTTCTTCCTGGCGCGCCGCCTTGGCTTTCCCCCACACTGTCGCCGTCCTTGCCTGTCCTACGTCACACGAAGTGTCCAAGGACTGGCCAGACGATCAAGACGGTTCTTGCCTGCACCGATAAACACTGGTATCCTCCGAGCAAAAGGGCGGTAGACCTTCTCAAAGCGAGATACCGGAAGATCGAGCAAGCACGCCACCGGAGAAAAGAGGAAAACCTCAAGAGGAAACAAAAGACGCTGTTTCTAACATGCCCCCCGCGGGTGGAATCACAACTTGAAGAAACCCATCAACATTCCATCTTTGCGTGAAACAGGACAACACGGCCCAAATCCGACGTCAAGATGGTTCAAGTCTCTAACACGGAAGCCAAACTGACTGTTCGTATTTATTACGCTGTTTCGTGCGTGCTGACGCCGCACACGGGGCCGGTGCCCAGTGCCGAATCACTCAAGAGCCTAGACGCCTATTTTGCGTGGCGACGGACACCGGAAGGAGAGGCGTGCGCGAAATAAATCTTCGCATTCCTGTCAATCAACTATTGGAGGCCATTGTTATGAAAATGAAACCAGCATTGTTCTCACTGGCAGCATTACTCACGTTCACTACAAACGCTTTTGCCGATCCAGATCCGAATTTCTACATTTTTCTCTGCTTTGGACAATCAAACATGGACGGAGCGGGGAGAATCGAGCAACAAGACCAAACCGTGGATGCACGCTTTCAGGTCCTGGCTGCTCTTGATGCTCCAAACCAGGGCAGAAAGAAGGGTCATTGGTACCCTGCCTTCCCTCCGTTGTGCCGAGGCACAGGGGGGCTTGGCCCTGCCGACTATTTCGGCAGAACCATGGTTGCCAACCTTCCGGGAAAAATCAGAGTAGGTGTCATTAATGTCTCGATCCCCGGCTGCAAGATTGAGCTATTCGAGAAAGACACTTACCAGACATATGCTGCAACGGTTCAGTCGTGGATGACCAATTTTATCAAGGAATATGACGGAAATCCCTATCAGTATCTTGTCGACATGGCCAAAACGGCTCAGAAGGATGGCGTTATCAAGGGAATTCTACTGCATCAGGGAGAGTCGAATCCCAACGACCAGGAATGGTCGAAGAAGGTGAAAGGGATTTACGACAATCTGGTCAAAGACTTGAATCTCAAGGCCGAGGAAGTGCCGCTGCTGGCAGGTGAAACTGTGAATGCCGATCAGCAAGGCGTTTGTGCGGGCATGAACAAGATCATTGCAGAGCTGCCGAAGACACTTCCCAATTCCTATGTCATCTCTTCGGCAGGTTGCACATGCAAACGAGACCGTCTGCATTTCGATTCGGCAGGCAACAGAGAGTTTGGAAAGCGATATGCAGAGAAAATGCTTTCATTATTGGGGTATAAGATCGTGGCCGATCCTCTTGCCCTGACTGTTCATACCGATCAAATCACGAAGACAGTCAGTACCGGTGTCTACGGTCAATTCCTCGAACATATTTTCAACTCCGTCCACGGCGGCCTCTGGGGCGACCAGATTCTCAACGGCACCTTGGAACTACGTCCGGCCAGACCAAGACGCCGCATGCGGGGTCCGGGCACCGCGCCAGCCACGACGCCGCGGAACTGGGAGTTCGTCAGCGACGCCAACGAAGTCTCCGTGGACCGGGACAATCCGTTCAACGCGGACGTCTCGGTGCGCATTGCGGCCAAGGTCGCTGGCGATTCGGCAACCGAGCCAGGCATCCGCCAGAGGAATATCGCCCTCAAGCAAAGTGAGAAGTACACGCTCTCGCTCTACGCACGCGGCAGCGGCAGTGTGTTCGCGGCATTTTACGATGCCGACACACCGGTGTTCACCAAGACCTTCACGGGACTTGCAGCCCAGTGGCAGAAATTCACCGTCGAGTTCACGTCGCCACGTACTGTGGACGCCTCCACGTTGATGATCAGCTCGTCGCCCTCGGGGCCGGTCAATATCGACCAAATCTCCCTGTTCTCCACCTCGGCCCTGGCCACAGGCGGCTATCGCCCCGACCTGTTTAAAGCCGTCGCCGACCTCCAGCCTGCTTCCATCCGCTGGCCCGGCGGGAGCTTTGCCAACCGATACATCTGGCAGAACGGCATCGGTCCACGTGAAAAACGCCTCCCACACCCCATCGACCAATGGGGTGACCGTGATACCTATCAGTTCGGCACCGACGAATTCATCCAGTTCTGCGAGAAGGTCAAGGCCGAACCCATCCTTGTGATCAACACCTCCCGTGGTGTCGACGACGCCCTCAACTGGCTCGAATATTGCATGGGCGACGAGACTACCGAGTATGGCAGGATGCGTGGGGCCAACGGTCACCCAGCGCCGTATCAGCTCAAGACCCTCGAGATCGACAACGAGCCCTGGCTCATGATGCAATACCCGGACTACCTGGACATCGTCAACAGGTTCTGCCCGGCCATCCGGGCCAAATACCCCGACCTCAAACTCTCAGTTGCCGGAAGCTACGGCTACGATACTGGCCCTGGCGAGGGCCACCAGGAGGCCAACCGCAACTGGGACCCGCGCATCATCGAACAGGCTGGCAAGCTTTTCGACATCCTGTCGCCGCACTATTACAACGGCATCTACTTCACCGCCGATCACGTCGAGGATCCCTACAAGTACGAGCAGTTCTTGAAGGGCCGCGGCGAGATCATTCGGAAATCCGACAATCCCAACATCAAGATTTACGTCTCCGAATGGAACCTCACCAACAACCGTTGGGGCAACGACTGGCGCGTCGGCCTCTATGCCGGAGGTATTCTCAATGCCTTTGAGCGTCAGGGCGATATGGTCACCATGTCCTGTCCCGCGCTCTTCATGCGCAAGCAAGGTGTGACGACACAATGGGATAACGCCCTGATCAACTTCGACCAGAAGTCCTGGTTCCCGGCGGGCAACTACGTCGTGATGAAGCTCTGGCGCGATTCCTTCGCCCCCAATCTCCTCGCGGTGGACGGACCGGATCGTCCCCTCAATTTCGTGGCCACGCGGTCCGCCGACAAACAGACGGTGTTCCTGAAAGCGGCCAACCCCACCACCACCGCCGTTGAAGCCGCTGTCCGCCTCGACGGCGATCTGATGCCCAAAACCGCGACGATGCAACTGGTCGCCCCCGGCGGTGAAACTGTGAAAAACTCCCTAGACGAGCCAGACAATATCAAGGTCGTGGCTGCCACCACTACCGTCGAAAACCGAACTGTCAAATTCACGATGCCCCCGCTCTCCGTGGGCGTCGTGCGTGTCACGCCCTGACTTCTCGCCATGTCGATTGCATGCAGGCAAACGGGCGTTCACGTACGAGCTGTGCGCCACAGGTATCCGGCCTGCGGCGCCGTCGGCCACAGTCAGATGAAAGCGGTGCTTCGTGAAGAAACTCACCTGGCCGGCGGGGACCATAACCTCGAACTCTGCTGAATTGGCCTGGGCTTTGCAGCGGTGGGCGTGAGGTGTGAAGGAAGAAAATAGAAAAACATTGACACCCTGTCTCACGTAGGGTAAGTACACCCGAAGTGCCACGGTTTTAGTCCGTCACCCGCCACAGTTTCCTACCGCCCTTCACAAGTGGCTGTCGGCACTGGTGAAGGGTGAGCCTGTGACACCGAAGAAGTAACTCTACTTGAGGAGTATTGCCATGCAACGCTTTCAACATCTTCTGGGGTTTGCGAGTCTGGTCACGCTGACCGTCGGTGTCATCACCGCTGCACTGCCCGTTTCTTCCGGGGGCTCCACTGCCGCGGCACAAAGCTGGACCGCCGACAACGGCAATGGTACCTATTCCAATCCCCTGTTCTATGAGGAATTCGAGGACCCTGACGTCATCCGCGTCGGCGAGGACTACTATCTCGCCGGCACCACCATGCACATGAATCCCGCCCTCATCGTCCTGCACTCCAAGGACCTTGTGAACTGGGAACTCGCCAGCTACTGCATGGATCGCCTCGACCTCGGCCCCTCCTTTCGCCTCGAGGGCGGGAACATCTACGGTCAGGGCATCTGGGCGCCCTGCATACGTTACCATGATGGGACGTTCTACGTCTTCTGTAACGTCAACAGGGTGGGAACCCAGGTCTTCCGCTCCAAGTCCCCCAAAGGGCCGTGGGCACGCAATCAGCTCCCTGGCATGCATGACTTGTCCGTCCTGTTCGACGAGGACGGCAAAATCTACGCCATCTTCGGCGCCAGACGGCCTACCATCGTCGAGCTCAATAAGCACATCACCGAGATTGTCCCCAACACGCGGCGCCGGATGGACGCCCGTGGCATGGGCGAGGGCCATCACCTCTACAAGATCAACGGCAAGTACTACGACGTCTCCGCCATCCCCGGCGCGCACACCGACCAGGTCGTCGCCCGCGCCGATTCGATCGACGGACCCTGGGAGGTCGAACGCATGGTCCAAGGCGAGTCCCTGGGCGTCCCCACCCAAAACAGCGTCCGCCGCGGCCACGGGGGTAATCCAACCTTCACGATCAGGCCGAGGGACCCCAACTCCGGCGGCGGCCTGACCCTCCATCAGGGCGGCATCGTGGATACCCCCTCCGGCGAATGGTGGAGCATCATCATGCAGGACCACGGCAGCATCGGCCGCATGGTCGCGCTGGTTCCGATCACCTGGGACAACAACTTCCCAATCATCGGCCTGCCGGGCAACCTCCGGAAGGCCCCCAACACTTGGATCAAACCCAACACCGGCTACACCCAGGCTCCCAAGCCGCTGTTCGTGCGCAATGACAACTTCGATTCTCCGAAACTGAACCCCGTTTGGCAGTGGAATCATGTCCCGGACGATTCCAAGTGGTCTCTCACCAAAGAGCCCGGCGTGCTTCGCCTGCACTCGCTTCCTGCCGATGACTTCTGGATGGCCCGGAACAGTCTGACGCAGCGACCAATGGGTCCCGAATCCATCGCGACGGTCGAGCTTGACGCCTCGGGTCTGGTAGCGGGAGACACGGCCGGCCTGGCGCTGCTAAATGCTCCCTACGCCTGGATCGGCCTGGTCAAGACGGCCGAGGGCGTGAACCTCCAGACCTTTGACCAGACCGATCGCAAGACCACCAAGGCTCCCGCCAGCTCCACCCACGTCTGGCTTCGCGTTGCCTGCAACTTCGACATCGAGAAAGCCGTCTTCAGTTGGAGCGCCGACGGCAAGGACTTCACTCCGCTGGGCGACACCTTCACCATGGCGTACCAGCTCACGACTTTCCAGGGCGTTCGCTATTCCCTGTTCAACTTCAACACGTCGGGCCAACCCGGTGGCTATGCCGACTTCGAGAATTTCACGGTCGACGAGCCGCGGGCGAGGGGCATTGAACGGGTGATACCGGTAGGTAAGACCGTCACGCTAACCAGCGGGGCAGACGGCAGCCTCCTGGCCGCCGACACCCGGAACATGTCGCTCATCAATGTAGCAGCCGATGCGCCCGGCTTGGTCGCCCGGAACGTCCAATTCCAGGTCATCAATTTGGGGAAGGGCCGCGTAGCGCTCAAGGCCGCCAACGGCCGGTTCGTGTCTGCGGCCGGTGACCGTGTCTCATTGAAGGACCTCACCGCAAGAACGCCCGGCAAGGCAGAATCCTTCCAATGGGTCAACCTGATGCGCGGTGACACCATGCTTCTGTCGCTCACCAATCATCGCTACCTCGCCACCAAACCCAACAACCCTGGTCCAGCCACGGTTACTGCTGCTGGACCGCGGCCGGACCGCAAGGGTGGCGCGTGTTTCAGATGGAAGGCAGTCGAGTGAGACGCGGTCGCCAGCGGTTTCCACGTCGCTGATGCTGGAGCCAGCGGCAGAGCGCGATGTCCACTCCGCATTGCGGACAACGTGCATTACCCCGACGAAACGCAAAACGGATTCAGGCGATAGCTTCTCTCCCGGTATTCAAGAAAGTCAAAGTCCTCCAGGATTTCGGCTCGCCGCTTGGCCCACTGCCCCGGCGTGGTGACCTTCGTCCCGTCCCTCATCTTGAGTGCGTCAGGCATCGTCGGCATGCACTCATTGGCGGCGGCTTCATCGAACGCCGGACCGGTCTGATTGTTGCCGCTCTTGCTGGGGCGAAGCGATTTGATGGCGAATACTGTCTCTGAGTCATAGATCGTATCTTCACCAGGGGATATGATGTTTCTTGCCGGTCCGAAAATCCTTTTGCAGCGACATTGACACGGCAGAGGGGATTGAGTACGATATCCCTGTATGTGAGGGAGGTTCTTATGCTGGTTCGCATAAAACACCGTGATATCCCGCGAGATGCAGCGCAACCAGCAGCAGGTAAAGGGCTTAGCGCGCTATCGCCACGCGGTCCGGTGGCGTGCTATACGGGCAGGAAATCAGGACCTGGCGTCTTATATGGACCAGTCTGATTATTGTTCTCCAACCGACCGGAACAGCACGATGAGCGAGTACGAAATCGTCGACACCAATGCTGACAACATCGGCGGTTGCAGCTTGTGTGGCTACAAAAACGCCAACAACCTGGGACATCGTCGAAAAACGGCTTGGCTGAGGGAGCGCTACGCGGAAGGCCTAAGATACAAGGTGCTCCGCTCTGAGAAGTTCGGTGATATCGG
>Ga0315543_1004662_pt1 | contig 11254 bp, 10 predicted proteins | sample SalMarSW160210MG_2_FD_203098 | JGI IMG/M metagenome (GOLD analysis project Ga0315543, IMG submission 203098) | Salt marsh sediment microbial communities from the Plum Island Ecosystem LTER, Massachusetts, United States - Salt Marsh Sediment SW1601-210 ...
CATTGATGCATCATCCGGAGACATAATGAAATTTATTGTTTCGGGTGGGGCCAGCGGATTTGAATAAAGGAGCTCCTTAAACAGAAACTGCACATTACATAATATAATATGAAACCCATCAAACCACCACCCTGCACGGATATTGTCAAAGATTACATTGAAAAGGACAAATCCACAGGACAATATTACCTGATCCCTGCATCGCTTGATTTGAGCGGGTTGCCGCAAAAAGTAATTGATTCGTTTCTCGACTGGCTGAACCAGTTCCCCGAAGGAAACCAGCAGGTGATATTGCAATGCATTAAAGACGGTCTGATCGAACTTCAGTGTGACTGATTCCACCCTTCGGAACAGCAACCACGGAGTGGTTGTCACATAGTGATCCTCCCGTAGGGATTCTCCAAAGGAGTCCTTCGGACCTTCGGAGCTAACGGGGAAATCCAATAACCTCCGACGGTACCGTCGGGGGTTAGTATGAACAAGTGCACAAACGGTCTAACTGCTCTGCTATTACTCACCGCTTTACAGCGGGTTATTCGCGCCCGCAAATCAATCACACTGTCTGCTCATGAGGTTCTCGTTCCTGCCCGCCCGACTGAATGACGCAGTCGTTTCCGCCTGGATGACCCGGTCGGACGGGCGGGCGGGGGTACTCGGTAAAAGATTGGAATACGTTTTCAGCTCCGTAGGGGCTCGCCCAGAGGAACGGAATATTGTAGCCCAGGGTAAGCGAGCTTTGGCGAGTGCAACCCTGGGTTATAAGTTACGGAATACAGCAGGTCCAACTGCTTTGTTAGATAACGGGAAAACGTTCCATGGACCGGAAGGTAAACCTATTTTAGGAAGAGCCACATTGACCCCATCGGGGTCAGATATTGGCAGCCCCGGGTAAGCCCTGACATTTATCGTCAGGGTGCCTGCCTGCCGGCAAGGCAGGCAACCCGGGGATTGATATACACGCGCCACACCCGGTCCAACTGCTCACCTATTTAACAGGAAACCGTTGCATGGAACGGAATTCCCCATACGCCAAATAGAAAAGAATTTTTTAACTGTCCCATAGGGATGCCTATGGCAAAAACCAGGAACTTGAAACCAGTCCCGTAGGGATGCCTTCGGCAAAACTATTTTTTAATTCGGTAGCTGTCCCTACTTATTTTTCCGAAATTTCAACTAGGAATTTAACCGATTTCTCCTGGTTTGGTAATGAAGAAGATAAGCTCTTTTCGTCGGGTCATTCAAAAAGGATCTCTGTATCAACTCCTCAACCAGGGGTTGTTTTTTCAAGAATGTTTCAAGTATTTTATCTCGTCTGGTATCCTTTATCCCCAATCTCTTCGCATATTCATGAAAATCTTCTAACCCGGCATAACCATGCTTTTTCATTACCGCCGATCTGAAATCATCTTTAAACAGTCCATTGTCCAGTGCGAAATCGGTATCATCAACATGAATACGGGTATTTACCAGATCATACGCAGGACTTAACATATAATCTCCGACAGGAGATTCTATGATTGAGAAATTTTTCAAATGAGCATCTCCGTTAGAAAACAAGTAGTTAAATACAATGATTGAAGTCAGTTTTTCAAGCTCAATCATATAGGCCGGAACAAATCTTCTTACCAATTCTGCAAGCTCTTCATAACTGTATTCATATTTGAAGTTCGGACCAGCATTTTCGACAGTTTTGCCGGCAAGAGAAGCAAAATCTTCTTTTCCCCATTTGGTGCCATCATCTTTCACATCAAATCGTTTCGTAATGTATGCAGGGCTTCCATCCTTGAAGAAGATCAGTGCATTTTCAGCTGTATTCATTCCATATACCTGACGGGCAATCTGCATGGTTAAATGTTCATTGGCCGGCACCTGGTCTACCTTTTTCAGATCCCTGGGGATAGGTTTAAGTATGTAATTACCCTGCTCTCCTTCCCTGGTCAGGCGTAACTTATTCTTATCCAGGATTAAGGAAAGTTTTTCCTGAACACCTGAGATGGAAATGCGTTTACGGTTATCTATAAACTTCTCAGCATCCTCCTCACTGCTTTGCGGGGATGAATAGGGCAAAATATGAATAACAGCTTTGCCATGAAATACCCTATTAAGACAGGTTTTACTATAAGAATCAAATCCTTCAGCTAATGTCCCCGGACAATATTTTATCTCAGGAAGGCTCATTCTTTTTCCGGCTTAACGGTTATTGCTCCAACAGTATCGTTCGTAGCAGTAGCAAGCAATAACCCGAAATGATCATTTTCATCGATTTTCAGTTGCCTGCACTGAAGCTGTTTATTTAACCCTTCGGAAAGCATATTGAAGAAAAAAGGGAACAAATGATCTGATGTATAGACTTGCTGTGACTTTGGTAAGGTGAGACTTATAGCCGGGCAGTTGTTGTTTATATACCAGGCATCGTCATACCTGAATTCAAAGTCACCACGATCATATTGAATCAGCGAACCAGCAAATCGATCATTATGGTATACCAGCGCTTTACGCATTCATTAAAGTTTTAATTGTTTTACTTCTAACTTCAGTTCCAGACCCAACACGGATGCCAGCTTATTCAGCACATTGATCGTTGGATTTGCCTTCCCTCGCTCAATCTTGTAGAGTGTATTCAGGCTGATTCCTGCCATTTCCGCCAGATTCGGTTGAGTTATCTTCAGGTTCTTTCTTCGCTCTTTTATAGTTTGTCCTATTTCTATAAGTAACATTATCGTGTGATTTTTCAGTAAACCTAACATGAAAATTATAAAAAAACAAGATAAATCACAATATAATGCGAAAAGATATGATTTTTTGCATAAAAACACCTCAAAATTGACTAAAATCACATTATAATGTGATTATTCGGCTTCTTCACTACTGATTTATTCGTCGGACGAACTTAACCCGAATTATTCATGCATTCAGCATGAATAATGAAGATACATAATTGAAATCTATTGATTATCAATTATATATGTCAGGGTTAACCCTGATAAAAGTCAAATTCAATACCCTCAAGTTTGGGTATGAAATTTTCATCAGTTTTGAAGATAACTGTTGAGTGAAAAAGTTGACATACTTGAATTTGACTTTTCGTCAGCCATAAATGGCGAAAAATTCAAAGAATTTTTCGGGTTAACTGAGAACTACTTCGGTGCTTGGTTCTCGTTTCTTGTTTCTTGGTAAAAGAATGGCGAGATGAGATTAAGAGTTTGGCCAACTCCTTAGGAGTTGAATAATGAATAGCCCCGGGTAAGCCCTGACATCATCGTCAGGGTTTACCCGGGGTATAGCAGACCCCCAAAATCATCCGGTCCAACTGCCCTGTTGTTCAGCAGGAAGGTGCTTCATGGACCGACAATTACTAACGTTAAATAGAACACAACTGAAAACTGTCCCGAAGGTGGCATAGCCATGCTCCCGAAGGGATCCCTATGGGACAATGGCAGATGCCTGCCCGACGCCCGCGGGCAGGGTTTACCAGCCTGTGGCTGGCAGGCGGGCCTATGGCAAAAACCAGGAACTGTGGACCGGAAACCGAATTTCCTGAGAGGAAATTCTTAATACCTTTGCCTCATGACCGAACCGATCCCCATCACCGTTGAATGCCATGCAGGCTATAAAACAGATGAATACCCAATCTGGTTTTACCGGGAGGGTAAAAAATTTGAGATCATAGAGATCACCGATCGTTGGTGCCAGGCAGACCGCGATCCGCAATTTCCTGTATCAAACTACTTCAAAGTGAAAACTGCCTCCGGCAGAATCTGCATCCTCAAACATGATCTTCAGCAGGATGAATGGTATCTGCAAAGTCAGGAATAGTCATCGAGTTCAACAGTAACCATTCAATACTCCTTTTTAAAAATCAGCCCCAAAGATAAAGCAATATGGCTAAACAAGTAAAAACGCATATTTTTTTGAATAAATAATTTTTAGTTTAAATAGCAACATTAAGTTCTTTGACGTATTGATTTATAATGCTTATATATTGACCAATCAAATTTAACGATAGTTTGGTGACAAGATGAATGTAATTTTCATCTTTATCATCAAGGTATAAGGTCTTTACGCGATTAAAATCTTCAAGATAACGGCCAACTGCCACTATGCTATGATTAGTCTCTTTTGCGGCAACTACTGGATCTTTCTTTTCGACCACGCATTTGTATATAATTTGATATTTGTGCGTTATACATGATCCCATATCTTGTAAATTACCAGGGTGTGGTAAATTGACATTATGTTTTTCCTCATACTTTTTCCTATTGTATGTAGCATAAGAATCAGTTATTCCTAGAAGCAAACTAACGTCCCTCATGGAAAGCAGTGCCCCTTGTGAGTAAGCTTCTATCAATATCCGGGCAACTACGTTCTGTTTGTGTTCCGATATTTTTAACCCTCTTTCAAGTTTAGAAATATCCTCGTCACTGACTAAAGTAAGGATGACCGGAACAAGTTTCATTTTATGGGAATCGGCCCTGGTGTCTTTATGGATTGCATTCCAAAGTACTTGCCCCGGCTTTATGGAGTTAATGTCCCTGTTATTCGATTGGAAAATTTTTATCAGTTCGTCAGCAATAAAGCTACGGACATTTGGTCCAAAAGATTTAGTGAACTCCGTTTTGAAAAAGTTCTCGATAGCAGGTTTTAAAAACCGTTTATGGGCTGAACTGTAGTGTTTTGATTCATATGAAATTGGTAACATATCATATTTTTCTATTCGTTTGGTATTCTTTTTTTTAATAAATTTTCAAGTTCGTGTTTGCGGGAAGGGACAATAATCGAGTGAGCTTTAATGTCGATATACTCTTCCGCCAATCGTTTTGATATTTTGGTCAGAAAAGCAATGGTATGTACATCATATCCATCTTTCATAAGTGCCACTACCTGTTTGAACTTGCTTACATAGTTGGTTATCGCATTTATGCTGTGGTTGGTTTTGCGCGCTATCTCTGTATATTCACTTCCTTTGACCCACTCCCTGACAATCAGGGAACGGTGCGATAGTGACCGACCCATATCCTTTATGGTGGAACGAAGAGGGACAAAGATGTTTTGCTCCCTTAAATCTTTTAAATCGCGCACAATGGTTCTCTCCCCACAGCAGAATATGCGGTTGGCAATATCTTCAACAGTGAGCAGCCCGCCTTGCATAAATGCTTCGTTACATATGCGACTCAGCCGATGTTGCCTAAGGGCAACAACACCTTCTTTCTCTTTTATAGGAAGGTCTTCCTTGTCATCATTAATAGTCAAAGTAACGCTGATTTTAGTTGCCTCTGTCAACTTTTTGGAAGGCGAGTCTTCAGCAGATATAACTATGAATTTAGCTTTGCCCGGAGCCAGTTCATGGGAGCAATCAAAAAAATCTCCATACACCTTATGAACGGTATCCAATACAGCTTTTGCCTCAAAAGAAGAACAACCCAAGCCCTTAATAATATCATTAAGGAATTGATTGTCCAGACTCTTTGTTTCAAGGCGGGACCATTTTTGTAGGGAAGAATTATTGATCATATAAATGAAAATAAAGTGAATAAAAAAGAGATGGCCACCTACATTCAATGTGGCTCCCGATACTAACAATATAAAACAATACGTCAATGAACAAATATATTTAATCTTTGTGCCATATGGCACAAAGATAGGGGTGGAATATTGGTAGGTTATCACAAAAATATGGTCCAACTGCCCTGTTGTTCAGCAGTAAGGTGCTTCATGGACCGAATCTCACCAAACGTCAAACAGAAAAGAATTTTTTAACTGTCCCATAGGGATGCCTATGGCAAAAACCAGGAACTTGAAACCAGACCCGTAGGGATGCCTTCGGCAAAACTATATTACCCTTTTTTAATTCGGTAGCTGTCCCTATTTATAGGAATAGGAAGATATGTGATGGCACCATCTCGCATTGACATCGAATCACAAACTGATTTTTACATGAAACGCTGGGGATTTGCTGGTTTATTCCGGAAAAAGGTAGAAGTTCTCCTCCAACCCTACTCCTGGGAATCCATTCTCAATCTCCTTGAATCCATATCAGCGACTTGATTTGCTAATCTTTGTCCCCCTTTCGTTGTAAAGGGGGTGTCCTGACATCGAACGGAGTGAGATCGTCAGTGACGGTGGATTTAATCCTAAGTTCCGTCTGACGGCTTTGTTGACTTGTGGGCAGAGCCGTCTGACGGATAATAAAATTGCTATGCAAATAATCACACCCCTTTGGCAAATCCCATCCGGCTATAACCTGGGTAGGCTTTATCTCTTTGACATGAATGCCCTAAGGCTGGCTTTCGCCTCCTCAATTGCAGGAAGCCGGTCAACTTGCACAATATCAATATCAAGGATATTTGCAATGGGTTGAAGAAGCTGAAACAGGAGGCCTGTCTGAACGTAAACCTTGCCGGGTCGTTCATCATGCATAACCATCATATTACATATTTCCTGGGGTACTTTTCCCCACATATTCTCCAAGCCGCCTTCAGCCTGAAGCAAATTTTGTCCGGTAATCAGTCCGTTGGCATGGTCAGCCATAAGCAACATATAGGTAGCAAGGGGCCGCTTCCCCTTCTCACCGATAAAAGAGGGAAAAAGGGAAAAATCAATTTCAGTTTCTGTGTCCACCAGCGGCTTTTTCTGCAATTTCCCGATCGTATCTTGGACAAGCACGAAGGGGATATCAATTGCCGGAGGCGGCGGAGGGACAGCAATCGCTCCGTCCTTCCAGGTGAGTACACCGTTTACGGTCGCCGGGATACGGGCAAAGAATTCTATATCGCTGACATGTTCGAGAAATCCCGAATTCTTTTTAACCCGTTTCGCAACATATAAAGTTTGCTCAAGGATGTGTACAAGGAAACGGTTTTCCTTATCATCCGTAAACCATGGCATAAAGCCCGGCCTGAAAGAGCGGAACATTGGCCAGGATTGCTTCCCGCGATAGGTTAGTCCGAGCTGTCTGATCACTTTCAGATCCTCCGGCTGAAGCATCTGCCGGTCTTCAAAAGATGCCTGGAGTTGTGGGGTTTCCATAAGCATTTCAGGTTTGATGCTATCGTCACCCTCCCACATTCTCCAAAGGTTGTAAATACCATTCGCCCCCAGATAGGCTCCCACAGCGTGGTGCTCCCCGAGTTCCCCCATGATGCTTACGTAAGCCGTCTCACCTCCATTCGGATCCGCCACGGCAAACAGATCATCTTCAAAAAGAAACTCCCATGGCTGCATGCTGAACAGGTCGGACATTAGCCCATATAACTTCTGTTTAACGCGTAATTCTTCGTTTTTTCCAGCCATTGGAAGATATTTAAAATGATTGATCCTTCCCGTAAACTTTATGATTCATACCTTCTTTTAAGGATGTTGATGAATTGTGTTTCGATCCGGTTAATTTTTTCGACAAAGGGCTTCGGATCACCCAGATAACCTTTCTCATAAAGAAAAGTATAAAACATTTTCAGGGCAGGCGGACAGGTAACATATTCCCCGGGTTCCGCACCCCATTTCCGTATGATGAAATCGAAAAAGAATTCTTCCAAAAGATTCTTGGTTATATTGGACAGAACACAAGGATTATCATGCATGTACAGGTAGACAAAATCAAGGAATATCGGTACAGAGCCTGAAAAAACGACTGAATAATCCTGTAGTCCTTTATCAACAAGCCATTTCCGGTATCTTGCCTCACAATTCTCCTGCACGGTAAAAAAATGGTCTTCCCAATCATCATACGATGTGTCAGTTAGAAGGTACTTATCCAGTTGCAGGACCGAATTTATCATTTCCAGGTCTTCCGCATCCGGTAATACTCGCTTTTCTGTAAAAGCTAATTTGCCGTAATCAAACGCTTCAATCCGGATACCCTGTTCTTTACGGATGAACTCGATCATTGGATTCTCCGGTTGTATGGCTGCCGGGAAAAGGTATTCTTTCCGTTCAAGCATCGATTTAAAAAAATTCCGGGCTTCCGTCTTATCAAATCCCAATTTTTCAGCGATTCGCTGAATAATTTCATTCTCCGATTCGGTGGGTGGTACTTCCGGTTTCCGGAGTGAAATTTCATAATTCCAGATTAACGTACCGATTGTTATCAACTCATTCAATTCATTGATATCCGGGTTTTCAAACTGATCGAGCATAGGTTTTGCAAATTCCATAATGGATTGGCTGGCAGAAATAGCCCGAAACCCTTCAGGCGCTTCAATATCACTTAAGGGAGGTCGGTTTTCAAATGTAATCCGGTGGGATACAGGCGGTTTCTTCTCAGGTTTGGATTTTCTTTTCTTTTTTGCAGCAGCCTGAACTCTTCTTTTCGCTACCGCCTTTTTCTTTTTTCGTGGCATTTATATATTCTATTTTATGTTGGTTGCTGTCCCTACTTATTAAAATTTGAAAATTAGTATTATTCATATTTCAACGAATCCACAGGATTTGTTTTGGCTGACTTAACGGTCTGAAAACAAATTGTAGACAACGCAATAACAAATGCAATAAGGCCGGAAAATAAAAACACATACCATTCTATATCAATCTTATATGCAAAATTCTGAAGCCATCGGTTCATTAAATACCATCCAAGAGGCAAGGTGGCTATATAAGATATAATTACCCATTTTGTAAAATCTTTTGAAAGAAGCATAACAACACTTATTGAAGATGCTCCAAACACCTTACGTACACCGATTTCTTTAGTTCTTTCCCCGACAGTATAAGTTGCTAATCCAAAAAGCCCAAGACATGCAACCAATATGGATAAGAATGAGGATACAATAAAAAGATTCTGCATTTTCATTTCATTTTTATATAACCGATCAAGATGACTATCAAGGAAATTGAATTCGAACTGTTCCCCGGGGAAAAGCTCTAACCACTTCTGTTTAATAAAGCCGATAGTTTCCTGTACATCCTCAGGTAAAATTCTAACGGATATATTTGCAACGTTGTTGTTATTGGGGAATAGTATAATTACAATCGGTTCAATTTCCCTTCTGAGAGATTTAAAATTGAAGTTTTTCACAACACCTACAATTTTGCCATTGGTTTTAAAGGCTGTGCTGTATAATTCTTTTCCAACAGCTTCTTCGGGAGTTAACCCCATTTTCTTAACAGCCGCCTCATTAAGAATAATTGTACCAACGGTATCAGTACCAAAATCGCGCGAGAAATTCCGTCCTGCGATTATATTCATATTATAAGTATCGATAAAATTAAAACCTGCTGACATATAGATAAAACCAAAATTTTCACTGGTTTCATTTCTTATAAAAAGGTGATCACCATATCTTGGGTCACCGGGGACATTGTTTGAACCTGATATCAATTTAATTTTTGAGCTACGGGTCAATTCAGTTCGAAACGCTTCAAAACCCTGACTGACTTTGTTATTTCTAACCGGAATTACAACAATATTCTCTTTGTCAAAACCCAGGGAAATGGTCTGGATAAAATTCATCTGCTTTAAAATTGTAAGTGTTCCAAAAATTAGAGTAATGGAAATAATAAACTGTATTATCGTCATATATTTTCTAAAAGAAGATTTTGCTGTTCCAGATTGCATACCCCCTTTTAAGACTTTTGCAGGGTCAAACCGGGATAAATAAAAGGCCGGATATAATCCCGATAAAATTCCTGTTACCAAAATAACTCCTAGTAACACTAACAGGTTCTTCGATTGTAAAATCATGTTCAACGATAACGCCTCATCAAAAATTGAATTAAATAAAGGAATTATAAATGCAAGTATTAAAAACGCAATTAATAATGCCGTAATAGCTAGAAGCGTAGATTCTTCAATAAACTGTATTCTTAACTGGCTTTGATGAGCGCCAATTGCTTTGCGGAGCCCCACTTCTTTTGCCCTTTTATTTGCCCGGGCAGTAGATAAATTCATGAAATTCATGCAAGCAATAAAAAGAATCAGGAAAGCGATAGATGAAAAAATATATACTGAAGACATTTTGCCCTGCGGTTCGATCTCCCATTCAACTCTTGGGTCTAAATGTATACTGGTAACGGGATTCAGTTTTAACTTAATCACATCGCTGATATTTGTTACCTCCGGACCATAATATTCTTCATAAGCCGGACCAACATATTTATTCAAAAAGGCATCAAGTTTGTACTCAAGGCTATTTTTTGCCGATCCGTCATTTAATAAGATATACGTATATAAAAAGTTGCCGTACCATCTACTGAAACTCTCCCCGGGCTCTGATGATGTTGAGATCAGCATATCAAATTGAATGTGCGAATTCCTTGGAACCTCTTTTAAAATTCCTGTAATCTGAAAATCCACTTGTTCGCCATTAAAGATAAACGTGAGCGATTTGCCGATAACATTTTTATCACCAAGATATTTTTGTGCGGTTTTCCGTGTCAGTACCAAAGTCTTTGGATTGGTAAGCGCACTATTTGGATCACCTTCTTCCAGCTCATAGTCAAAAATGTCAAAAATGGAATTGTCCGACATAATGAGCTGCTGTCTGTGATAAATGTTGTCCTTATCTTTTATGGACATCTCTCTTCTCCAGAAACGTACAAAGGATTCAATCTCAGGATAATCATTTAAAAGTGCCGGACCATATGCACCTGAAGTTATGGGCCAAATTTCATCTCTTCCCTCAAATGTAATTCTCCGTTCAATCCGGAAAATCCTATCGGCATTTTTATTAAACCGATCATAACTTAACTCCCGTTGTACCCAAAAATTAATCATCATACAGGTGGCGATACCAATCGCCAAACCGAACACATTAATAAACGTAAACAATTTGTGCTTTTTGCAATTCCTGAAAGCTATTTTTATGTAGTTTCTAACCATTGTGGATTTCCCGTAATGTTTATATTTTTATTTTATTAAGATCATCTCGTTCAGATGTATTTCGATAAAAAGACGATTAATTCAATTGAATGTTATAACATACGCAAAATTGTCAAGTTACGTTATTACTCAAACAATTTCAATTAGTTATAATCTTTTTCTTAGAAATATTGCAGATAAGATTTGCTAATAACCAGGGACAGCTACTTTTTAAAAAATCTATAACATACTGTTTATCAATAACCTAAGAATTATTAAGCGATGAGTAATTATGATAAAGAAACAGTCTATCTATTTCTATTACAATTAATAAGATGATTTATTTTAAGTTGGTTGCTGTCCCTACTTATTGAAAATTGGATGTTGTGCCAGAGGCACGCCTTTGGCGAGCGTTCGATGTTGAAAGTTCATTTAAATTGGTAGCTGTCCCTATTTACATTT
>Ga0315543_1004665_pt1 | contig 11250 bp, 14 predicted proteins | sample SalMarSW160210MG_2_FD_203098 | JGI IMG/M metagenome (GOLD analysis project Ga0315543, IMG submission 203098) | Salt marsh sediment microbial communities from the Plum Island Ecosystem LTER, Massachusetts, United States - Salt Marsh Sediment SW1601-210 ...
TATTGGTATTGCTATGGATACAATAGAGTTGGCTCCGAAATTAGATGTTATAGTTTTAGTTTCTGGAGACGGGGATTTTGTTCCATTAGTTGAGCACTTGCGAAGAGCAATAGGTTGTAAAGTAGAAGTAGCCGCTTTTGGTCGGTCTGCTTCTTCCAAGCTTAAAGAAGAGGCTGATGAATTTGTTGATATGGACAAAGATTTTAAGAAATACTTAATTAAGAAGTGAGAGCTATGTAATATGAGCTATGAGAAAATTATTTAGTTATTAATTATCAAAATCATGGATCAACTGGCTAATCTTTATCAACAATTTCTGAATCTGTTTCCAGCCTCAATACAATGGCTTATTAGTTTGGTTATTGCCGTTGCTTTGGTGGTAGCAATTATTAAGTTATTGATTAAGAATTTTCTGATAGGAATTGCCTTGCTTATTCTGGTTGTTGTTAGTGTCCCAATTTTGAGAATAACTTGGGAGATAATAGCTCGGGTAGTAGGGAGATAGTTAAAAGTCCTATTGCTCTATTGCTCTATTGTTCTATTGTTTTATTCGTATTTATTCGTGATTTTTTTTATTATGGACAACTTTGTAGATAAAATTTTATATTACACTATGTTTGTCTGGATTCCTGTCGGAGCAGCTGTTTTAGGTATTAAAGTTTTGGTGAAAACATATAAAAAATCTAAACTCGCAAAATAATGGAATGTAAAAAGGAAGAAAATTTAAAGAACTGTCCTTGTACTTATCCAGGCTGCGACAGGAAAGGGGCTTGTTGTGAGTGCATAAAGTATCATTGGTCAAGGGGCGAGCTTCCAGCTTGCCTTTTTACTCCTGAAATAGAAAAAACCTATGATCGGTCAATAGAAAGGTTTGTGGAAGAGAATAAATAATTAAATTGTTCTATTGTTAAATTGATCTATTGTTCTATTGTTATATTGTTCTACTGTTATATTGTCAAATTATTTGCTGCTATCTTTTTATTCGTGTCTATTCGTGAACGCCTTAGATAAAGTTAAAAGTATAAAATAATATTTCCCCAAGGCACCCATTCGTATTATATTCGTGAACAATATTTATGTTCAAAGATAAAAAATTTTTTTACGCAATTGCTACCTTGATTGGAACCATAGTTGGGGTTGGGATGTTTGGCATACCTTATGTAGTAGCTAAATCTGGATTTTTGGTTGGACTTAGTTATTTAGTTATATTGGGTAGCATTGTTTTAATTATTCATCTTCTTTACGGAGAAATAACCCTAAGAACACCTGGAAAACACAGATTTCCTGGTTATGTTCAAGAATATTTAGGGAGGAAGGGTAAGAGTATAGTTACTTTTACCTCAATTTTTGGCTTAACGGGCGCTCTTTTAGCTTATATTATTATTGGAGGGGAATTCTTATGGGGTTTACTCTCTCCCGCTTTTGGAGGGAATGTAATCTTTTATTCATTAGCTTTTTTTATTTTTGGAGCCCTATGCACATATTTTGGAATTAGAAGTATTGGGAAAAGCGAACTGATCATGGTTTGTTTTTTAATTTTTGTTATACTTATTTTGTTTGTCGGCACTTTTTCTTCTGTAAAAATAGATAATCTTAATACTTTGGATTTAAAGTTTATGTTTTTACCCTACGGAGTAATACTTTTTGCTCTTTTAGGCGCTTCTATTATTCCAGAAGTTAGAGAAGTTCTTCAAGGAAGTGAGAAAAAATTAAAAAAGGTTATTTTTTGGGGAGCATTTATTCCAGTTATTATTTATATCTTGTTTACCTTTTTAGTAGTAGGAGTGACAGGGAAGAACACCTCAAGTGAAGCATTAATTGGACTTAAAAATATCTTAGGGGACAAACTATTTAGTTTAGGTTTAGTTTTTGGATTTTTGGCTGTGGCTACTTCTTTCCTAACGTTGGGCCTGACATTGAAGAAAATATATTGGTATGACTTTAAAATAAATAAAAACATTTCTTGGGCTTTAGCTTCATTTATTCCTTTAATTTTCTTTTTAGCCGGGGTGAATAATTTTATTGCTATCATTGGATTAACCGGAGCAGTACTTGGAGGAATAGATGGAATAATTTTGATTCTCATTCATCGAAAAGCTCGATCGCTAGGAAAACGCAAACCAGAGTATTCTATTAAACTTCCTTTTTGGATAGGTTATCTATTAATATTAATGTTTAGTCTAGGAATTGCATATCAAATCTTTTATTTTATAAAAAGATAGCCTCTTGAGAAGTGTAGAACTCCGCAAGAGGCATGAAAAAGGAGAGAAGATGACGGACTATTCGTAGTTATGACTTAGATAAAGGTAAAACCAATTGCTGATCTAGCTTTTCCTTTTCTACATGTATTTGTTCGATATGCATTTGTCCAATAAGCTTGATCAGTTTCCCCGGATGGTCTCCTTGCAACTTTTTTATTCCCTTAATATGCGCTAGAGCATAATTAAAGGTCTCTACCCGGTAGCTGAATCTGCCAATGCCATCAGCTATACCACTCACAATAAATGGCCGTTCCTTCTTTGCTCTTTTCTTTTCCAATTTACTCCTCCTAATTCTTGAATTTAGAATATAGAATCTTGAATCTAGATCTTTTAACTCTAGATTCCAAATTCCAGATTCTAGACTCTAATCATAGCATATCTATCTAGTTTTGTCAATTAAAATTCCTGAATCAAGGGGTTTTATTTTTTTAAAATATTATGGTAAGATAGGAATAAGCTAATTGATTATTTTTTTCAAATAGATTATAATAATTTGTCATGAATTATTTCTTGAGTCCAACTAAAGGGAAGATGAGTTTTGAAGGGGTGGTTTTGGATATTCTAAATTTTATGAAAGAAGAGCCAAAAATGAAGTATAAATTGATCATTGGCACTGATTCAGGAAATGGCGATTATTTAACTAAAAAATCAGATTTTGTTACAGCTATTGTTATCCATAAAGTAGGCAAAGGCGGCAGATATTTTTGGCAAAAAACTAAAAAAGGGGAAATTTCTACTTTAAGAAACAGGATTTATCAAGAGGCTACTTTATCTTTGGATTTAGCCCAAGGATTGCTTAAAAAGTTAAGAAATCATGCTGGAAACAAATGGTCAAGTTATGATTTAGAGATTCATGTTGATATAGGGAAAGGTGGGCCAACCAGAGAAATGATTAAGGAAGTTGTAGGCATGATTGAAGGAAATGGGTTTTCTGCTAAAATCAAACCCCAGGCTTATGGCGCTTCTTCAATTGCGCATAAACACGCCTAATGGCATATGGCGAATTGCTCTATTGCTCTATTGCTCTATTGCTCTATTGTTGATTGTTAGAAGCGAAAATACGCGAATATCAGGCGAAAGAATGCGAAATAATTATTCCCTGAGCGGAAGCTGAGTGAAACGAGGCTGGAGTCGAAGGGTTTCTAAACTTTCTTTTGAAGACGTGCTAAAATAAACTAAAGTTATTATCTAATCAAAAAACCTATGGCTTGGATTATTGGGGGGATTGTTCTACTCGCAATAGGAGGTGCAAGCTTTGTTTTAGGAAAAAAACAAAAAAAGAAGCTTGCCTTGGTAGAAAAAGTCCCCACCAAAAAAATCAGCCAATTATTGCAAGAAGGAGACCAAGTAGCTGAAGTAAAAGGAAAGGCAATTTCAAGTTCTCCTTTAGAATCGTTTAGAATGCGCAAGCAATGTGTTTGGTATCATTTCATAAAGGAAGAAAGAGTAAGAGATGAAGAATCATATACTTGGAAGAAAGTGGACGAGAGGACAGAGGGCGTTGATTTTGTTATTGATGATGGCACAGGTAAACTTTGGGTCAAATCTCCCCAAGACCTGCCAATAGATGGAGATCTTATTTATGACCAGGAAGAGCGAGAACGAGTAAAACGTTTAGTTTTCAAGCATACCGAAGTCTATCGAATCAAAGAATGGATTTTACCGCAAAATGCAATAGTCTATGCTTTAGGTATGATTAAAAAACAGCAAGATCAGCTCGTCTTGGAAAAAGGCAAGCCATTTATTTTGTCTACAAAAAAGGAGGCGGAAATCAAAAAGCATGCCTCCCGAGGCGCTATTTTAGGTAAAATCATTGGCTGGATTTTCTTAATAATTGCAATTATTGTAATAATTTTGGGTCTGGCAAAATTGTAAGTATAAAACCAAAATTATCTTCCAAAAAGTCAAAATCCTATTTTAAAGGGTTTTGATTTTTTATTTGTTATATAAGCTTAAGGGAGGTTTATTTCTTTGGGGAGATGTGGTAGAGTAGGGGTAGGTTATTTTTTTAAAAAATAGGAGGGGAAAGTGAAAAATTATAGAATTAAAGAACAACCTTTTGAGAAAAGACCAAGGGAAAGATTAATTAGAAAAGGTCCAGATATTTTAAAGAATGCTGAACTTTTAGCGATTATTTTAAATACTGGGTATCGTGATGAGAATGTTTTAGAACTGGCTTCTAGAATTCTCAAAGATTATGGTTCTAAAGCAATTACTAAAGAAAAAAGTGTTGAGCGATTAATGGATGAATTAGGTATTCCCCAAGTTAAAGCTTGCCAGATTATTGCTTGCTTTGAACTTGGTCGCCGGTTCTTTATGGAGGATACAGGTCGTATGCCAAGTATCAGAGGACCAGAAGATGCTTACAAATATTTAGAAGATATGGGCAAATTGAAAAAGGAACAGCTGCGTGGACTTTATCTAAATTCCAGAAATAAACTGATTCATGATGAGGTAATTTCTCTGGGTACTTTGACTAGTAATTTAGTTCATCCTAGAGAGGTTTTTCAGCCAGCTATTGAGTTTTCTGCAGCAGCAATTATTTTGGCTCATAATCACCCTTCAGGCGATTCAGAGCCATCGGAAGATGATTTAGGAATTACAAAAAGAATTATTGAAGTTAGTAAGATAATGGGGATTGATGTATTGGATCACATAATTATTACCAAAAATAAAGTATATAGTTTTAAAGAGAAAAAATTAATATAGTATTGACACTCAGGTTAACATATGTTAACCTAAAATAAGTAAGTTAACACAACAATGAAAGATAAACAATTTCTATCTACAACTGAATTAGCAAAAATCCTTGGCATTAGCCGAGTAGCTGTTTTCAAGAAGATTAAAAAAGGTGAAATTAAAGCAGCAAAAGTTGGTCGTAATTTTGTTATTGATAAAAAAGATTTGGGCAATATTTTAGGAAAAGAATTAACCAAAAAAGAGAAATCAGAGATTGAAAAGGCAGTCAAGAAAACAGTGAAAGAATATGGAGAAACATTAAGATTACTTGGGACAACATGATTAAATCTTTATCTATTACTGAAATTGAGTATATTACTTTTTCTCTGGCCAGAGAACTTATGACTTACGATGAACCGATCCCTGATTTTGTTACTCGTTTTCCTAATGTTTTAGAAAGTTGCCTTATTGTTCCTTTTCAGAGATTCGAAGATAAGTCGCTTTACAAAGGAATTATTGAGAAGGCGGCGATTCTTTTTTATTTAATGATCAAAAACCATCCTTTCCAAAATGGTAATAAAAGGATTGCTATGACCACTTTATTTGTTCTTCTTTATAAGAATAAAAAATGGTTAAAGGCTGATAGTAAAGAGTTATATAACTTTGCGATCTGGGTAGCAGGAAGTCCAGCGAAATTGAAAACAGAAACTGTCCAAGCTACTGAACATTTTTTGAAGGTTTATTTAGTAGATTTAGGGAAAGATTAATTTAAAAATTATGGCAAGGAAATTTTATAAAATAGAAGTTTTAGATTGGATTTTTAAAGATGCTAGCGTAAAGTATGGGCTCAAGGAGTTTCGTGATGTCCCTAAAAAAGTGAAGATTTTCGAGAAAGAAAAAGGTAAATATTATATTCATTGTTTGAAAAGAGATAAAGATATTTTAGTCTATAATAAAGATAAAAATAAAGGTGCTCCTGAAGAAATTGTCCGTCAACTCTGGCTTAAAAAATTGACTGAGGAAGATAAATATTCCTTAGATAGAATTGAAGTAGAAAAATCAGTTCATTTTGGTCGGGAAATTCACGCTAAAAAAGCAGATATTGTTCTTTATAAGGAGGACAAAATAACTCCCTATATTATTTTTGAGCTAAAAGAACCAAACGCTAAGAAAGCTGAGGAACAATTAAAGTCTTATCTCTCAGCTGAAGGAGCGGAAGGAGGAATTTGGTCTAACGGAAAAGAAAAATTCATTCTTTATAGACCCTATCCGAAAGAATATATAACTACTCTTTCAGATATTCCCAAGGCGAGCCAGACCTGGGACGATCTATTTGAAGAAAAGAGATTGTATAAAGACTTGGAAACCGAATTTGATTTATCATATGCTATTAACCGGTTAGAAGAGATGGTTCTGGCTCAATCTGGGCTTAATGTTTTTAATGAAGTTTTTAAATTGATCTACGCAAAGCTTTATGACGAATATGAAGCGAAAAATATCAGGTCAGAACACGAAGTTTATTTCAGACAATACAAAGAATCCAAAAGAACCTATGAAACAATTAATGAATTATTTAAAAAAGCCACTGATAAGTGGCCGGATGTTTTTAGTCCATCAGACAAAATTGAATTAACGCCGGACCAACTCCAAACCTGTATTCCCTTTTTAGAAAAAGTGAAATTCTTTGAGTCAGGGAGAGAAACTCTAGAGATAATTGATAGAGCATTTGAACATCTTTATGCCGAAGTTTCGAAAGGACAGAAAGGGCAGTATTTCACGCCAAGGAATGTAGTTAAAATGTGCGTGAAGATGTTAAATCCGAGAGAGAACGAATATATTATTGATCCTGCCTGCGGTTCTGGAGGATTTTTACTCCATATAATGTATTGGGTCTGGGATAGCTACCTAGAGAATGTTTCGATAGAAGCGAAAAGAGGATATGCTGGAAGATATCTTTTTGGGATAGATTTTGATGATAATATGCGAAGAATTTCCCAAGCATTGATGCTAATTGCAGGTGATGGGAAACACCATATTTTTAAAAGAAATTCTTTAGATTCCAGGGATTGGGTCCGAGAAGCGGCGAATGAAGCTAAAGCAGAATTAAGAAAGTACGGCTTGATACCAGAACTTGGAGATATGAAGGAAATCGAAGAAAATGGAAGAATCTGTAGATATTTAAACTTTGATATTTTGATGACAAATCCGCCTTTTGCAGGAGAAATCACAGATGCGGGACTTTTGAGACAATATGAATTTGCCAAAAAGAATGGTAAACTGAAATCTAAAATGGAAAGACATTTGCTTTTTATTGAGAGGTCTTTAGATGCGATAAGACCCGGTGGGAGAATTGCAATTGTTTTACCACAAGGCGTTTTGAATAACACAAATATGAAATGGGTGAGAGAATGGCTTTTTAAAAAAGCAAGAATTTTAGCTGTTGTTGGTCTCTGTCAAAATACTTTTAAACTTCCCGCTCCAGCCAAGGGAGCAGGGACAAAAACATCGGTTTTGTTTCTTCAAAAATGGGCAGAAAATGAAAGACCCTCAAAAGATTACCCGATTTTTATGGCTGTTTCTAAAAAGCCGGGCAAAGATAATTCTGGAGAATATATTTTTGTTGATGAAGAAGGAAGAAGAATCAGATCTCAACAAGGATTATTTAAAGGTCACAAAATAAGGCTTGACGATGATCTCGACGAAATCGCCGAGGCATTTGTAAAATTTGCAAAAGAGCAAAAATTTAGTTTTTGGGAGTGAAAATATGAGTAAAAAATATTATTGTAATCAGTGTAAAAAAGAAGTGGAAATTTTGGAAGAAAAGATAGATGAAAACGGACACTCATTTAAAGTGTTAAGTTGTGGGCATGAAACACCGCGAGAAGTTAAAGTTAGTGACAGTGGGGAAGGAAAAGATGTAATAACAGTAGTCAAAAAATTAAGATACGAAATAAAACAAGCATGGGATTCTCTTTCGTTTACACTTATTAGCATCTTAATTACGGTGACATTGACGGTGTTTTTTGGGGTTGTAAGTTTAACTAAGAATTTTTCCCTTAGTATTGTCTATGCCGTTTTAAGCGTAATTTTAATAATATTTTTTTTAAAATTTTTTAAAAATTCTTTAATTAAAATTACTAATTGGATTTTGGGTAAAAAATAATAAATAAGAAATGACTCACTCAATAACTCAAAAATCACAATTAGAAGATGCTTTGCGGCTGGATGCGGGATATTTCAAAGGCCAAAGTATTTGTGAACTTTGCTAAAGAACAAAAATTTAGTTTTTGGGAATAGAAATAGATGTCTTACATAGAAAATTTAAAAGAAAAATATATATCTGCTCAATGGGGACTCTTTTTAGAATCCGCAGTCGTAAATTTGGATTTAGCAAGAGAAATTTATCAGAAAAATAAAAATAATGAAAAGTTTAAAAATGGTAGGAGAAAATCGATTGCGATTAGAGAAAATATTCCTGCATCTATAAGTATAGTTTTATTTACCTCGTCTTTAGAAGGAATAGCAAATGCCCATGCATTTTATAAACAGAATAAGAATTTCAATCAATTCGACGACTTGGTTGATAGGTTATCTTTGGTACTTAATCTAAGTGGTAACCTGAAAAACGCAATAAAAGAATTAAGTATTACCAGAGATGGAATAATTCATGGTTATATTTGGATAAAATCCAGAAGATATAAATCGGATTATTCAATACGATTTGTTAAATCCTATCTGTGGAAACCTTTCAAATTGAATCTCCGAAGCAAATTTAAAACATTTGTAGATTGGAAGAATCGAACAACCAAACATTTTAAATTTTCAGTCATTCCCACAGATATAAATTTCGTCGATGCTTTATTGGGCCTTACAATAACAAAAAAAGTTTTGGATTTGTTAGGATGGGGAAATAAATATCCAAGGATATATAATCTTAAAGAAATGGGCTTTTCGAAAGAAACAACAAAAATTCCTTTGAGTGATAACTTTTGTACGCTTGATGATTGGATAAATTATTTTGCGAAATATTTAGAACACAGATACGATAAATCTATTTTTGAATATTTACAGCAATCCTTATGACATATATTCCATAAGCCAAAAATCACAACTTGATGGCGTGCATCGGTCGGATGCGGAATATTTAAAGGTTAAGATATCCATGAAATTTGCAAAAAAGCAATGGTTTGAATTTTGGAGGTAAATTTATGATTCTCTTCAAAAAATTAAAGAGAGGAACTTTTAAGATTTTTAGATTTTATTTTAATAATCAAGAAAAATTTAATGATTTTTTAAAGGGATTACCTAAAGAAAAACAAGAAAATTTTTTTGAATTGAGTATATTTTATAGAAATTTTATTAAGAATCCACCAATTAATCACGAGGCTAACTTTATGAAAAATAGTTTTGCAATGTTGATGACTTTTTCTTTAATAGAAGCGTTGATGACGGAAGAGAAACATCTAACATTTTATGAATTTTTAAGAAAAGATTTCCAACCTATCAATAATTTAAAAGATTTAGAAAACAAAGAGGAGGAATATTTTAATCGCTTTGGGACAAATAGAAAGGCAAAGAGATTTTTTGATGAATATGTAGATAATGAATGTAAAGAACTTTTTTCTTATGCAATAGCTAAATACCCGAGATGGTTGAATGGAAAATATTTAGAGAATATTGCCGAAGAAGATAGAATTTCAAAAAATCTAAAATTGTTTTATGATATGCGTTCAAAATTTGTTCATTCTGCTGAGATACCAAATTTAGAAATACCAATAATTTTGGATAATGGTAAAGATAAATTTACTATTCCTTATCGTTTAGCTGATTTAAAGATTCTTTTTGAACATGGTTTTTTACGATATTTTGGGTTTTTAGGTAAATTTAGTCATCCATCCTTAGTAAAGAAAATTACAGAATATAAAAAAGGCGTGGATTTTATCAAAAAATAATAATGATTACTTATTCTATCATCCAAAAATCTAAATTAGAAAGTGCCCTACGGCTGGATGCAGAGTTTTATCAGCCGGAGTATTTGAAAATTGAAAGAAAATTAAACTCTGTAAATACAAAAACCATCAATGAAATATCAAAGTCAGTAGTTAGTTTCGGGGCATACTCGTTAACTAACTATATCGAATGGCAGGAGTCAGGTGTGCCTTACTTAAATGTAGAGAACATAAAAGATGGAGTTATCGACTTTGATAGTGTGAAATTTATTAGTGAAAAAGTTGATGAAATTCTTAAGAAATCACGAGTTAAAGAAGGACAAGTCATTATTACGATGGCAGGTACAATCGGCGAGGCAGCAGTAGCTCATAACATTCCTAAGAAAAGCAATTCAAACCAAGCCACTGCAAAAATCACACTTAAAGAGAACTTTTCCCCTTATTGTCTCACCGCTTTTTTAAATTCTTATTACGGGAGAGAACAGACAGAACGAGAAATTGTAAGCAGTGTTCAGCCAAATATTTTTCTTCGCCAAATTAAAAATTTCAGAGTTCCTATAATTTCTGCAGAGAAACAAAAAGAAATAGAGAAAATTTACAGGCAAGGATTAGATGAGTTAGAAAATTCAAAATCCCTTTACTCCCAAGCTGAAAATTTGTTTTTGGAAGAGTCAAGGATGAAGGATTTTAAACCGGAAGAAAGTTTATCATACGTTGTTGATCTTTCAGATGTAAAATCTACTCACCGCACCGATGCCGAATACTTCCAGCCAAAATACAAAAAGTTAACCTCAAAAATCAAATCTCAAAAATCAAAATTACTAGATTTAGTTTCCATAAAAAAGGGGATTGAGCCGGGGAGTAAAGAATATCAAGAGAAAGGTAGGCCATTTATTAGAGTGAGCAATCTTTCTAAATTTGGGATTAATGAAAATAACCAAAAATATTTATCAGAAGAACTTTATCAAAAATTAAAAAAAGATTTTGAGCCGGGAGTCGGAGAAATTCTTTTAACAAAAGATGCTACGCCAGGGATTGCCTATGTAATAAAAGAACCGATTGAAGGAATAATTGCTGGTGGGATTTTACGATTAAAATTAAAAACAAAAATTGAGCCAGAATATTTAGCTTTAGTAATAAATTCAATTGTTGGGCAGATGCAAGTAGAGCGAGATGCAGGTGGTTCAGTAATTGTTCATTGGCGACCAGATCAAATTAAAAACTGTTTAATTCCAATTTTGCCTAAATCTATCCAACAAAAAATTGCTAATTTAGCTCGTCAGTCTCACAGAGCCCGCAAAAAGGCAAAGGAATTATTAGAAGAGGCAAAAATAAAGGTCGAAAGAATAATCGAGAGGAGG
>Ga0315543_1004668_pt1 | contig 11247 bp, 11 predicted proteins | sample SalMarSW160210MG_2_FD_203098 | JGI IMG/M metagenome (GOLD analysis project Ga0315543, IMG submission 203098) | Salt marsh sediment microbial communities from the Plum Island Ecosystem LTER, Massachusetts, United States - Salt Marsh Sediment SW1601-210 ...
ACACAATCGCCGAATATCCGGCTGCCTACTTGATTATTTGTGTATCATGCAAATGTGATTTGCCAGCGGCAGCCAAGCTTATACGATACCCTGGTCCATCATAGCGTTGGCAACCTTAATGAAACCAACAATATTCGCACCGACAACAAGGTTATTCTTCGCACCGTAAGTTTCCGTGGCCTCGATGCACCGGTCGTAGATATTGTTCATAATCGACTTAAGTCGGGTATCTACCTCCTCAAAAGTCCAACTCATCCGTATGGAATTCTGACACATTTCCAAACCACTTGTCGCTACACCGCCTGCATTTGCGGCCTTGCCGGGGGCAAAGAAAACCCCAGCGTCGAGGAAGACCTTTATGGCCTCCGGCGTCGACGGCATATTGGCGCCTTCACCGACTGCAATACATCCATTTTTCACGAGGGCTTTAGCGGCGGCTTGGTCGACTTCATTCTGCGTAGCAGACGGAAGGGCTATATCGCACGGTACAAACCAGACGTCCCGCCAGTCCTCGTGGAACTGAGCGGACTTATGCTGCTCTGCATATTCCCTGATGCGCCCATGTTCCACTTCCTTTATCCATTTTATTGTTTCGAGTTTAATGCCTTCCTGGTCCACGATGTATCCATTGCTATCAGACATCGTAATTACCTTGGCGCCAAGCTGCTGAGCCTTCTGTGCTGCGTAAATTGCAACGTTGCCGGAGCCAGAGATGGCCACTTTCTTGCCGTTCCAGTCGATGCCGCGTTCCTGAAGCATTTGGTTTACGAAATAGATCAGACCGTAGCCGGTAGCCTCTTTTCGCACCATTGAACCACCGTAATCGAGGCCCTTGCCGGTCAGCGCACCAGTGAAAGTATTCGTCAACTTCTTGTATTGACCAAAGAGGTATCCTATTTCTCTGGCGCCTACGCCGATATCGCCTGCGGGCACGTCAGTATTAGGGCCGATATGGCGGAAAAGCTCGGTCATAAAGCTCTGGCAAAAGCGCATAACTTCCATATCACTTTTGCCCTTCGGGTTGAAGTCCGAGCCGCCTTTTGCGCCACCCATCATCAGACCGGTCAGCGAATTCTTAAAAATCTGTTCGAATCCGAGGAATTTGATAATGCCAATATAAACGCTCGGATGGAAACGGAGGCCGCCCTTATAGGGACCCAGAGCACTGTTAAACTGAACGCGAAAGCCGCGGTTTACTTGTAGATTGCCTCTGTCGTCCTGCCAGGGGACGCGGAACATAATCTGCCTTTCCGGCTCGACAATCCTATCAAGGATCTTGGCATCGACATACTCCGGATGTTTTTCCAGTGCCGGCCCCAGAGAATCGAGAACCTCTTTTACCGCCTGGTGGAACTCTATCTCACCCGGATTGCGTTTCAGGACCTGCTCGTAAACGGCCTGGATAATAGTATTGGCTGCCACTTGAATAACCTCCATCAAAAATTAAATATTTCACTTTTGCGAAACTGCTACAATAAGCTGAACTAATAATAAAATTACATAATTGCATTGATAATGGCAGCTTGATAAAATAACATATATTAGTAGTAAAGCACAAGAGATTAAAAATAATATAATATATCAGGATAGCTTATAATGCATGTAGAAACGCTAAAGATATTTTGTGATTTAGCAGACTTACGAAGCTTTTCAAAAACCGCTGAAAAGCATCTTCTAAGTCAATCGGCAATATCCCAGCAGCTTGCACAGCTTGAGCTTGTTCACAAGTGCCAGCTGGTGGATAGGAAGAAACCGCTGGAACTGACAGCAGAGGGACAATTGTTTTACAAGGCTGCTAAGGATATGCTCGATAGATATGAACAATTAAAGAGCGAACTAAGTGCCTTGAAGGCCTCATCCGGTAGCAGAATAAACGTTGCAGCAATTTACAGTATCGGTATGCACACTCTGCCGGAATATGTTAAAAAATTTATGGTCAGCTATCCGGATGTGAATGTCCATATTGAATACTTCAGCGCCGTCAAGATTTATGAATTGGTTTTAGCCGGCGATATCGATGTTGGCCTTGTGGCTGTTCCCAAAATGGACAAGCGGCTGGATGTATATGACTTTGAGGCAGAGCCGCTGGTCTTGGCCTGCAGCCCCAAGCATCCTTTATCACACGAATCACATGTCGATATCCATCAATTGCAATTTGAAAGATTCATTGCATTTGAGAAAAATGTTCCGACGCGCCTGTGGATAGACAATATTTTAGACCATTATAATGTTTTAGTTCGGCCGGTGATGGAATTCGATAATATCGAAACTACCAAGCGAGCAGTAGAAATAAACGCAGGTATAAGTATATTACCTAAGGCGGCATTACTTCAGGAAGTTAGTACTGGGACGATAAAGGCGATTCCGTTCTCGAATGAAAAGTTTGTCAGGCCGACCGGCATAATCGTTCGCAAAGGTAAGCTTTTAAGTCAGGCAGGGCGATACTTTATTGAGCTGCTCCGAAAAAAAGCAAAATAGATTCCCGCTTGTGCTACAAAGACGTAAAAACTACGCTATACGCAATACGAGATACGAGTATTATGTCAATTAAAGCAGTGATATTTGATTTGGATGGCACAGTAACCCAGCCATACTTTGATTTTGACGCCATTCGCAAAGAGATGGGATTGGACAGAAATTCCGGGCCGGTCCTGGAGTCGATGCAGAAAATGCCGCCAGAGCAGCGTAAAAACGCAGAGCGAATTCTACATTCTCACGAGAGAAAGGCGGTAATAGAATCCAGGCTCAATGCCGGTGCGAAAGAAACCATTGAATCGCTTCGCAAAGATGGTATTTACACTGGTATATTGACGCGGAACAGACGCAGCAATGCGCTGGCCATCGCCAAAAAGCACGGCTTGAAATTTGATGCTGTTGTAGGTAGAGACGACGGCCCCGTCAAGCCAGAGGCCTTTGGTCTCTTGAAGATATGTCAGCAGTTCGGCGTTGAGCCGTGGGAGATGCTGCTGGTAGGCGATTATCTTTTCGATTTGCTCTGTGCAAAATCAGCCGGGGCCGTTGCTGTTCTACTGACAAATAACGCTCAAGCCGGCGAATTTGCCGAGCATGCGGATTTTTGTATTGAAAACATCAGCCAGATACTTCAAATTGTCAAAGACAAGATTAGCCACAGAGATAAAAAGAAAAGTGGTAGGGTGGGCTTTAGCCCACCAGTAACCGATAACCAGCAACCGTTTACCTATGAATAAAAAGATAATAATAAAAGTTTTCTTTCTGTTGTTAGGCACAGTCGGAATTTGCTGGGCCGATTGCAGTACGAAAAGCCCTGTTTTCACTCATCCTTCGGGAACAGATGCGAATAGTGTTGAGTCAATCCTCGAACAACTAAACAAAAAAACCGAAGAGCTTCAATCCTACGAGGCGCAGATTAAGTATAAATTCAGCCAGCCGTTATTGGAGTCGCAGAGTATAAGAGAAGGTGTCTTATATTATGCAAAAAACGGCCAAAAGTCCCTGCTGCGAATAAATTTTCAAACACTCAAGCAAGATGATGAAAAGCAGCAGAAATATATCGAGCATTATATACTCGACGGCATCTGGCTTACGCATATCGATTACCAAATCAAGACGGTTAAGTGTTATCAAATGGCTGAGCCGAACGAACCTTTGGACGTCTTTGATTTGGCGAGCAAAAATTTACCTATAATCGGTTTTACGAAAATAGAAGACCTGAAAAAACAATTCGAAATAAAACTGGTTGAGCAGAAAAAAGAACACACTCCTGTCATTCCCGCGGAAGCGGGAATCCAGGATTTCATTCAGTTGCATCTGAAAGTTAAGGCGGATTCGGTTTATAAAGACGATTATACTTCCATCGATTTTTGGATTGATAAAAAACTTTACTTACCTTCGAAGATAATAGCTGCTTCCATCGAAGAGGATATTTACGAAATAAAATTTATCGAGCCGAAGGTAAATGAAAAGATGAATAAAAAGGTCTTCGATTTCAAAATCCCAGATGGCTTCAGCGTGGAAATAGAACCGTTGAAGAAAAGCAAAGGGAAAATGACCAAGAATCAACGCGGAATTGAGATATGAGCTAACGCAAAAGGAGAAACTTAAAAATGATTGGAAAACTGCCTGAAGATATATTAGAAGCAGTTCTTGAAACGATACCTATTGAATTCTCTGTTGTTGATAGGAATGATAAGGTATTGGCATGGAATAAGCACGAGACAAGGATATTTAAGAGACCAACTGCTGTTATCGGCAGAGATGTTCGCAACTGCCATCCCCGAAAGAGTCTTGATCAGGTGGAAAGAATCCTGCAGGAAATGAAAGAGGACAAAAGGGATAAAGCTCGTTTCTGGATAGACCTGCCTATCGGCCCGGATAAAAAGAAACAAAAAGTTCTCATCGAGTACTATGCTCTAAGGGATTCTGAACGAGCATACATAGGTTGTTTGGAAGCGACTCAGAATATTTCAGAGCTACAATCTATCACCGGTGAAAAACGATTGCTTGATTAGAACGAATGTTTGATTCTTGTTTTATGAAGCATGTGTGAAATAGAAGTAGAAGGAGTTAGAGATGGCGAAGGGAATAGTTATTTATTATTCAAGAAGCGGTAATACGAAAGAGATGGCTGAGATAATAGCCAGGGCGATGAATGAGGCGGATTTGCCGACCGACTGCAAATCAGTCGATAAGGTCAAAGCGGAAGATTTGCTAACATTTGATGCGATTGTAGTCGGCTCGCCGACTTACTATGGCAGTATGGCTGGGCCGATAAAGGAGTTGTTCGATGATGCGGTCAGTTTCCACGGCCAGCTCGACGCAAAAGTCGGAGCTGCTTTTTCCAGTGCGGCAAATATCGGCGGCGGCAATGAAACCACCATTATGGGCATAATCGAAGCGATGCTAATCGCCGGTATGGTTATCCATGGTGACCCACAGGGTGACCACTACGGGCCTGTTTCAATCGGCAAACCTGACCGAAGAGTGAGAAAGCAGTGCATACGCCGTGGCCAGAGAATCGCAGAATTGACAAAAAAGCTACATTCGTAACAGCAAAATCAAATAATAGCTGCGGAGAACTATAAGTAACGTTAAATGCGAGACTTAGAAGAACAAAATATGAACGAATATTTGTGTCCTCGTGCCTTCGTGGCAAAAAAATACTGTTTTTTTGCAAAAAAAAGCATTTTTCTTTGACAAACCAACAACAGGTAGTTAAGTTTTTAGCGATTTTAAGCTGAAAATAGCAATTTTAACCAATAGATTTGGAGGTACACTTTGATGCAAGAGTACGAAGCCCTCAAAGCACTAATCGCTGAAATTGAAGCTGACATCGACAAAGCTGGAGGCGGAAATAAAGCAGCCGGAACGAGAGTACGCAAACAAATGCAAAAGGTCAAACAGGCTGCTCAAGGCGTTCGCAACTGCATTCTTGAAATCAGGTCAGCCGATTAAATTATCACAGGCACTCACAAGCGCTGCTTTGGCATTGTGTCGTGCGTAATGCTCCTGCCACCATAGGGGCAAGCTATGTTCTTATTGCGCAAGACCAAACGCAATGTAACAGCACAGAAAGTTTGCATATCAAGGTCGATTATGCCGCCACCATTATTGTTTGATTTATCGCAAATAGACTTGGCAGGTAAGCCGGTCTTCGACAAAGAAGCTATCGGCAGGCAGAATCCCCAGCGATTTGAGATGCAGCAGCTCGATGGTATTCTCTGGTACGACAAGGACAAGTTCTTAGTTTTGGGCTATAAAGATGTTACTGAGAACGAATTCTGGATTCGCGGGCATATTCCGTCTCGGCCGTTGATGCCAGCCGTGATAATGGTCGAGTCAGCAGCACAGCTATTGAGCTTTTTTGTGAAACAGGTTTATGAAGAGTTGGCCTTTATCGGTTTTACGAGCATAGATTCAGCGAAGTTTCGTTCTGTTGTCGAGCCGGGGCAGCGATTATATTTGCTCGGCCATATCACAAAATTCAAAAAGAGTAGAAAATATAGCGCAAGCATCCAGGGGGTTGTTGACGGCGATATGGTCTTTGAGACGTCCGTATCCGGTATGGCGGTTTAGCCCAAATAGCCTCAAGGGGATTTATCCGCCGTAGGCAGATTCGAATCCGCCGCAAGTAGACAAATCGGAAATCCACAATCGAAACTTGTCCGCCGTCCGTCTGGCGGGATCGAAAATTTTATCACCCTCTTTTCGAACAGGAGAACATTTGAACATTAGACCGCAGTTAAGCATTGTGGTTTTTTCTCCACTATCTACTTTCTGCTGCTCAACTGCTCTATTTTTTGCTCCGCAAAAAATAGCCCCAAGGGGATTCGAACCCCTGTTGCCGGGTTGAAAACCCGGTGTCCTGGACCTACCTAGACGATGGGGCCAGCAAAAAAAGTGTAAAAGTTAAATATCAAAATGCAAAATTAAGGAAGTCGTCCAGCACCAATTGAGCCTTGGCGCCGTACCGAGTTGCCCGCAGGGATGCAGCTTGGCTGGGGGACAATTGGTGCGGGACTCCACAATTTTAATTTTTTATTTTTAACTTTTTAGTTTTAATTATTCCAGACTAATCGCTTCTTCAGGACAGGTATCAACGCAAACCCCGCAATCAACGCAAGCGTCAATATCAACTACTGCCTTATTATCAGCCATCTTTATTGCATCACTCGGGCATTCTTCCACACACGTTCCACAGCCGTTGCACTTTTCTTTGTCAACTTTAGCCGCCATTGACTCAATCCTTTCAAAAAATAAATTATAACTCACCAGTAAAGCATAAAATGCTACAAAATTATGCCGGTATTACAACATAAATTTTGGGACACTCAAATTTACAATTCCTTTTTTGCCACCAAGACACAAAGGCACTAATTTTTTTTAGCTTTTAATTTCTTTGTGTCTTCGTGACTTTGTGGCTTTTCCTCTGGAAGTGAAGAGCTGTCAGCGCCGGTTTTGTCATTATTACTCAATAAGTAATAGCATCTCTGGCTCGTTTGATGCCGGCAGGTTGATTGGTTACGGGCCTTTTACTTCGGCCGCACCTAAGGCAATTGCCATATCACGAACGAACTGATTTGAATCGTATTTAGCTGCCCAATCCAGAACTCCGTTAAATTTGTTGCCTGGTGTTTTAGCCAGCAGATAAAGAGCCATCATGCGAACCGGCCATTTAGGGTTATTCAAATTATCCGCCACTGCACGTGTCAGCTCCTGGTCCAATGGCAGGGAAAGCATATCAGCCATAGTATGCACTTTAACTACCCACTCATCGTCGGCAGGGTTGCGCAGCAATCCGGATTCATGTATCAATGCGGACATGAGCATTGTCGGCATCCAGTCGGCATACAAATATCGATACATTGGCTTACGATTAGCCAATGCTTGTTGTTCCATTAGCAGGCCAATAAAAAGCTGTGCGGTTCTGATTTTTTGGCCGGGCTTCCCTTTTGCGATTGAAGCAAACCGGCTTCGTAGATATTTGCCTGTAAGCTCGATGCCTGGCCGGTGTACGAACGCCTTGACCGGCTTTATCTGAGTGAGCCGGTTGGTTATTTTGCCCTCGGCAGTGATTACGGGGTCGATATAAAGCGTAAATTCTATATCCAAAGATGCCTGAGGATGGGCAAGCAGAATGTCTCTCAGCTCACCTGTAACAAGCTGCAAGGTACTGACGATACTGCCGCCCGGTTCGACAAGTAATGCAGTGCGCATCCTGGTAGATACCAAATTCGGTATCTTTTTCCTGATATCGCCTCTAACATCGGCGTCAATTCTGATATGGCCCTTAAATAGTCCATCGTTACTAATCACCAGTGGCTCGGAAGAATTATTTGTTATCGCAACAGTGCCTTCGATTTTGCTGCCGTAGTAAAAGCTATGACCCAGCGTATTAAACTGAACTGAAATTATCTCTTCGGGCGCAGTAAATGCCGGAACGAGTGTTTCGCCGAAAGTCTCTTCTAACACAGTCAGAATGCTATCAGTGTCAATCGGCAAGATATAATCTGCTCCTTGCCTGGCGAGAAGCTCTTTAGCCTGTTCTGCCGCCAGCGACCCAGGGTCTTTGGCAATTGCGGACTTAAGTGTTTTAATTGCTGAAGTTTTTTGCCCTTGAGCTAACTGAATTTGAGCAAGCGTTAAATCTGCGATTTGGTTAGGTTGATAATTGTCTATAAGCGGCCTGGCCCATTCGATTTGTTGATTCATTACAAGCGAATAAGCCAGAAGAGCAGCCGTCGCAGGCGTTTCGGCTTCAGTTGCGTAGGCCTTATTAGCCCAGGCGAGGGCTTTTTGCGCATCTGGCAGAACGAAACAATAAAACCATGCAAATTGTGTGGGCCTGACTTGCTGGGAATAGCTCTCTAATATGCCCGGTTTCTTTTCGTAGTGTTGTGGGCCCTGCTCGAATAGCTGTTGTGCTTTATTTTCGGCATCGTGGAATATCTCGGCTGCTTCTCTGGCTTTGCCAACTTTAAGGGCTGCTTTTCCGGCTATAGCTTCGAGCAGCAGGTCAAATCGGCCTTCCTGGCGAAGCTCAGAAGCAATTTGCAGGCATCTGTGCTGTTCGTGTTCGGTGTTGTAGTAGCTGACCACCCACGGCAGGTAAATACGAGCCGGCAATGGCTCGGATGGATAAAGATAACGGAAGACAAAGGCGCAATATTCGTAGGCCTTCGCGGCTGTCTCATAAAGTTGGAGCCGCTCAGTATATTGCGCAAAGGCAATGGCGGCATCAATATCCAGTGGATTTTCGCATAATATTAGTTTTAGATTTCCGAGATATATTTCAGGGCCGATTCTTTCGGGTATAAGCTCGGTCAGCTTTGCAAAGGCCAGCTTATTATATTCATTGTGGCTATAGGCCTGTAGCAGGTAATATTGGGCGGATTTGAAATCGGCCTTTTCAGCCATCAGCAGACCAAGTAAGCATTCCAAATCAGAGCGTATAACAGAGTTCTTACTGCCAATGCTCTTTAACAACCTTTTAAGAAGCAGCTCTCGTTCCTCACGGGCGTTTAACTCTTCGAGTAAATATCGGATTGCCGTTCTTACCACCTCAAGGTCAGCAGATTCGCTTACATAATCCTCAAGTGTATAAAACACCAGCTCTGCGTAATCTGGCCTTGAATGTCGACCAGCGAGCTTCAGCAGCAGTGAACGGATGTGGCTGTCTTCGCTGCCCAAGCTTATTGCGGCGTTTAAGAATATAGTTGCCTGCTCGGCCTCGGCTGCTCCGCCGTAAAGCGTCCTCCGCAAGGAGTCCATAGGACTGCGGACTGTATTTTTAGAATCCTTCGACGGTGAGATCAGGACGGTCGAACCGTTGGCCAGCTCATCAGCTATTTCGTAAAATCTCTGGCCAACAGATGGTGAAAATAGCTGCAATCTCGTCCCGCTTTGACCTTTTACCGCTGAGCCCGCAGAGATTTTTTGAATTATATATTCTTTTTCCTCCGCGCTCTCCCTCGGCTGCGCTCGGGACAGGTCTGCGGTTAATACCAGACAGAAGAAAATAAGTGCTGAAAAAACCAGCCCCAGCGTCTCCCGTCGCAAGACGGGGCTGCGGGCTAAAAAAGACTTAGTTTTGACCATTTTTCTCTCCGGTCAATCGTACAATGTCCTGCCCTAATACATTATCGGGCGGATATTGCTTGTTGCTTTAGATATAAAATGCTAATTGAAGTTCCGCACTTTTGTCGTTTAACCACCCTTTTTTGCGCTTAACTTTTATATCGCTTTGGCCTTTGGCTGTCAAATACCTAATTGTATAAAAAACCGCACTCGTCGGGGCGGCCCAGCTCCGCCAAAGGCGAGAGCCAGCCGTAGCCCGATTTTGTTATCTGTACCACGGCCATCCCTTTGACTACTTCGACTCCGCTTAGTATAAATTCGCTCAGGACAGGCCTGGCCGTGTTACGTTACGCGTGCTGCCTGTTACCAGAGACAGTACCTTAATATGTAAGAGCTTTGCAGCTAACCAATATACTACTGCCGCCGAAGGAACGGTCAGAAACAATTTGAAGATACCAGACCAGCTTTTTGACAGCCAAAGTGCAGCTCCTATCGTGACAGACATACATAGTGTCGCTGCAATTGTTTTAACTAATGTCCAGCCCAGTCCCCCCAGTATAAGTGAGCTTAATCCCAGCTTTCGCAGGGACCTGTGAAAGAAACAGACCATAATCACAACCTGCAAATATGAGCAAATTGCTGTCGACAGTGCTAATCCACCTGTTCCCAATGGCCAGATAAGAGTCAGGTTCAAGACAATATTCAGACCAACCGCTATCATTGCGCTTCGCATTGGCGTTTTGGAATCCTGCATTGAGTAAAACGCACGGGTGGCAACCTGCTGGGCAAAATAGCCGCACAATCCCAGCGCATAAAAAAGCAGTGTCCAGACAACCATTGAGGTGTCGTCACGGACCTGGCCGAATTGACCGTGCTCAAAAGCAACCGAAATTAATGGCCTGCCTATCGCTATCAGTCCTACGGTCGCTGGCATCGCGATAAAAACAGCACTGCGGAGACCCTGCGAGACCATCCTGCCTAATCCTGTGAAATCTTTCTTTGCTGCGTAAGAGCTCATCACCGGAAAAATTGCCGTAGCCAGTGATATTCCAAATATGCCCAATGGCAATTGATATAGCCGTTGCGCATAATAAAGATGTGACACCGAGCCGCGTGCCAGGGGGTACGCAATTTCTTTGCCCAGTAGAACGAAGGACGCCCCTTTTTCTACTGAGCTGGAGAGCCACCAGGCAATAAGGTCGTCGGCCAGGGTATTTATCTGCGTTACCGTCAGCCCTAATATCATCGGCCCCATCAGGAGTATGATTTTTCTAAAGGCATCTGAATGAGTCTGCCACGCCGGCCTTATAGAAACACCGACAGAACGAAGCGGCGGAACCTGTATCGCAATCTGCATAATCCCGGCAATAACTACAGCGACAGCTACAAAAAAGACCTGTTGTTCTGGCTTGATTTGAAATGCCCAGCCGGTCAGCAGTAAACTTGCGATGATAAAAATATTGAGCACTATTGGTGCGGCAGCCGGTGCGGCAAAGTGTCTGTGTACATTGAGAATACCCGCCAATATCGCTACTATACAAACCAGCAGCATATAGGGCAACATAATTGACGTCAGGGATAAAATCAGCTTGGTCTCGCTGGCAGGGCTGAAGAATTTGTAATAACCCCAGATAATCCCCTGGCCAATCAAAACTATCGCTGCCAATAGCACAAATATAACGGTCACTACGG
>Ga0315543_1004671_pt1 | contig 11240 bp, 11 predicted proteins | sample SalMarSW160210MG_2_FD_203098 | JGI IMG/M metagenome (GOLD analysis project Ga0315543, IMG submission 203098) | Salt marsh sediment microbial communities from the Plum Island Ecosystem LTER, Massachusetts, United States - Salt Marsh Sediment SW1601-210 ...
AGGAAGTGAAGGAAATCCTTGGCATCCCCAAAGAGCAGAGGTTAATTTCGGTAATATCAATTGGATATCCCGCCGAAGCTCCCTCCAGCATCAGGAAGGAATTAAAGAACATCACCTTTACCAACAGGTATGGAAATAAATAAATCGGGATTATATACTTGGCACAGGATACAAAGCAAGTTGTAAAATAAGTGCATGGAACGCCCTATCAAAGAAAGCGCTTGGAAGCGTGGATGGCACGACACAACAACTGCCTGGAAGAGCTTACCATTCGTTATTCTGGATGCGCTGGGGTGTGTCGTGATAGGCGCAGTATTTGGGTGGTACTGGGCCTTAGGGCTTTTCATCTTTGCGATGCTGTGTGTTTGGATAGGCGCAACTGCTTCAGCCCCTATTAAACAGAGGAACGAGGCTCGTGCAATGCTTGGAAAGATGGAAAACCTTCGACACATAGGTACTGGCGATACACTCAAAGGTGAGGATTTCAATGTATCCCTACTTTTTCAATATCATCAAGGTATTATTCATAATGTCGTATTTGACCACTGCATTTTGAGGGGGCCATGCCTAGTTGCCGTACAAGGCGGCAACACTAAGTTTGAAGGTAACGGTTTTCGGGGGTCGGATAATTTTGATGACCTCGTCATAGAAAGTGTTGAGGGCCGACGTTATGCTGGTGTTGGTATCTTTGTACAATGTAAGTTTCTGCACTGTGAGTTTGAGAACTTGTCTTGGCTTCTGCCGAAAGAAATAATCCAGAAGTTCAAAACCGACATGGGAGTTTTATGACTTGGTAATCAGTTCGTTGTATTCTCCAACCTATTTGAAAGAAGTAAGCGTTTTAGAGTATCTCGAAACAAGTATGGGTTATCACGATTATTAAATCGCCATTCTAGTTCGTCTAGGTAGGCGGCTGCAATACCGAGCACCGCAAATTTGGCAGAGGGAAGTAGAACAACTACCGGGGAAAAGCTTGAGAGCATCAGCCTTTCAGATTTGGCTAAGAAGCTGCAGGTGTAAGATGCTGTTTTACACAGAGTGCGCATAGATTGTTAAAATTTAAAAAGGAAGGTAAGTAAGACATGGAAATCATAGGAAGGAAATATTTGGATGTGTTAATACCGGAGGAAGCTGCGTTCATGCAACAAGCGCTACATGCCTTTGTTGACAATGAAATTATGCCGGTTCGACAAAAGATTGACTATGACGACGAACATAAGCTGGTTGATAAGATTCGCCAGGGCTTGACAGACCTTGGTATTCAGAAGGCTATGTTTCCGGACAAATATGGCGGCATGGGTATAACGTCAATGGTCCTCTCTTTCATAGCTTTTGAGGAGATCGCTCGTGGGGATGTGGCAATAGCCATCGCTACAGGCTGTACTCCCTGGTGCTTTGCACCTGCCATACTTGCTTCAAATGAAGCAGTCCTGGACAGATTGGCACCTCAGTTCTGTGGCGATGAGCTCCAGACAGGCTGTTTTGCCGTGACTGAGCCAGCTAGTGGCTGTGATATTGAAAACCCTGAGATGCATGGGCGCACAATAAAGACTATAGCAAAACTCGATGGCGATGAATGGGTAATAAACGGTAACAAATGCCTCGCAAGCAACTCCGGGGTCTCCCAGGCCTACTGCGTAGTCTGCACCACGGATCCCAATTTAGGGGAGGAAGGGATTGCTCTCATCTACGTACCATATCCAATTGAAGGCATGTCCTTTGGTAAGTTCGAGAATAAAGCAGGGATGCAAGCAGATAGGAATTGCGATATTTTTCTGGACAACGTTCGGGTTCCAAAGGAATATCGCGCCGCTGGGCCAGGAAGGGACGCAGACCTTTTCAAGCTCAATGTCATTACGGGTAGAGGCGGAGCCGCTGGATTCGCTCTAGGACCTGCCCAAGGTGCCTTTGAAAAGGTCCTGGAGTACACTACAGGTAGAATCGTAGCTGGCAAGCCGATAAGAGAGCATTCAGTATGTGCTTGTATGCTAGCCGATATGGCCATCGGCATCGAGACCGCTAGAGCCTACTACATGAACCTTGCCTATATGTTGGATGAGTCCAAGATTGCTAATACAATCGGCAGTAAAGGATTTGAGCCCCAGCTTGCAAATTTCTTCCTGTCGAGGGCAAGCCTAGCCAAAGTCTATGCTGATGATGTAGCCGTTATGGTGACAAACAAAGCTATGGAGCTTATGGGTTCTTACGGCTATCTTCACGATTATGATGTGGAGAAGTATTGGCGAGATTCTAAGGAATGCCAGCTATATGAGGGAGGAGCCCAGCTAGGCAGACTTGACATTATAAGAAATTACTGAGTACAGGAAAAGTCGAAAGGGAGTTGACATTGGTTAGCTCCATTGACCACCCATAACATTATGATTTCTGTTCCTATAGACACGTTACATGACCTTTCCTACCTGAAATCAAGGATACTGTGGACTAATCGGGGCGAGAGGACTCGAACCTCCGACCTCAGCGTCCCGAACGCTGCGCGCTACCAGACTGCGCTACGCCCCGTTGTCTAGCTTATTATAAGGTGGTTTAATTACCAGAGCAAATGAAATATTGCGGTTGTTTACTTGTCACCCTGAGCGATAGCGAAGGGTCTCGAGATTGCTTCGCTTCCCCTTCACTGTATTCAGGGCTTTGGCTCACCGCAATGACAGGGGAAGGGCTCAGAATGGCAGGCAAGAGTTGCCAAATGCTCCGATGAAATATTGCGTTGTGATAATTGACGGTGCCGCAGGTTGGTCTATACCCCAGCGTGGCGGCAGGACCTGCCTGGAGTTGGCGAGGACTCCAAATCTGGATGCTATGGCCAGTGAAGCTACCATCGGGCTTGTTCGCACAGTGCCGCCAGGGATGGAGCCCAGCAGTGCCTGTGCCTGTATGTCGCTACTGGGCTATGACCCCAAGGTGTATTACCGGGGCAGAAGCGGCATCGAAGCTAGAAGCATGGATATTCCCATTGAGGATAATGATGTTCTTTTCCGATGCAATCTGGTTGCTGTGCGTGATGGGAAGATGTGGAGCTATAGCTCAGGGCATATCAGCACAGAGGAAGCAAAACAGCTTGTCTCTAGCCTGAATAAAGAGGTTGGCAGCGATGAGGTACACTTTTATCCCGGTGTGAGTTACCGGCATATATGCAAGATAACAGGGCATAAAGATACGCTTATGGCCGCCTGCACTCCTCCGCATGATATTCCTGATAAGCCTGTTGCTGAATTTCTTCCTCATGGGGTGGGAAGTGACTTTTTGCGAAACCTTATGGAGAGGTCAGTATCTGTGCTTCAAGGGCATTCGGTGAATATAGCACGAAGGTCTCGGGGGGATATACCGGCTACGATGATATGGCTGTTCTGGGGCAGCGAGAGAATACCCGATATGCCCTCTTTCAAGGAGGTTTACGGGCTTGATGCTGCCCTAACCTCAGCTGTTGACCTTCTACAGGGCTTAGCCAAAATGGTGAGAATGGAGGTATTAAACATCCCTGGTGTGACCGATGGACTGGATAATGACTATGCTGCTCAGGCAGAAGGTGCTTTAGAAGCACTTAAAGAATATGATTTGGTGGTTATTCACGTAGAGGCGCCGGATGAAGCTGCCCATGCTGGTGCCATCGATGATAAAATAGAGGCTATCCAGGAGGTGGATGGGAAAATCGTCAGCCGAATTCGCCAGTGGGATAAGGATGCTATTCGTGTTTTGGTCATGCCTGACCATGCAACACCTATTGAAGTTCGGACGCATACCGATGAGCCCGTTCCATTCATGTTGTGGGGCAAGGGATTCAAGGCTAACGGGGCGAAGAGATTCACCGAGGCTGAGGCCAAGGGAACAGGCTTTTTCATTGAGGATGGGTATAATATTATGGGTAGGCTTGTAAGCAGGGAAATATAAAAATGGCACTCATAGTTCAAAAGTATGGTGGTAGCTCAATTACTGATGGAGAAAGAATTAAGAGCGTGGCGCGTCGAATAGCCAAAATCAAGGATGCGGGAAATGAGGTGGTTGTTGTTGTCTCGGCGATGGGGGATACCACTGATGAGTTGATTAGATTAGCTCACCAGGTTAGTGCACAGCCGAGCGATAGAGAGCTTGATTTGCTGCTTTCCACAGGTGAGGTAGTTTCCAGCACTCTTCTGGCGATGGCTCTGGAAACTTTAGGCTATAAGGCAGTCAGCCTTAGTGGTGCTCAAGCGGGCATCGAGACTGATTCCAGGTATAGCAGGGCGCGGATTCTCCGTGTTGACCCTAAGCGCATTGTCAATGAGTTGGAGAGAGGGAATATCGTCATTGTGGTCGGATTTCAGGGTGTAACCTCGGAGATGGATATCGCTACTCTGGGCAGGGGTGGCTCTGATACTACTGCGGTTGCTCTGGCTGTCAGCCTGGAGGCTAAAGAATGTCAAATTTACACCGATGTTGAAGGAGTCTATACTGCTGACCCTCGCATTGTGCCCCAGGCAACTAAGTTGAAGAAAGTTGGCTATGAGGAGATGCTTGAACTAGCTAGCTATGGAGCGAGGGTGATACATCCCAGGGCAGTAGAATTGGGCGGTCTACATAATGTACCGATACTGGTAGCTTCTAGCTTTGTTGATCGCCCAGGCACTATTATTTGTAAGGAGGCATCTATGGAGATAAGAGAGGTAAGAAATAAGGTAAGCGGCATTGTCCACGATACTAATGTGGCCAAAGTCACGGTCATTGGGGTTCCTGATCACCCTGGCATCGCTTCAGCTATATTTGAGCCTTTAGCCAATGCTGATATAAGTGTGGACACCATTGTTCAGAATGCCAGCATCGAAAAGATTGCTGACCTTACCTTCACGGTGACCCGAAGTGACCTATCCAGGGCGATGTCTATTGTGGAGACTGTGGCTAAAACTGTAGAGGCAAAACGATGTGTTGCTGATTCTAAATTAGCCAAGGTCAGTATCGTTGGAACGGGTATGTTAGCCACACCTGGCTATGCTGCTAAGATGTTCCGCACACTTTACGAACAGGGCATCAATATCCAGTTAATCACCACTTCGGAAATAAGGATAACCTGCATCATTTCTGAAGACAGTGTCGAGGATGCTGTTCAGGCATTACATAGAGCCTTTGAGCTTGAAAAAGAGTAGCCTGGGATTGCTTCGTCCCCTTCGCTTCGCTCTGGGCTGTGGCTCACAGCGCTTCTCGCAATGGCAAAAAGGGGCATGGCTCGCAACAATATAGGGGTAAAGGTATTGAATCCTAACCTTGAAATGCTGTATTCTTATAAAATTTTAGCTGGTTTTAGTCAGGAAATTTGGAGATGGAGAAGAGGGTTAAAGACCTCGTAACGAGCAAGTTTGTCAAAGTGTGTGCTGTTGTGCTGCCTTTCATTAGGGATTATAACAATTTTGAGACTGCTGAAAAATTAAGTTTTCCCGCGGGTCCACGCTGGGAGAATTTTGTTAGTAATTTTATAAGGGGACACTTGTAATGTTAAATGGGAGTCAATGGTATCAGTTGCCAGTAGAAAAGACGTTTAAAGAGCTGGGGGCCGATAGTGCTGGACTTAGCTCCAGTGAGGCAAAAGCAAGGCTGGGAAAATATGGCTATAACGAGTTGGAGTACAAAAAGCCAAGCGTTGTCATGCGATTCTTACGCCAGTGTCAGAGTCCCTTGGTCTATATCCTGCTGGTGGTGGGGGCAATTGCTGGCATTCTTACCCTACGTGGGGAGGATATGCTGTGGGATACGGTAATTATTCTAGCGGTAGTCGTTCTCAATGTGATAATAGGTTTCTGGCAGGAAGGGAAGGCTGAGGCTGCTCTAGAGGCGTTGAAAAAGATGATGGTGTCGGAGTGTAATGTGCTTCGAGATGGAGAGCAGAAGGTTATAGCGGCACGGGAGCTTGTTCCAGGTGACGTGGTTCTTCTCAACGGGGGTGATAGCATACCAGCCGATTTACGTCTGTTCTTTACCAAAAATGCCGGAACTGATGAGGCTGCCCTCACTGGGGAATCGACACCGGTGGAAAAGGATACTGCCCCCATTTCAAGATCAAATTTGACCCCGGCAGACCAGAAATGTATTGCCTTTAGTGGTACCTTCCTTACCCGTGGCTCAGCAAAAGGGATTGTGGTAGGCACCGGGGAAAAGACCGAGTTCGGCAAAATTGCCAAACTGGTGAAGGAGGCCAAGGGAGTAGCTACCCCACTACAGAGGAAGATAGCCGCCTTCACCAAGTTCTTGCTTATTGCTGTCCTCGTCCTCGGCGGCGTTAATTTCCTGCTGGGTTACTTATTTGGGTTTAGCCTTATATATAGTTTTCTGGCTTCGGTTGCCCTTATTGTGGCTGCCATACCCGAGATGTTGCCGGTGATAGTAACCGCGATTCTAGCCTTGGCGGCAACAGCTATGGCAAAGAGAAAAGCGCTTATAAGGAGACTACCGGCAGCGGAGACACTGGGTTGCACTACAGTCATATGTTCGGATAAGACAGGAACCCTTACTAGAAATGAAATGACGGTATTAAGGATATATTCCGGGGATAAAGACTATGAGGTGAGCGGAGTGGGTTATGAGCCCAAAGGAGAGTTTGTTTTAGGCAGCAAGGTAATTGACTCCCTACAAGGGGATAATGCTCTTGCAGAAACCCTGAGGGCAGGTTACCTCTGTAATAATGCCACTTTGGCGCAAGATGAAGAAGGATATGGCATTATTGGGGATCCCACTGAGGGGGCTTTGGTAGTCTCGGCGAGCAAGGCTGGTATCACCGAAAAGCTCCCCAGATTGGATGAGATACCTTTTGAGGCAGAGCAACAATATATGGCTACTTTGCACGAGGGTCAAGGGGGAAATATCATCTATGTAAAGGGCTCACCGGAGAGAATTTTAGGGATGTGCCAAAATCAGTTGAATGACGAAGGTATTGAGCCGCTAAAAAGTGAAGGTATATTGGGGAAGGTGAGTGAGATGGCGGGAGAGGCCCTGAGAGTACTCGGTATGGCTTATAAAACTGTTCCTAAGGAGAAGACCTCGCTGGAGCCAGCAGACATAAGGGGGCTGACTTTCCTGGGACTGCAGGGAATGATAGACCCACCTCGGCAGGAGGCGATTGAGGCAGTGGCTAAATGTAAGAAAGCCGGGATAAGGTCAGTAATGATAACTGGTGACCACGCACTGACAGCAAAGGCTATTGCCCGACGACTTGGGATGATGGGTAGTGATAAAGATGATGTCCTGACCGGGGAGCAATTAACCAGAATGAGCGATGAGGAGCTATATGAAGCTGTGGGCAAGGTCTCGGTTTACGCTAGGGTGGCTCCAGAGCACAAGTTGAGGATAGCTCAGCAATTGCAGAAGAGGGGGCAAATTGTGGCAATGACTGGCGATGGGGTAAATGATGCCCCGGCATTAAGGGTAGCCGATATTGGCATAGCCATGGGGATAACTGGAACTGAGGTAAGTAAGGAAGCGTCTAGCATGGTTCTGACTGATGATAACTTTGCCAGCATAGTGAACGCGGTGGAAGAAGGCAGACACGGTTGGAATAATCTGGAAAAGGCAATCCTTTATACCCTAGCCACTAATGGGGGACAGGCGCTACTGGTTTTGGGGGCAATATTAGCAGCTCCATTCGTAGCCCTCTTTGCCCTGCGCCTTCCCTTAGAGCCGATAATGATATTGTGGGTAAATTTGTTCGACTCAGTATTCCTCACTCTGCCGCTAATGATGGAGCTTAAGGAAAAGGGGTTACTTGAAACCCCGCCGCGTGACCCTAAGGGAAAAATAGCCAATCGCCTATTTTTTATAAGGGTTGGTGGGGTATCAGTGGTAATGGCAGTTACCGCCTTTATTATCTTTTGGCACTTTGGGCAGCTAGCCTTTGCCTCACCGAATGTTGACATGCTGTTAACTCAGGCGCAAACGGCAGCACTAATGACTGTGGTGGGGGTGCATATAGGCTACATATTTACTGCCAGGTCAACCTTTGGCTCGGCTTTCACCTTTAGCCCTTTCTCCAATAAGTGGATTCTAGGTGGGGTAGCAATAACTATCATTATAGACCTGATGATAGTCTATCTACCTGCCTTGAATAACGTGTTTAGGACGGCGGCTTTCCCCGCCAGTTGGTGGCCATATGTACTCATCGGCCTACCAGTTGGATTCTTTGTGCCTGAACTGGAGAAGCTAATAAGGAGGCAATTACGAAAAAGGGAGACAAAGCTTCAGCCTGCCTCCAGCTAAGCATCACTCTTATCTTTGGTTTCCTCGTAGCATATCTGGTTACCTCGGTTGACCTACATCGGTTTATATGGAGTAGCAGTGAGTGTAGTAACTACTCTGGTAACCCGGCAATGCGTAAGCCTTTCCTTAAGAGGCAACTAGTGTAAGTCTCCCAGCCAGTGTCTGATAATTCTGAACCTAGCGATAGTACTTAATCGGGCTATTCGTCTTTTATTCCGTGGTCGCGCAGATAGTCAATGGCATCCTGAACAGTCTTTATGTTTTCGGCATCTTCATCAGGTATTTCCAGCCTCATTTCAGGAGTGCTGAATTCCTCTTCCACTGCGGTGATAAGTTCGATTAAGTCCAGAGAGTCGGCATTCAGATCCTCTGTGAAGGAAGCTCCTTGGGTTACTCCGCTTTCATCAACCCCCAGTTGTTCTACAACGATTTCCTTTAATTTTTCAAAGATGGTTGCCATTTTCCCTCCTTTGGTCGCTCATGGCTTGCTTTGCCATATTTGGCAGCTATTGACCCTAATACACCATTAATCAGACGTGGTGAAGAGTCACTACCGAAAGTTTTAGCTAACTCTATTGCTTCGTTTATAGCTACCTTAACGGGGACGTTATTATCCATCAAAATTTCGAAGATGGCAACACGCAGGATATTTCTATCAATGACAGACATTTGTGTCACAGGAAAGGATGGAGCAAAACGCCCGATAACTTCATCAATCTTTGACTTATTCTTTAGCACACCTTGTACAAGTTTCTCAGTGAAGCTGATTGCTTCTTGAGACAGTGACTGTTCTGTTGTTGAGCGAGCCACAGCCTCTTCAGCTTTATGTTCAGTGCAGTCAATTTCATAAAGTGTTTGGAGAGCAGCGATTCTTGCCTTTCGTCTCAAGCTAGCCATGTTATTCTGCTATTAAACGGTTTGCCTTTAGCCGTGAGACTTCTTCGGTGCTCGATATGTTCAATGTTCGCAGCTTGGGGTTAATCCGCTTAATCAATCCACTGAGTACCTTCCCCGGTCCTATTTCATAGAATGTGGTTACTTTTTCCTGAGCCATGTATTCCACGGAATGTTGCCATCGGATGCAATGGGAAAGCTGGTTCAGAAGCTCTTCCTTTATCTCATCTACATTATCCAGTGGTTGGGCGGTCACATTTGCTACTATAGGAGTCGCTGGTTGATGAAACGTGGTGTTGGAGACAACCTCACCGAATTCGTCAATGGCTGATTGCATCAAGTTGGAGTGGAAAGCCCCACTAACCCTTAGCGGTATCTGACGAATACGCTTTGCCTTGGTTAATTTGTTAGCTTTGTCTAAATTGGCTGTGCTGCCGCTGATCACAATTTGTCCCGGGCAGTTGATATTGGCAATGGTACATCCACTGTGGCGGCATAAATCTTCAACGTCTTCCTTGCCAGCTCCCAGTATTGCTATCATCCCTCCTGGTTTCTTTTGTCCTGCCTGGTGCATCAATCTTCCTCGATGCTGAACCAGCCGAACGGCATCAGTGATACTGAGCACCTCGGCAGCCACTAAGGCGGTGTATTCCCCTAAGCTATGTCCGGCAACGAAGGCAGGGGAAGGAAGATAGCCATTGGCTGTTTCCTGAGCTGCCTTAAGGCAAGCAACGCTGGTTATCAATATAGCTGGCTGGACGTTGTCTGTTCTGGTTAATTCATCATCTGGTCCCTCAAAGCATAGGCGAGAAAGGCGGAGGCCTAAAGCATCGTCGGCTTCCTCGAAAATCTTCCTGGCCAAGGAGTAGGTATGATACAGGTCTTGCCCCATACCCACTTCCTGAGAGCCTTGGCCGGGGAAAACATAGGCTATCTTGAATAGTTCAGCCACGCGTTAGTTAACCTTTCGCTTTAGGTGCTTTGATTTCAATAACTTGCATACCACCATAACTACCGCAGGTGGGACAAACGTGATGAGCTAGCTTTGGGTTGTGACATTGCGGACAAATATCCAAGGTTGGTAAAGATAGCATGATATGGCTTCGCCTCTTACCCCTACGCGCTTTGGCATATTTTCTCTTAGGTAGAGCCATATGATTTCATCTCCTTTATTCCAGCACACTCAGGCTGGCATAATGGTTTCATCGGTAGATTTAGTAAGATATATTGTCGTATTAACTCTCCTAAGTCAAGTACATGATTCTTATCAATAATCAATCCTTCTGATTCTTGGCACAAATCGAGTGGCAAACCACTGGATATATCAATGGTGGGATGGATTTCCTCTTCAACGGTAAAATTCATGGAGTAAGGAAAGGCTTTTAGACAGCGGCTGCAAACGAGTTCCACTTGGATGTCCAAGTTACCACGAACTAGGATCCCCTGGCCAGTGCGAATTAGCGTTACTTTGCCCTTGATAGAACCTTCAGGCTGCTCTGCAATTATGGTATCAATATCATAGTTGCGGCTAGAGCCAACGGATTCTTTCAGCAATTGAGCTATATTAATTTCCCCGGTTAAATGCCTTTCGTTGAGGTCTTCGCCTTTCATCATTGCTATCACAACTTGTAGTGTAAATTAAAGGTAAAGTATAATGACTAACTTAAGGAAGTTTCAAGCGGTGGATGGGAAAAAATTAAAGGAGAAATTAAGGGCTGAACTAGAGATACGGCGTAGTGAATTAGTGCGACTGAGCCTGAATATTCATGACAATCCTGAGTTAGGCTTTCAAGAGGTAAAGGCAGCATCCTGGCTTAGCGAATACCTGAAGAGTAATGGATTTTCCGTTGAACGGAATATCGCTGGGCTAGCTACAGCTTTTCGAGCAGTACATGGTGAAGGGAAACCAAGAGTTGCTGTGCTTGCTGAATATGACGCTTTGCCAGGACTCGGACATGGTTGCGGACATAATATCATAGCAGCGTCGGCGGTTGGTGCTGGCGTAGCTAGCAAGATTGTTGTAGATAATCTAGGAGGAAGCATCATAGTTTTAGGCACTCCTGGTGAGGAAACTTTTGGTGGCAAGATAGATATGGTTAAGGCTGGCATTTTCG
>Ga0315543_1004672_pt1 | contig 11238 bp, 8 predicted proteins | sample SalMarSW160210MG_2_FD_203098 | JGI IMG/M metagenome (GOLD analysis project Ga0315543, IMG submission 203098) | Salt marsh sediment microbial communities from the Plum Island Ecosystem LTER, Massachusetts, United States - Salt Marsh Sediment SW1601-210 ...
TTGGAGTTAAAATCGAAAACCAATGTGGCAGGAGGCCCTAACCTCTCCAATAGCAATTCCTTAGCCGCGATCCCAAGCGTCGAACGCTACACGGCGTTGGGTGCCATGCTCACGCAAAGTGTGAGCATGCTTCTTAATCTGCAACATGGCCACGCTCACGCGTGGCTGTGGCACCTGACCGCGTGGCTGTGGCACCTGACCGCGGACTTCCGTCCGCGGCTATCATTCTGGCTCCTGACTTCTAATCCCTAATCCCCAATCCCAAATCCCCATCCCCTAAAACTCGTAGGCCGCCATGAAGCCGGCCGTGTTCGGGTCGAGCAGCGGCGCAACGCGGAAGCCGCCGTGGCGCTCGGCCGCCTCGGTTTGGCTGACGCTGCGGCAAGCCAGGTAGGCCATCCACCAGCCCAATGCAGAATGCGATAGATAATGTGCGTCGTCGTCGATCCGCGACCAGGCGGGCAGGGTAGAGAGGATATAGAAGCCCGCCTTGACGCAACGGTTCTTGCTCATCTGTGCGCCTGTAATGAACGGGACGGCGCCCATGAACGCATGGCCGCTGACTGCGTTGTTGTCTTCGAACGATCGCCAGGCCGACTCGTGCGACGTTTCGCCCGGCCGTGATCCACCCAAGGCGGATTGCATGAAGACGATCGGCGGTGCGCCGACGAGATAGGCTCGGCCGGTCCGCAAGCCGAACTCGCCGGCTACGTCACAAATCGGAATGTCCTCGAGCAGCCAACCGGCTATACCCAACCCGGCCAGCGAAGATGCGAAGATCTCTCCCTCACCAAACACCTTGAAGAAGTCGGCGAAGCTGTCCGTGTCGTCGCTTCGGACCTCGTTTTGGAACCAGTCGCGAAAATCGTGGTCCATCGAGGTGTTGGCTAAGATACTGGCGCCGGCGATGCCCAAGAGCAAGTCACGCATGTTCGGCCAACCATAGTAGTTGCGATGATCCTGAACGATGCTTGCCCGGAGCAGAGCCAGTGAGTCGGGAAGGCGCTGGCGAAGTCGACCATGCCGCCACGGCTCGTGACAGTGTGCCACTGCTTCGCCAGAAGCAGTGCTGCTGCAACCCTGGGGCACTGCTTGCCTTCCGGCAAGCAGTGGCACACCGAGGTGAGAAATGCGATCTAGTGGTCGTTCGGCGGAAGACGCTAACGGTGGCAGGCGCTCGATCAGGCCCGACCCGACGATAGGACGCCTCGGCGCGTCGGGACCGACGAACAGGGCGGCCGTGGCCGGTGTGGTGTCGCAGTCCTCGTAGGAAGTCTGTTGGACCGGGGACTGTCCCGATTCTGCGTAGCCGCTAGGCGAAGCATGAATGGGACTGTCCCCTTCAGACGCTCGTCGAAGTCCAGCAATGGCACCCCGTTGTCCCGGTGGGGCGAACGTCCATCGCTGGCTGCACGCGCCGGAAGAGACCAGCGACAAGGCGCAGACCATCGTCAACAGGCGGTGTTTCCCTCTGCCGGTCATCCATCCCCCCGGGGCCACGCAATGAAAACGCGGCCAGCCCCTTTCTCACGAATCCATAGCGGGTGCCACGGGCATTTTGCCCGTGCTGCTGCTCAATGGGCACTGGCGCCGGCGCCAGTGGCACCCTCGGCGCGCACCGCCGGCGCAGAAGGCAATGGGCGTCATTTCGGCCGGGCATGGCGCGCAGCCGGGCTAGTCGATGCGCGCGGCACCGTGTTACCCAGAAAGCGGTATGGGCGACACGTTCGCGGCCGTCAGATTCATCGGAATCGGCATCGTCGTAACATGAGACAGCACCCCTACCGCCCCGACGACCCGAATAACCGGCAAGTTTTCACACCCCCTACACGACGTACCGCAACGGTTCTTCACGTGCCGTGGGTGCCACGGCCATCCTGCCCGTGCAATTGCACATAGCCACACTCTCACCAGCAGAGGCCGTGTGGAAATCGGGAGGGCGAACCTCCCGGTGAGCCGAAGATGCTATGGTGTCCTTCTGCTCGGCAGGAGCCTCGCCCTCCCGAGAATCACGTATTTCAGAGTTTCGAATTCTTCGACACCGTGTGACGAGCAGCCGGCAGCACGCTCATCGACGCCGGCGAAGTAGCAACATCAGGGACAAGCCAGCCAACAGAGCCCACGTTCCGGGCTCGGGCACGGCGTTTGCTTCGCTGTAAGGCCCGCCCCAGTGGGCCGCCAGAATCGCGGCGTCCCGCGGGCCGACGAGCCCGTCGCGGTCGAAATCACCTTCGGCCCAGCCGCCACTCTGGCCCCAGTGGTCGGCCAGCGCTTGGGCATCGGTCTCGTTGACGTAGCCGTCCAGATCGGCGTCGCCGGGACACGTCAAATAGGCTACGGCAATTTCACCCGAGACGTACAGATCGTCCGTATCCCATCGCAGGTAGGCTTCCAGGCTGGGCAACAGCACGTCGTCGAACGTGCCGGCAAGCGCCGACCAATTGAGGATATCAAAAGTGTTGCCCAACGACGGCGCAAAATCGTCGATGAGCCGGACGTCGAGCGTGCCGGCCAGCGACAACGTGCCGGCGACGTCGATACAATCGAACGTGCCGGGCTCGGTACCGCCGAGTTCGATCTCGATCGTGGCCGCGTCGCCCAAGACCAGGTTGCCGCCGAAAGAGAGTTCCGCCGGGCTGCTTCCAGGCCGCAGATCGCCTTCGAGGTAGACTGTGCCCGGGCCGGTCGTGCCGGCCGTGCCGGTGAACGCCCCAAAGAACACGGCGTTGCAGGCGGCGCTGACGCGGATTTCGCCGTCGGTGTCGACGTCGTCGTAGAAAGTGGTCGTGCTGCCGCCCGAGACGACGATCTGGCCGGACGTGTTGTTGGTCACATCGCCGTAGATGTCGGTGAACCCACCGCTAAAGGCCATCACGCCGTCGTTGATCAACCCGCCATCGACCCGCAGCTCGCCCCGCCCGCTGATGAACCCACCGGCCTCATTGACCAGGTCCTGGCTGAACACGACCTTCCCGCCACCGAGGTTGATTTCGCCGGAGTTCCTGTTGCCATGGCCGGTGAACAGCAGACGCTGGGCGAGTTGCCCTTCAACCTTGCCGTCGGCCGTGTTGATCAGCAGGCCGTCGATCCGCCCGTCACCGCGGATCAGTCCGCCGTTGGTGAGATTGCCGGATGAAAGCACACCTTGCTGCAACTCGAGTTCGCCCGAGGTGTCAATGATGGTGTTGCCGGTCACATTGATTGTCTTGGCGCTGGAGAGCGTGAGCGTGCCGCCCAGCAGGCCGTCGGGACCGATGCCCAAGTCGTCGCCAGTGAGGTTGAAGGTTCCGCTCTTGAACTGCAGCAGGCTCCCACCCACCAGCGAGCCGGTCGAGAACGTGCCGCCGTCCAGCGTCAGGACGTCGACGAGCGTGGTCGTTCCGTCGACCTGAAGGTGGCGGCCGACGAGGATCGTGTGCGAGCCGCCCAGGGCCGTCGCCATGGCATCTCCCGGGATGATCACCAGGTCGTTGGTGTCGTTGAGTGTGCCGACGTTGAAATCGAAGGTGCCCTGGGACAGTGCCAGGTTCGCCATCCGAAGGGTGCCGCCGTTGATGGTGACGGTGTAGGAATCGCCAACCGAGAGAGAATTGCCCACGTTGACCGTGGCGCCCGGCCCGATCGTCAAGGTGCCCGTGGCGTCGCTGGTGAGGCCCAAGTACAGATCATTGACCACGTTCCACGTTGAGCCTTGTCCGAGGACTTTGACGTCACCCTGACCTGCGGCACCCATGTAGCCGACGCTGACATAGGCGAAGCCGTCGGTGTTGACGACGCCGCCTTGCAGGATGTTCAACAGGCCATCACCGGCGAATGCAGACGTAAGCTGACCCGTGTTCCACGTCGAACCCTCTCCGGTGACCGTGACCTCGCCATGGCTGCCCTCGAGGAACGCGATCGTGGTCTCACCACATGAGACGGTCCCGCCGCTGCTGATCGTGAGGGTACCGAGAGTGCCGGGGTCATACGCCACCGCCAAAGAGCCGCCGCACGAGAACGAACCACCGTTCTCGACGAATAGAAAACCCAGGCTGGAATACCCCACGCTCACGCAGCCTGCAACGTGCAGGTTTCTTCCCGCGCCGACCACAAAGCCCTGGCCTAAGGGCTCCCCGGACTCAATGACGGCGTCGTCTGAGACGGGATACGTGCCCGAGGCCCAGGCGTCCGGGTCGAAGAACCGCTGGACGCGGTCGTTGGTCGTATCGGTCACGTAGACCAGTCCGGTGGGCGCGACGGCCACACCGCTGGGACTGTTGAACTCCCCGTCGCCCGCGCCGTAGGAGCCCCATTGCATCTCATACGTCCCGCCGGCGCCGAACCGCTGAATGCGATTATTGAAGAGGTCGATTACATAGATCAGTCCGGTCGCCGCGACCGCGACGTCGGCCGGAAAATCGAACTGTCCGTCGCCGGTACCGTAGGAACCCCACTGCGTTTCATAGGTTCCTTCGCCGTCGAACCGCTGGATGCGGTGATTCATCGTGTCGGCCACGTAGACCTGGCCGGTCGGGGCGACGGCGACGCCGAAGGGCCAGTTGAACTCCCCGTTGCCCGTGCCGGAAGAGCCCCATTGCTTCTCATAGGTCCCGTCCGCAGCAAACCGCTGGATGTTCGTGTTGTCCGCGTCGGCCACGTAGACCTGGCCGGTTGGCCCGACGGCGAGGCCGCGGAGATAGTCGAATTGCCCGTCGCCGGAACCGTAGGAGCCCCATTGAATCTCATAGTAACCATTCGCGTTGAACCGCTGGATGCGGCTGTTATCCGTGTCGCCGACGTAGACTTGACCGGTGGCTGCGACGGCAACGCCGTAGGGAAAAATGAACTCCCCGTCGCCGGTACCCGCGGAGCCCCACTGTGTTTGATACGCTCCCTCGGCATCGAACCGCTGGATGCGGTTGTTGTACGTGTCGACGACGTAGACCTGGCCGCTCGGCGCGACCGCCACCCCGCCCGGGTCATCGAACTCCCCGTCACCCGTGCCGTGGGAGCCGAAGGAATTCAGAAACGTGATCGCCCCGGCCGCGGGCGCCGTCGGCAAGGAAGCGGCTACCGCGAGCAAAGCACACAAACAGAACGTTGGTCGATTTCTCATGGCTACCCTCCCAGATCTCTTGCTGCAATAACGATTGGCTCTTTCCCCGTACGCCGATACGGCGTCCTGTCCTTGGTGTGCCGGCCTGCAATCCGCACCGGCTTGTAAGGCCGCTGTAGACAGGGGACATCATACCCCTCTTGTAGACAAATGTCAAGGAACTCATCGGCCGGGCATAGCGCGCAGCCAGGCTCGTCGACGCGCGCAGCCCTGTGTCACCCGGGTAGCAATAAAGCTGACACGTTGGCGACCGTCAGATTCATTGGAATCGGCATTGCGGGAACATGACACACACCGCTACGGTCCCGACGACCCGAATAAACCGGCAAGCTTTCACGGCCCCTACACGACGTACCTCGACATCGTTCTCGCCGTGCCGCGGGAGCAGGTCGGATGTTTGCTCGGCATACGTAGTGCTTCCCCCTAGGATGCAGCTTTTTGGGTGTCGGCCAGGCGATAGGCGTGCCAGGCCAAAAGCGCGGCGCCGCAGACGAGCAGGCTGTCGGCGATGTTGAAGTTGGGCCACTGCCAGGGGCCAATCATCACCAGAATCCAGTCGCGCACGGCGTGGACCGGCTCGCCCAACTCGTGCAGGTTGCTGGCGTAGGTCCACTTGAGGCCCGGCAGACCAAGCCGATCGTAGAGGTTGCCCAGGATGCCGGCCGTCACGCCGCCCAGCGCCACGGTCAGCAGCAGATCGCGCGCGGCGCCGGCCACGAACAACCAAACCAACAGCGCAACCAGGGCAACACAAGAAAGCAGAATGAACAGGAGCACCTGGCCCTGGCCGATGCCGAACAGGGCACCTTCGTTCAAGCTGGTCTGAAGCCCGAAGACACCTTCCCAGATCCACCAGACTTCTCTGTTGAAAGGATCGGGCATCCCGAGCCAGTCGAAGATCCAGTGCTTGGTCGCCAGGTCCACCAGAGAGCCGACCGCGGCGATGGAGAGGAAGACGAGGTATCGGCTGGGGGGAATCGCCCTCATGGCGAACTGCTCGAAAGCGTTGGCGGTGGTTCTTTGAAGTAAGAAGTAAGAAGTAAGAAGTAAGAAGTAAGAAGGCAGAAGTGAGAAATGAGTAGTGAGCGGGCCGGCCGTCGGGAAACATCCAGCCCAGCTACGCTACTCCCTCTTACTAGCGCACTTGACGCACGTTGTCGCGTAGGGGAGCGCATTGAGTCGGGCCTTCGGGATGCGGACGCCGCAGACCTCACACTCGCCGTAAGTACCTTCCTCGATCCGCTCCAGCGCAATCTCAATCCGCCCGAGCGTGTCTTCCTCGCTCTGCATGAGGTGAAGCGTGAATTCCTGTTCGAAGTTGTCGGTTCCCATATCGGCCATGTGAATCGGCATGCTCGACAGGTCGCCGTTGGCTTCCGAGCGTCGCTTGTGCAAGGTCGCGTTGGCCATGTTGTTGACGTCACCACGAAGCCGTGCTCGCAATGCAATGAGTCGTTCCCGGTAAACCGTCATGTCGTTGTTCTTCATAGCACCCATTTCTCCGTGAGCAACGTCACACCGTTCAGTCCTCCCCCAGCCTACCCACATTTAGGGGACCCGAGACCTTTTATTCTATGTATGGTCGGCGCCCTTGTCAAACGATACGCAGAAAACCAAAAAGAGGTCTCCAGCCCGGCTCGGCGCGCCGTGCCGGGACCGGTCGCGGGGCATGGTTTTACGGAGAAAAGGCCCGAGAATTGCAATACCTCGACCAGGAGTCCCGTCTTGATCAGCGGAAGTGTCTGTCCTAGAGTATCTTTGGGTGTTTGGCGGACGACCCTACCCCCGCTCGGGCAGTCCGGCCTTGGAGACTCGGTCGGCAATAGAAAACGCTTGAGCTGCATCATTCCGAGTCGAGAGCCCGGGATTACGGCTTTTTTCCGTAGCCCTGCAACCAGGGGGGCTCGTTAGAATTCCGTTGCGTTGCATTTGTCCGCCCGCCGAAGAACCATGTAGTCTCGGTAGTTCCAAATTCCATCGAGACCCGGCATTGTCATCCTGAGCGAAGCGAAGGATCTGCGTAGCGAAGAATCTCCTTGGACAATCGAGATGCTTCGCTACGCTCAGGATGACCTGCTGAGGTGTCAGCCAGCCAAACTTGGGACTACTGAGTCTCGATTTTCGCCGGCTTGCCCGCCAACCGCCGGGAGCGCTTGGCTGGCCAGACCGGACGAAACGCCACGACTGTCGACCATGCCGAAACCAGTACACAGTTGCTCAAGAGGAGGCCCGCCGATTCGTCCCACCGACATCGCCTATCAACAGTGCATCATGCCTGGGTGTGCGGCCACCTTCTCGGTCGACGAGAGCCTGGCGGCTTGCCCGAAGTGCGGCAACTTGCTCGACGTCCTTTACGACTGGGACCGTTTGAGCGTGCCGCCGTCGCTTGCGGCGCTGGAGGGGAAATGGGGACGCCGAGCCGACCCACGCTGTTTCAGCGGCGTCTGGCGTTTTCACGATTTCTTGCCGTTTGCACGGCCCGACCAATGTGTCACGATCGGCGAGGGCCAAACGCTCTTGCACCGCGCAGACAGTGTGGGGCGCTACGTGGGCATGCAGCCCGGGGGCTTGTTCCTGCAGTACGAAGGCATGAACCCCTCGGGCAGCTTCAAGGACAACGGCATGGCGGCCGCGTTCACCCACGGCCGAATGATCGGCGCCACGCAAGCGGCTTGCGCTTCGACCGGCAACACCAGCGCCTCCTTGTCCTTGTATTGCTCGGTCACGGGGCTGATGAAGGCCGTGATTTTCGTCGGCTCGGGCAAGATCGCCAAGGGTAAACTGTCGCAGGCCCTCGACTTCGGGGCCCTGACGCTCGAGATCGCGGGCGATTTCGACGATGCCATGGCCCGGGTACAGGACGTCTCGCGCCAGTTGGGCATGTACCTGGTCAACAGCGTCAATCCCTTCCGGCTCGAAGGCCAGAAGACGATCATGTATCGCGTGCTCGAGGCCTTGCGGTGGCAGGTGCCCGACTGGATCGTGGTTCCCGGCGGAAACTTGGGCAATTCGAGTTCATTCGGCAAGGCGTTTTTCGAACTCGCGCAACTGGGGCTGATCGACCGGATGCCCCGTCTGGCCGTGATCAATGCCACCGGCGCCAAGACGCTTTTTGAGCTTTACGAAGAGCAGGGCGTGCGTTGGAACGGCGGACACCCCGACCTGTCGGCGGTCGAGGCCCATAACGAGCGGATGAGCGCCGAGGGTCGGCGCGCCTCGACGATTGCCAGCGCGATCGAGATCAACCGGCCGGTGAACCTAACGAAGTGCTTCCGCGCGCTGGAGTGGACCGACGGCGTGGTGCGTCACCTGGGCGACCAGGAAATCCTCGACGCCAAGGCCCAGGTGGGCACCGGCGGGATGGGCTGCGAACCGGCCAGCGCGGCCAGCGTGGCCGGCGCCCGATTGCTCGTGGCCGAAGGCGTCATTTCGCCCGAGGCGCGCGTGGTCTGCATCCTGACCGGCCACCAACTCAAGGACCCCGGCGCCACGGTCGCCTACCACAGCACCGACCAGAAGCATTTTGACGAGGTGCTCGGCAGCCGGGGCGTCCGCCGAGCCGCCTTTGCCAATCGGGCGGTGGCCGTCTCGAACGACGTCGACGAAATCATCAGGGCCATTCGGCTGTACAGTTGACGCGCAAGTGCCCGGTGACCACAATATCCTTGGGTAGTCGTAACACACGGATTGCCCATCGGGTGGCACCGATGGTTTTCCGCCACCGACGTTGGTTCCACGTTTGGGTCTTTCGGAAAATCGTCGGTGTTGCGTCAGCAACGAGAGGCGAGACTCGTGGATTGTGGAACACCTCTTGCCGCTGGCGCGGCACCGACGATTCCGCGACTACGGGATTTTGCAGGCCGAACGCCTGCACCGCGGAATCATCGGTGTCACCCAGGGTAGCGGTGGCCCAGATGCCTATCGATCACGAGGAGCAAATCCATGAATCCTGTTCGTATCGCCATCAACGGGGCTGCCGGGCGGATGGGCCGGCGGCTCGTGGCCCTGGCTGCCGACGACGACCAACTCGAACTGGTCGCGGCCACCGAATCGGCCACCCACCCACAACTCGGTGAAGACGCCGGCCAACTCGCCGGTGTCGGAAAGTTGGGCGTGCCGCTGTCCGAGAAGTTGACGGCCGAGGCCGACGTGGTGATCGATTTCTCGCTGCCCGAAGGGGCCGAGGCCGTCGCGGCCACGTGCCGCGAGCGAAAGATCCCCCTGGTCATGGCCACCACCGGGCTGGAACCGCCGCAAGCCAAGGCCGTCGAGGCCGCCGCGGCCGAGATCCCGCTTCTCTGGGCACCCAACATGAGCCTGGCGGTCAATCTAACCATGAAGCTGGCCGCGGTGGCCGCTCGTGCACTCAAGGACCAGGACGCCGACGTCGAGATCCTCGAACAGCACCACCGCTTCAAGGCCGACGCGCCCAGCGGCACCGCGCTGAAGTTCGGCCAGATCGTCGCCGGGGAAATGGGTCAGACCGAAGCACGCCACGGCCGCGAGGGACGCCTCGGGGCGCGACCCCACGGCGAGATCGGCTACCATGCCATCCGCGCCGGCGACAATCCGGGCGAGCACACCGTCGTTTTTGCCATGCCCGGCGAGGTGGTGGAACTGACGGTGCGGGCCACGGGCCGCGATTGCTACGCCGCCGGCGCGTTGGCCGCGGCCAAGTTCCTCGTCGGCAAGCCCCCCGGCATGTACTCGATGGCCGACGTGCTGGGGCTGTAGTGACGAAAAACGGGCACCGTGGCATGCTCACGCTTGCCGTGAAGGTGTCCAGCAATTGAAATCGAGGTTTCTTGAGGCCAAATGTGTGCCACTGCTTGCCACCGGCAAGCAGTGCCGGCCGTGTAGCCGCTGAGCACTGCTTTCCCGGCGCGCCGGGATGGCACACGAAATTCTCGCACACCGGGCATCCGGCAGGGACAGCGCGATGAACAAACCACACGTCTCGGGAAAACGCAAGGTCGTCGTCGTCGGCGCGGGCACGGTGGGATCGACGTTCTGCTACGCCCTGGCTCAGAGCGGCTTGGCCGATGAGATTGTGCTCATTGATCAGAACGCCGATCTCGCTCGCGGGCAGGCCCTTGATCTTGCCCACGGACAGCCTTTCTTTCCCACCGTTTCCATCCGCGTGGGCGATCCGTCGGACTATGCCGACGCCCAGGCGATCGTCATCACGGCCGGCACGGCCCAACGTCCCGGCCAGTCGCGGCTCGACCTTCTCCAGCGAAACGCCGCCATCGTCGGCCAGATTGCAGGCGACGTTGCGGCCCAAGACTCAGCGGGCGTGATGATCGTCGTGACCAACCCGGTAGATATCCTCACCCATGTTGCACTACGTCGCTCCGGGTGGGAGCGAGGCAGGGTGATCGGATCGGGTACGGTTCTCGACAGCGCGCGATTTCGACACCTGCTGAGCCGCCATTGCGGCGTCGACGTCCACAACGTGCACGCCTATATCCTCGGCGAGCACGGCGACAGCGAACTGGCGGCCTGGTCGATGACCCACGTGGCCGGCATGCCGATCGACGAGTATTGCCCGATGTGTGGCCGGTGCGAGGATTGGGCCGCCGAGCGCTCCCGCATCGAGCAAGAAGTACGCGATTCAGCTTACCACATCATCGATTACAAGGGCACGACGTGTTTCGCGGTCGGCCTTGCGCTGGTGCGAATCGTCGCGGCCACCCTCCGCCACGAGAACAGCGTTCTGACGGTTTCGACGTTGCTCGACGGGGAGTTCGGCCTGCGTGACGTGTGCCTGAGCGTGCCGTGCATCGTCTCTGCCGGCGGCGTGGAGAAAATCATCGAGAGCCGATTGCCCAAGGACGAATTCGAGTCCCTTTCGGCGTCGGCGGCCCTGTTGAAGGAGGCCCTGGGGCGACTCGACGGCTAGGTACGAACAAACTCTACTTTCTTCAAACCTCATCCGTAAGAGAAGAAGTAGGGTGTCCCCTTTATCTCTCCCCCTTTATCTCTCCGCTTCATCTCCTCCAGTGCGGCGTGTTCACGCTAGTGTCCTGAGTTAGAAATTCATAAACAGTATTTTCTTGTTGGGCTAATCGTGATACATTGCCGTGCGAAAGGAGCTTTTGCATGGCAAGGGGAAAACGAAAAGCCGAGTTGGTGTTGAGTGG
>Ga0315543_1004673_pt1 | contig 11236 bp, 7 predicted proteins | sample SalMarSW160210MG_2_FD_203098 | JGI IMG/M metagenome (GOLD analysis project Ga0315543, IMG submission 203098) | Salt marsh sediment microbial communities from the Plum Island Ecosystem LTER, Massachusetts, United States - Salt Marsh Sediment SW1601-210 ...
CCTCGCCCTCCCGTGGTCCTGAGCATCGCGCCCGACGATCGTCTGCGCATACACGTACGGCTCACACTCGTGGATCTCGCTGATTGCCTCTCGCTTTGCCGGGTTGATCCGCATGGCGTACTCCCAAGCTCGGTCTCCACGACCGAGCCGACATTCGGCAATGATAATCCAAGGATTCGTATGGCAAAAGATGCTCGCATTCTCTTTGTACCCGGGGGGATAGGAACTTATCTCCCCGAGATTGAGGCGGTACGATGTGTATGCCGGTTGGTGGAGCAGGATCCCGTGTTCGGTCGCCAGCCGTTCGTGAACGGCATCCAAGGCACTACGTGCCATCCCGTTCTCGAGCCCTATGCCCGCCATCGTACACATCCCCTGCGGCTCGATGTAGATCTGACCTTCCTCATTCTCGTACGATCCGACCTTGTCGCCTGCGGCATCATATGCACGAAGGAACCAATCTCCGTCCCACCCGTACTGCTCGACGGCAGCCCGCATTGCTTGAGCCGCCGCCTGGAACCGCCCGCTTGCGTCGTGATCAACTCGTCGCAAGGCGATTTCGACAAGGTCATCGCATGCCAGGCAGAACAGGCCCGCGATGAACACGGATTCCGCCGTGCCATCTTCCTGTATTGGCACGGTCTGGAAGGACTCATCCGGATCGAGCGTGCGGCTGTTCAAGTTCAGGCAATCGTTCCAGTCGGCGCGACCGATCAGTGGAAGCCCGTGTGGACCACGTCGATCCAACGTGTAGTCCGCTGCGCGGATCAGATGCTTGTACAGCGGGGTCGAATGATCTGGATTGCCATCGTACGGCACCTGCTCGTCGAGGATCAACCAGTCGTTGGTCTCCTTGAGGTACGCCGCTGTCGCAAGGATCAGCCATAGCGGGTCGTCGTTGAAGCCGTCTCCGATCACATCGTTTCCTTTGCGGGTCAGCGGTTGGTACTGGTGATACGCTCCTCCGCAGGGGAGCTGCGTCGATGCAAGATCGAGGATTCGCGTTCGAGCTCGGTCGGGGATCATGTGGATACAGCCGAGGAGATCCTGATTCGCATCACGGAATCCGATGCCTCGTCCGATCCCCGCTTCGTACCGCGAAGCAGAGCGCGCCACGTTAAACGTCACCATGCATTGGTATGCGTTCCATGTATTGATCATGCGATTGACATGTGGGTCTGACGTGACTACTTGCAGACGGTCCAGTAGCCTATCCCAGTGATCCCGCAGAGCCGCGAGAGCCGCATCGACCTCCTCGGATCTGCGATAGCGGTCGATCATCGTTTGCACGCTCTCCAGGTTAACCTGTTGCTCTGCCACGTCACGGAACTTAGCCCCCTGAGTGTCGTGGTATCCGAGAAGATAGATGATCCGCTTCGACTCTCCGGGTTCGAGTCGAAGGCGAAGGTGATGAACGCCAATTGGTGCTCCACCGATCTGAAGCGAATTGGATGCCGTCCCCCGTTCGACGGCAGCCGGGTGGTCCCACCCTCGATACGGGCCGAGGAAAGCCTCTCGCTGGGTGTCATAGCTGACGATAGGCTCAGAGCAGTCGAAGAACATAAAATGGGACCTGCGCTCGCGGTAGCCTGACTTATGGATAATCGTGCTTCCTACAACCTCCACTTCGCCGATGTTCAGATTACGCTGGAAGTTGGTCGCATCGTCGAAGGCGTCCCACAGACAGAACTCGACCGACGTGAACAGGGACAACTTAGCTACCTCATCTCGCTGGTTGGTGATCCGGGTGGACCAAACCTCATGGGTCTCTCCAAGTGGGACAAAGTACGTCGTATCCACTCGAATGCCGGCGTGAGCGGCCCCAATGGTCGTATACCCCAGTCCGTGCCGACAGGAGTAGTCGTCCACCTGGCTTCGCACTGGCTGCCACGTTGGCGACCAGTAGGTCCCATCTGCTTCGTCGCGCACATACAGGTATCTACCGTTGCTGTCTTCGGGGACGTTGTTGTAGCGGTATCGTGTCAGTCGGCGAAGTCGCGCATCGTGGTAGAACGAGTACCCTCCTGCCGTATTGGAGATGATCCCAATGTAGTCCTCCGTCCCCAGATAATTGATCCACGGAAGTGGCGTATCCGGTCGGAGGATTACGTACTCCCTCCTCTCATCGTCGAAATACCCGTATTTCATAAGGATGACCTACTTAACCGGTAAAAACGATCCCGCACATGAAATGCTGCTGTGCGACGAAAGACATCAACACGAGATGCCAAGCCTCGTTACTGGAGCCATTTGGATGAAAACGGCACCTGTACATACAATCTGGGCAGTGTCGCTACTCAATTCGATGTCTTCTCTTTTCGATCGCCTCCTAGCAGTGACTCAGTGCGAGCCGCAAGACTTGCGTACGACCAGCTCCGTAGGAAGGACGATGCGCTGTGTCGACTTCTCTTCTTGCGCTTTCCCTTCGATCAGATTGACGAGGATCTCAACGGCGAGGTGACCGGCTCGTTCGATCGGCTGCCGCACAGTCGTCAACTCGGGCTCGATCGTAACGGCAGAGGGGACATCATCGAATCCGATGACAGAGATGTCCTCCGGAACCCGCAGATCCGCAGCCCGAATCGCTTTGATCGCACCGATCGCCATCGAGTCGCTCGCCGCAAACACGGCCGTGGGCGCTTCACGTAGAAGGCGTACCATGGCAGCCCGCCCACCTGCCTCCGTGAAGTCTCCCTCTGCAACCAGTCCCTCGGTGACAGGCAAGCGGTGCGCGTTCATCACGTTTCGAAATCCGTCGAGACGATCCTGTCCAGGCGTCATGTCAAGCGGGCCCGTGATCGTTCCGATGCGCTTGTGGCCTAAACGGATGAGATGCTCGATCGCCATGCGGGCTCCGCCCACGTTGTCGACATCAACGTAGTTAACACGATCGTCTGGATGACGCCCGATGTGGATGAAAGGAATACCATCCACGAGGAGGCTGGGGATCAATCCGTCATCCAAAGATGCGTTAGCTGCGATCACCCCGTCCATATACCCACTGCGTACAACTCGATCGCGCATGATGCTCGAATCCACCGATGCTGTGAACAACGACAGGATGAGCTGATAGCCGTTTCTGTTGCACGCTTCTGTCGCTCCGCGCAGCATGAGCGGGAAGTACGGGTCCGTGAACAGCTTCGTGACCGATTCAGGGATAACCATCCCAAGGATGTTTGTTCGATTGGTTGCCAAGCTTCGCGCCACCGCATGGGGGCGGTAGCCGCATTTTTCAATCGCTGCCTTGACCCGGGCGCGCGTTACCGCGCTCACGTTCGGATGATTGTTGATGACCCGGGATACTGTGGATCGTGAAACCCCAGCGTGTTCTGCGACTTCTTCAAGCGTGCGTGCCATTGTACCTCCTTGGGAGCGCTCCTAAGGGTATCATGAGATTCTGTCCCTGTCAATCCCCTTGTCAGATCCTCTCGACTCGCTTGCGGTTGACTAACGTATCGTTCGCAGAACTGGTTGAGCATCCGACACGCTCAACGTTCAGACACTCCAAGGTGCTCTCTCACAGCATCGATACAGGAACGGGGACGGTCGGGCTCAGAAGGTTCCCTTCTCTGGTCGAACACCACGTGCACTCCAGACCGATTTTCGAGGGGCACAGCTCAAACTGGGAGCGCTACCACAAAGATAGGTGTGCCTAAAGGTACATAATCATAAGTATTATGGCCTCCTCCTCATGTCGGCAATGTCGTGAATTGGGAAGCAGGCTTTGCTGAGCACATCTGGGCGGCCAGTTTGCATACGAAGAAAAATACGGTACAGAACGTGTTTGGCGCGAACCTTGACAGGCGGGCTGTTTCATGGTATGCTTGGGAGCGCTTTCAAGGAGGTGACCTTGAACCAAATGTTGGAGGAAGTTGCCGACAGAGGCAGCGTGTTTCCCTTAACAGTTTCCAGGGTTATCAACGATCATCTCAGCGTGCCGACGAAGACGAGGAAACGGGCTATCAAAGACGGCGGATACCGTCTGCACTCCGTTTTTCGTGGTCTGGCAACAAATGCTACCCGAATTCTTGCAATAATCACCTTAAAAGCCAAATCCACTAGATCCGAAAACTGTCATGGGGGTGATGTGGTGACGTAGAGGAGAACAGAAGCTGAAGCGGAAGAAAAGTCAAATACTAAAAGGAGGGGTTTTTATGTGGTCAAGGAGTAGATTGATAGTCTGTACACTGGTTGCAGCAGTGTTGGTGTTGGGCTTGACCAGTGGGTTGGTCTTTGGACAAGTGTACGAACGGAGTGAAACCCTTTACATCAGCGGAGCAGCGTGGGGCCCAGCATCGACCTGGAATCCTTTTCAACCAGGGAGTCTTGCCAATACAACAGGAACACTTGGCTTCGTGTATGAGACGCTGTTCATGTATGACCCGCTATCCGATGAGCTAATCCCTTGGCTCGCGAAAAGTGGGCAATGGATAAATGCCAATACCTATGAGCTTAAGGTTAGGGAGGGCATGACGTGGAGCGACGGCCAACCGATCACGGCCGCCGACGTGAAGTTCACCTTCGAACTGGGCCAGCAGTATGCCGCGCTTTGGTTCAGTCCAATGTGGACAGGAGCTCAGAAGTACTTGGATAGTGTTAACCAGATCGGTAATTACTACGTGCTATTTAACTTCACCGCCCCCCTATACCAAGAGTGGGGCAATAACCTCTACAACATCCCGATCGTTCCAAAGCACCTCTGGGAAGGCAGAACGGAAGAGGAGATCAGCATTGGAGCCAATGCCAATCCTGTTGGCTCGGGTGCCTACCTGTATGAGTCAACTGGCGCAGATAGGAACGTATGGATGCGAAACGAGGACTGGTGGGCGACAGGGCTGCTCGGCTGGACACCCGCTTCCAAGCGGATCGTCGATATTCGCTTCTCCAGTAACAGCGTGGCTCTCGGTTCGGTCATTAAGGGCGACATCCTTGATCTGAGCAACAACTTCCTGCCGGGCGTTGCAACCTTGGCACAGAAGGGCTACGTTGAGACTTATTTTCCCGAAGCCCCGTACATGCTCTCTGCCAATACGGCCGTTTTGTTCCTCAATACGACAAAACCGCCGATGGATGACCCGGCCTTCAGGAAAGCCATGGCTTATGCCATCAAGGTAGATGACATCGTCAACGTCGCTTACGCCAGCCTGGTTAAGGCTGCCAGCCCGACCGGCCTGCTTCCATCCCTGTCGAAGTACGATGACGCGGCTGTGATTACGAGCCTGGGTTGGACCTACGATCCAGCACAAGCAGCGGCAATCCTCGCCGCTGCCGGATACGTGGATGTCGATGGTGACGGCCTCGTTGAAGCGCCCGATGGTTCCGCGATCGCGCTGGAAGTGACCTGTCCATTCGGATGGACGGACTGGATGGAGGCGATCAGCGTCATTTCCGATAGCTGCAAAGCCGCAGGCATCAACATTGAAGATGTAACCCCGGACTATGGCGCCTGGAACACGGCGCTCCAGTCGGGCACATTCGATATGACCCTGAACAACTGGGCAGCGATGAGCAACACCCCGTGGACAGCGTATAACCTCTTCTTCAGACACCCGATCCAAGCCCAAATGCAAACCGGTAACTTTGGTCGGTACGATAACCAGACGGTGTTTGATCTGGTGGATCAACTTGCCGCGACTCCTACTACCGATGTGGCGGGGATACAGGCTATCTGTTCACAGATTCAGACGATCATGCTGACAGATGTGCCTATGATCCCGCTCTGGTACAACGGTCTGTGGGCCCAGTGGAGCAATGCTGTGTGGACGAACTGGCCGACAGATGGAGCAAACACCCCTAGCCGGCTTCCTACGACTTGGTCCGGATACTGGCAACTGGGTGGTCTGCGGATGCTCTGTGAGCTGAAGTAAGATTGATCCAATCGCCGCCCCTTTCTCTAGTTTGCGGAAGGGGCGGTTTTTATCACCTTCCTGTAGGAAGGAGTTCGTGTGAAACGATATTTCGGCAGAAAGCTATCCATCTATTTGCTGACCTTTTTTCTTGCGGTGACCATCGACTGGATGATCCCGCGCTTCATGCCTGGCGATCCTATTTCGAATATGCTGTCGAGGGCCGCGCTGAAGGGTAATGCTGCTGAGGTGCTGTACACCTATTACGCACATGCCTTTCAATTAGATCTCCCCGTCTGGCAGCAGTACCTCAACTTCTGGAATGCCCTTTTCCATGGTGACCTTGGGATAAGCACATATCTGTTTCCGACGCCTGTGACCAAGGTCCTCATGGATGCTGTCCCCTATGACCTCTTCCTTCTGATTCCGGCGATCCTGCTGAGCTGGTTTGCGGGAAACAAGTTCGGTGCCTTCGCTGCACGGACCAAGCGACTCGACAACACCGTGTTGCCACTTGGGTATATCCTCACGGCGACTCCGTATATGTGGCTCGGTATCTTGCTGGCCTGGGTGTTTGGGATTGTTCTGGGCGTCTTTCCGATTTCAGGTGCCTACAGCTATACGATGGCGCCCCATCTCTCGTGGATCTTCATTGGGAGCGTCCTGAAGCACTGGTTTTTGCCCTTTGCCTCCCTCTTCCTGGTGTTTTTTGGCGGTTGGGCGATTGGGATGCGGAACATGATTATCTATGAACTGGAAACGGATTACTCTCACTACCTCGAAGCGCTTGGGGCGCCGAGAAAGCTGGTCAGAAAGTACGCGTTCAGAAACGCAATCCTGCCCCAGATCACCGGGCTGGCGCTGCAGCTGGGCGTCATCGTTGCGGGTGCTCTTGTAACAGAGGTCGTGTTTTCATACCCCGGAATCGGTTACCTGATTCTTGCCGCTATTCAGAACCAGGATTACTTCCTCGTCCAGGGATGCTTCCTGTTTATCATCATCGGCGTGCTGCTCGCCAATTTCGCTATTGATATCGCGTATGTCCTTGTTGATCCGCGAACGCGACGAGGAATGACAGGTGAAACAACATGAAGAAACAAAAAACGAAAAACGAGTTCCTCTACTTTGCCCTGAGGAACAACAAGCTGCGGATTGGCTTAATCGTTGTCCTCTTTTTTCTTGTCCTTGCCGTTGTTGGCCCGATGCTGACAGACCACACACCACGTGCGTATGTAGGTCCAGCTGCTCAGCCGCCATCGTCTGAATACTGGTTCGGGACTACAACCTTTGGGCAGGATGTCTTTACACAGTTTGTATATGGCCTTTATCCAGTCTTCCTTGTCGGAATTGTTGGCGGAGGACTGGGAACCCTTATTGGGATGCTTGTTGGTTTCACTGCCGGTTATCGTGGCGGCATTGTCGACGAGTTCCTCAATGTGGTGACAAACGTTGTCCTTGTGATTCCGGCGTTCGCGTTGCTCCTGATTATCGCAGCGTATCTTACCGTGAGGGGGGTTCTAGTAGAGAGCATCTTTATTGGGTTCACGGCCTGGCCCTGGGCGGCAAGAGCCATCCGATCCCAGACGTTTTCATTGAGTTCAAGGGACTTCGTTGATCTCGCGAGGCTGAGTGGAATGAAGCCTCGAAAGATCATCTTCACGGAGATCGCGCCGAACATGATGTCCTATCTGGTCATGACCTTCATCCTTCAGTTTGGGGGGGCGATCCTCATCGCTGCCACACTGGATTTCATCGGACTCGGTCCGACGACGGGAATCTCGCTTGGTATGATGATGCAGTATGCGGTCCTCTGGGGCGCTCTTCCGCTTGGTATGTGGTGGTGGTTTATTCCACCAGGTGCGGCCATAGCAGCCATCGTCGGAGCGTTGTACGTCATGAACGTTGGCCTGGACGAAGTCTTCAACCCGAAACTACGGGAGATGTAAGATCGTGAGTCTAAAAGTGGAAGACCTCACCGTCTATTATCAGACCCTGAAGGGGGATGTCCAAGCACTGGAGGGTGCAACATTCACCGTCGCGGGTGGGGAGATCATGGGGTTGGCTGGTGAATCGGGCTGCGGAAAGACCACGCTTGCCAACAGCTTGATCCTCTTGAAAGCCCCAATGAGATTCATCGAGGGCCGTGTGACACTCGACGACGAAGAGCTACCCGTCTGGAACATGGAGGAAATGAACGACTTCAGGTTCAAGAAGATTTCTGTCATACCACAGTACGCCATGAATGCCATGAATCCTACGCGGAAAATTGGAAGGATGACAGCAGACCTCCTCAAATCTAGACAGGTTAGTTTCAAGAAGACTCTTCCTGAGTTGAAGAGGAGACTCGATCTGGTTGAATTGTCACACGATGTGCTGAAGATGTACCCAATAGAGCTGTCAGGCGGTATGAAGCAGAGAACGGTCATGGTGCTATCCGCGTTGATGAACCCATCACTGCTCATCGCTGACGAGATCACCTCGGCACTTGACGTGTCCACGCAAAAGGCTGTCGTAGGGATGCTTGTCGAATTTCGGGACCGGGGATGCTGTAAGAGTGTAATTGTGATCACCCACGACATCTCGGTACTGTACCAAATTGCAGACAGCATCCTGATCATGTATGCAGGGCAATTAGCGGAGAAAGCCTCCACCGATGTGATCATACATTCTCCCCGGCATCCGTATACGAAAAGGTTGATTTCATCCTTGCCGAAAATCGGGGTGAAGCATTCTCAGAAACGGTTGACAGGCATTCCCGGAAGCCCGCCGTTGCTGCTGGACCCTCCCATTGGATGCCGATTCAGGGAACGGTGTCCCGTTGCCTTTGAGAAGTGCCTTGATGTGCCACCGTTCCTCGAAATCGAAAAGGGCCATTTCGTAGCTTGTTGGAAGGAGTTCGACAAGAATGCTCAAGCTTGACGACATATCAAAGATCTACAAAGTTGGAACCTTTGGCGGGAAAGAACTCCTCGCAGTAAGTAACGTCAGCTTCGATATTAAAGACGGAGAGGTCGTCTCGTTAATCGGTGAAAGCGGAAGCGGAAAAAGCACAATCGGGAAGATGATTCTACGTCTCATCTCGACAAATTCGGGGGCGATTATATTCGACGGGGTTGATATCTCCACCCTTAAAAAGCGGGCACTGAAAGAGTACTATCGGAGTGTACAGGGTGTTTTTCAGGACCCGTTCAGTTCCTATAACCCAATCTTCAAGGCCGATCGAATCTTAAGGATCATTCGGGAAGAGTTCTATCCGGATATGAAGGGCCGGGAATGGAACAACAAGATCGACAGTTCATTGAAGGCGGTCGGTCTGAACCCCAAACAGGTCTTGAAAAAGTTTCCCCACCAGCTCAGTGGTGGGCAGCTTCAACGGTTTCTCATCGCCCGCGCGCTGTTGCTCGACATTCAGTTTCTCGTGGCAGATGAGATTATCAGTATGCTCGATGCATCCACACGAATCGATGTTCTCAACTTGCTGGCAGACCTCAAGCCCCGCGGTCTATCTATCCTTTTCATCACGCACGATCTCTCGCTGGGCTATTACATTAGCGAAAGAGCGGTGATTCTCTATCGAGGATGTGTGGTGGAGATGGGCGTAACAGAGAGAATATACGACAATCCACTACATCCATATACACAGATGCTGATGGCCTCCGTCCCCCGCCTGGATCAGAAATGGGAAAAGACAGAGGCGAAGCTGAAAGCAAAGCAGTCAGAGCTCCCCAGTGGCTGTCCCTACTACGAAAGGTGTCCATTCGCGGGCAAAGATGAAACTTGTAAAAGACACAGACCTACACTGACAGAGGCGGGAAGCGATCATTTTGTGGCGTGTAGTCGTTACACGGAGGAATGACCATGTTTAAGGAAGATTTCTTGTTTGGAGCTTCACTTTCGGGATTCCAGTTTGAAATGGGAGGAAAAGAATCCGACAAAAATACAGACTGGTACGTCTGGAGTATGGACGAGTTGAACGCCTTGAACGGTGTAGTGAGTGGTGATTTGCCAGAAAATGGTCCAAATTACTGGGAAAACTATGGCACATTTCATAATCTTGCTATAAATGCTGGCATGAACGCACTGAGAATAGGGCTGGAATGGTCGCGTATCTTCCCAGGTGAAACGTTCGGTAAAGACACTAGTGACCTGAGGAGCATTGCTGACATGGATGCCATTGAGCACTACAAGAGAATAATGACCGATATAAAAGGTCACGGGATGAAACTTATTGTGAATCTCAATCACTTTACCCTTCCCCTCTGGGCACACGATCCCCTGGCGGTGAACAGAAAAACGGACCTGACACGGCCGGGATGGGTAGACGATAGGCTGCCGGACGAATTTGCGAAGTATGCGGCATTTGTCGTGGAACAGTTTGACGATCTTGTAGACTACTGGTCCACAATGACTGAGCCGAATATCGTGGCCAACCTCGGATATCTTTTTACGAAAGCTGGATTCCCGCCTTCCATAATTGTCCCGAATCTTCTGCATAAAGTGATGGGTAATCTAATCAAAGCACATAACCGGGCTTATAAGGCAATGAAGAAGAAAACGGAAAAACCTATAGGTATCATCTATGCGACGGTCTGGTTCAATGGTGATGATTCGGCAAAGGAAGCCTTTGAATACAGTAACTATCGTTTTCTTGATGCCGTGAAGGACGATTGTGACTTTATTGGTGTAAATTACTATACACGAAGCGTGGTCAGAAGAAGGCAGAAGCCCGTTATCGTTGGTGATGCTGAAATCCGTTGGGAAAACCTTAGAGGCTATGGATACGCCTGTACTCCAAATGGACGTTCAAGGGACGGAAGATTTGTCACAGACAATGGATGGGAGTTTTATCCCGAGGGATTAGAGAAGGTATTGAGATCTCTTCACAGGCGTTACAACAAAACGCTATACATAATGGAGAACGGAGTTGCTGATACCTTCGATGTGTACAGAGCCTTTTATTTACTTGCCCATCTCAATGTTGTAGAACGTCTTCAGGAAGAATGTGACATAAGAGGCTACTTTCATTGGTCGCTGACAGACAATTTTGAGTGGGCGCAAGGGTTTTCGAAACAGTTTGGTCTTGTGTATGTTGATTTTGAGAAAAAGACCTACATTCCACGCCCCAGCTATTATCTCTTTCGGGAAATAGGGAAGGAACGGAGTGTAACCCATTTTAAAGGACTGCTTGATCTCCTGGAAGGAGATAATAGGGATAGACTATGTCAAATGCAAGGTTAATTGGTTCTGAATTGCCCAATATTCCTTGGGAAGAACGCCCTAATGAGTGCAACGAAGTCCTCTGGCGCTACTCGAAGAATCCCGTCATCCCGCGGGATCTGATCCTCTCATCCAACAGCATCTTCAACTCGGCCGTGGTACCGTATCAGGGC
>Ga0315543_1004677_pt1 | contig 11228 bp, 6 predicted proteins | sample SalMarSW160210MG_2_FD_203098 | JGI IMG/M metagenome (GOLD analysis project Ga0315543, IMG submission 203098) | Salt marsh sediment microbial communities from the Plum Island Ecosystem LTER, Massachusetts, United States - Salt Marsh Sediment SW1601-210 ...
CGGACGGTAACCTACCCGTGGAAATCCCGCGAAAAGCTCGGTTTTTCTCGTGTTTTTCAATCCCGCAAAGATGTTTACAGCAGTGGTGCAAGCACGCACCCTACGAACTCTATCAAACGGGCCCGGGCAAACGGCGTTTCATACACAAGGACCATCGGACCATGAGAAAGGCACTTTCAGTAGGCAGCAGGCAGAGGACAGGGATTGGGGATTGTCGCCGACGCTCCATAGCTATGGCGACGGAGCGGGTATTGGGGATTGGTGCCGAATCCTTTCCCTCCGTGTTCTCCGCGTCCTCCGTGGTGAAAAAAGACTTCTCTGTGTCTCCGTGTCTCTGTGGTGAAAGAAGCCGTCAACAGCTGCGAAAGGGGACAGTCCCATTTTCGCCGCGCGAAAATCGGGACAGTCCCCGGGCCTTTACGCTCGTCGAGCTGTTGGTCGTCATCTCGATCATGATACTCCTGGCCGCCTACGTCTTGCCCAAGATGCAGCCGGCCGCCGAAGGCCGACGACTCCGCGAGGCCGCCCGCATGACCAACGTCTTTCTCAGTCGTGCCCGCGCCCGGGCCATCGAGACGGGCCGACCCTGCGGCGTCCTCTTCCAACCGCTCGAAAACCCGATCATTATCATTGACGCTCTTGGCAACGAACAGGAAATATACTCCGCCAGCAACGTCCTCTACCAGGTCGAGGTCCCGCCGCCCTACGCGGGTCAGGCCACCAATTCGCGGGTCACGGTGCAAGCCGGCGGTGGTAGCTTGGTTGTCACAGCAACCGCATCCGGCGATTTTCCGGTTTCTCCAACGATCGTCAATTCGGGTGATCTGATCCAACTGAACAACCAGGGCCCCTGGTACCAGATCACGCTGGTTGCCGCCGACCAATTGAGACTTACGATCGACCCGGCCCGACTCGGTCGCATTCCACCCTTTCCGCCAACCGCTCAGATTCCCTTCACGATCCTCCGTCGGCCGGCGCCGACGATCGCCCCGCCGCTACGGCTGCCCACCGACACGGTCGTCGACTTGAGCGCCTCGGGCACCACTCAGGTCCCCAATCAGTTCGGGCAGGGCGTTCAGAATCCCGTCATGGTCCTCTTCTCGCCCAATGGCTCGGTCAACCGTTGCTATTGGTTTGAACGGAATGTCGTAACGGGTTTGCTCGAACTCCGGGCAGGAATCCCCTCCGAGCCGATCTTCCTGCTCATCGGCCGCGAGTCCCAGGTGGGTCTTTTTGAGCCGAAATATGACTCCGGCGCCCCCGGCACCGCGCTTGAGCAGCTGTCCAACCAACCCAACGAAAAAAAACCCAACTGGCAGTTGCCCGACAACCTTTGGATCACGATCGCCTCTCAGACGGGCCTGGTCAGCGTGTCCGAGAACAACGAACCGGCCGACTACTACGACTCGCAGGATGCGGATAGGAGGACAGACTGGTGGAGCAGCGACCAAGGCATCGACGAGGCCCGCGAGTTCGCCAAGCAGTCGCGGAGCATGGGAGGACGGTAGGATGAAGTTAGAAGTTAGAAGGCAGAAGTACGCAGGGTGCGTGCTCGCACGCACCAAGGTTAGCCGTCGAGCCTGCTCGACGCCGGGTGCCACTGCTGGCTTGCCCAGCAGTGCTTGGTGGGCAATGCCCACCCTACAAGAATCTCCGTGTCTCCGTGGCGAAAGAACGAAGCCGGCGGGTGCCACTGGCTGCTTGCCAGCCAGTGCCGAGGCTCAGAAGGGGACAGTCCCATTTTTGCTTCGCAAAAATCGGGACCGTCCCCGCGGCGTGAGCCTGCTGGAGGTGCTCATCGCCATGTTCGTCATCACGATCGGGATGTTGGGCGTGGCCGCGTTGATTCCCACCGGCCATTTCGCCGTGGTCGAGTCGACCAAGGCCGACCGCGCGGCCGCCTGCGGACGCGCCGCGGTGAGCGAAGTCAAAATCCGCCGAATGCTCGATTCCAACTCGTGGCGCTGGCCCGACCCCACACCGGCCCTCAACGTACTCCAAGGCGGCGACGCCTTTGTGATCGACCCGCTGTTCGTAGCAAGCAACCAGGCTATTCTGCTTCCGGCGAATTGGTACAGGCTGACCGCGTTTCCCTACGATCAGGACTATCCGCCACTGAACTGGGGAGTCTATTACCTGCACCGCGTGACAGGTGTTGGCATGTCGCGGGCCGTGGCCCATCGGATTTTCAACTGGTCTGATGCCCTGATTTTCGACGTCGACCGGAACGATCCCGAGGCGCGGACCCGGGCGAGTTTATCCTGGTTTGACAGCGATTCCGGCAACACGGGCGCTGCATCTTATCCGGTGCGGCCGACCGATCCACCACCCCTGCCGCCCGACACTGCGGTGCCCTTGCTTCAAGCGCACCGGGACGACTACTCCTGGATGCTCACCGTCTCGCCGGCGCCGACGGAGATGAACACCGCGGGCATGGCCGACTTTCGCAAGTTCCAGGTCTCGGTCGTCGTGTTTTTCAAGCGCGATCTGTCCTACGCACCAATCAATCCGGGAAGCCCGCCCAGCGCCGAGGAAATGCCGCCCGAACGACTAACCAACGTGACATTGACCGGCGGCGGCGACGTGGCGATTCACGTTCCCGACGGCCATATGGGCTTCAACGACTTCAGCCAATACGAGGCTTATCTGAACGTCCGGCCGAACCAGTGGATCATGCTCATGGGACTGAAGTTGGACGGTCGTGTCCCGGCCCATTTCGGTGCGCCTCCGGGCTGCCGCCGCGTGGCCCAGTGGTATCGCGTCGTGATGGTCGACGACGTGGAACCCGGCGTGATCAACAGCAACAACGTTTACCAACGCCGGCTCACATTGGCCGGGCCCGATTGGGACCCGACCAGCATGCTCAACAACATGACCTGCGCCGTATTGGTCGACGGCGTGATCGGCGTATACACGAAGTCAGTAGACAGTACGCAGTAGGCAGTAAGCAGCGGGCAGCGGGCAGTAAGGAACCACAGATAGACACAGATGAACACAGATGAAGTTTAGCGGTCGGGCTTGCCCGACGTTTGGTTCTAAAAGAGACAAGAAGAAGTTGCAGAGACACCGAGAGCACGGAGTGAGTCAATGACAAAAATCTGTGTTTATCTGTCCCGGCGCGCCGGGATCTGTGGTTCCAAGAAAACAAATCAGCTACGAAACGGGCCAGGGCAAATGGCGCCGCGTAACGAGGAATTTCGGATCATGAGTTATTCAGCAGGCAGCCGGCAGCGGGCAGCGGGCAGTAGCGAAGCCCGAAATCCCCAAATCCCCAAATCCCCAAATCCCCAAATCCCTCCTCCGTGTCCCTCCGCGTGCTGCGTGGTGAAGCAGAAGGGGACAGTCCCATTTTTGCTTCGCAAAAATCGGGACAGTCCCCGGCGCGGCGTGTTGCTCTTGGTCGTCTTGGCCCTGTTGGCCATGTTCGCCCTGGTCGGGATCACGTTTGTGATGCTCACCAGCCACGCCCGGCGGGGCGCCCAGGCGGCGGCCCGGGCCGAGCAATACGCCGACCCGGCCGACGACCTTCTGGGCGAAGTCGTCCTCCAGTGCCTCCGCGGCACGATCCGACCCGCCTCCGTCCTCCAAAATCACAGCCTGCTGGAGGATTTGTACGGGGCCGACCCGACGGGCCGTCTCCACGATGGCAACGACGACGACGGCGATCTCGTCCCCGACAATCCGGAGGAGGCCCATCTGGTCGTGGTCGATAGGGCACCGACCCCAATTACACCAATTACGCCCGGCGGACAGCTCCAGGAGATGCAAGTGACCTGGCGAGGAGGCGAACGGGTATTGCAGCCCCGAGATTTCGTCGGCCATGTACTTACGGCCGTCAGCGGTCCGGCCAGCGGTAAGAGCACGCGTGTGGTCAACTACCGTGTCGATGACGCTGGGACTCCCCTTGATCCGACGGACGATCTGGTATACCTGCATTACGTGGCGTTCCCGGGCGGAATCGTGCCGGTTGTAGACGATGCACTGGTGATCAACGGCACACCGTTCGGCGGGACCGGGTTTGGCTACGACCCAGGCGCTGCCACGTCGTCGCCGATGACCCAGCCGCAATTGACGGCCACATTCAACGACCCTATTAGCGGTCAAACATACGGCTATGCCCTTGTGCCCAACCCGGTCAGCTTTCTACAGAACCCAGCTTTCAGCTACATCGACCTTTCTGGCCCAGGCGGCGCCAACGAGGATTACGACGCGGCCGACTACCAGAACATGCTGCTGGCGATGCAGTTGCCCGAGGACATCTCACCCACCATGCCGGCCGGCACAACGCCCATCCCGTCGCTCCACCGGCCGGCCTTGGTCAACTACTGGTTTCGTCGACTGCCGGCGATGCTTGGCGCGGGCTCGATGTTTGCCGGCGCCGGCCCCCTCAACCAGCAGACCTGGTTCACCGATCCGACGGCAGTCATTGACGGTACTGCGCTCCCGCCGGCCGAGCAGCAAGTGATCATTGCGCTGAAGCGTCGCATTCTGATGCGCCCGTTGCACGAAGATCACCCTAATTTCACCGGCGGCAACGCAACGGTCGCCGGCACCAAAGCGACTTTCTTTCCGCTCTGGGACGGTTACACGAACCTCGTTGATTTCGATCTCAACCTCAACGGCGTGCTCGATCCCGGAGAACAGATTCCGTGTTACTGGGACGTCGACAACGACGGCGACGGAATCACCGACAGCATTTGGGTCGACGCGGGTCTGCCGGTCCGCCCGGCGGCCGACGGCCGGCTCTACAAGCCGCTGGTGGCCATCCTCTGCACGGATCTCGACGGCCGGCTCAACCTCAACGCCCACGGCTGCCTGGCACAGACCCAGACCGCCTATTACAACGCACAATCCCTCGGCATTAACATCGGGGCCGGTGCGGTCAATGCACTGAACGTCCCTCGCGGCCAGGGCGTCGGAACGGCCGAGGTGAATCTCAACGCCCTATTCTCGCCGACGCCGCAGCCGGCGGCCGAGTGTGCGGCGTTGGTCGCCAGCCGCTACGGCGCCATGACCGACGGCCGTCCGGGCACCCGAGACACATCGGGCAGCCCACCTTACGACCTCCCGCCGGCCGATCCGCTTTCGGCCAACGGGATGTTCAACTACCCGGGCTGGTACGATTTGTCGGCCACCTATACCCCCAGCGGCAACGGCACGTCGTCTTACGGCACACCGATGGACCTGATGGGGGCGATCTGCGTGGGACTCGATCTCCGGGGCCAGCCGCTCTACGTGGCCGGCGACGGCCAGTTCTTCGGCATTGGGAATGATGTGGGCCTTCGGACGGAAAACCCGTATCAAATGAACCTCTGCGGCGCGGCGCGGGGGACACCCGGCATGCCCGGCTCGCTCTGCTCGCCCGATGCGCCCTTCGCGCCGTCGGAACTCGAGGCCCTGTTGCGGTTCTTCGACGTCGACGCGGGCACACTGCCTGGGCGGATCACGACGCTGGTGGCCAATCGGCTTGGCCGGCTGGTGACGACCGAGAGTTGGGACCTGCCCACGCCGGCGGTGGCCCTGCCGCCGGAGTTGCGGGCCAGAGCCCGTGTGGCCGCTTGGTTGCCGGCGCGAAAAGGCAATCACCTGGCCGACCTGCTGAAGGCCAGGCTGGTCGCCGAGGACGATTCGCTCGATGACCCGGACGATGTAAACGACGTGAACACGCTCAACGCCAGGATGGCCGAACTGCTGTGGCCGGAGCTTCTGGGGGGCCTCAGGATGGACCTGAACCGGATGTTCGGCAACGGGCGAGACGTCGCCGTGCACGGCAATCCCGCGAACGGCGTCATCGACGAGCCGGACGAATCGGTGAATCCCACGCCAGACCTCTGGTATCCCCAGGCCAGCGCCGCAGGCACCGACGTCTCGACAACCGTTCTCGACCCGGACAACGACGGCACGCCCGGCACGCGCTACTACGCGGCCGCCCGGCAGGATTACGCCCGGCACTTGTACGTCATGATGCTGCTGTTGATGAACTACGACGGCACCGACCCGGCCGTGGCGCGGCAAGTCGCCCAATGGGCGATCAACATTGTCGATTTTCGCGACCGCGACTCGATCATGACGCCGTTCGAGTATGACGAGAATCCGTTTGACGGGTGGAACGCCGACGGCCTTGTTGCCGTGGTCAATCCGGGCTGCGGCGTCGTCTGGGGCTGCGAGCGGCCGGAGCTGTTGATCACCGAGACCCTGGCGTTTCACGACCGCCGGACGGAGGATCGCAACGACGAGCTGCCCTATCCTCTAAAGGACGATGCACTCTACTGCGACCCGGAGAAGAATCCGGGACCCAGGAACGATCTCGACTACGACCAGCGGCGCCGGCCCCAAGGTTCGCTTTTCGTCGAGCTCTACAACCCGTGGACCGACAACGAGACGAAGCCGGCCGAGCTGTACGACACCAATGCTGTCGGCGTGGACATGAAGAAGACCAGCAACGCGGGCAATTCGCCCGTGTGGCGCCTGCTCATCGTGCGAAAAGATCTGGAGGAAGTTGAACAATACCTCGAGATGGACCCCGACGATCCGGATATGTCCAAACGCCCGCCGATCGAGCGGGCGGTCTATTTCGTCGACGGGACCGCGGTAACGCTGCCGCCGGACGGAGACGCTCAGTATTATCCTTCCTCTGCATTGGTCAGTCGTTTTGCGCCCATTCGGCCGGGACGCTACGCCGTCATCGGCCCGGGCGACCCTGGGAGCACGACTTCGACAACGGAAATCAGTAAGCGCACCGACGGCGATTCGAAGTGCCGTCGCATCGAATTGGATCCGGATTCGGATCCGGACAGCGGCAACCAGGTGCGCGTTTTCTCAAAAGGCGGAGCCACTGATGATCTGGTGGGCCTCAACGTCCAGGATGCCGTGGCGATCGTGGTCAATCGGCCCCATCGCATGAGTATTTCGGAGCCGGCGGTAGCGGCGGACTACTACGATGCCGCGGACCCGGAGGGCACGGCCTATGATCTCGACAACGATAGGTACCCCAAACCTTGGGACGAGCCCCAGGACAAGCGGCACCAAGCGGCGGTCTGGGACATTCTGTCCCGGAACGGCGTGCATCCGCAATTCGCCCGCGTTCACCTCCAGCGGTTGGCCAATCCGCTCTTGGCGTATCACCAGGACACGAATCCGTATCGTACGGTCGATTCGATGCAGGTCGATCTGACGACGTTCAACGGCGTCGACACGCCCATTCCGGAATCGCATGAAAACCAGCCGACCAGCGAGGGCGATGCGTTCTTCAGCCGTGAACGAGGGGAAAACGATGAGACTGGCAATAAGACACATAATCTCTGGAGCCAGGCGCTTCAGACCGGCAGACAGCCGTTTTACCTCAGCGACGCCGCGCCCAACTGCAACACGGTCAATAGGGTGAAGCCCGCGAATGCACATTACTACGATAAGCCCGAGGGATTCGCGTGCACGCTGGGCTATCTGAACGAGGGTTTCCAAGGCACGCCTCCCGACCGCTGGTGGTCCTCGGCCGACGGAGTGCCCAATCAGTATTACGGGGCACCCAAGGGTGAGCCCTTTCCCTGGTTGACCTGGCTGAATCGGCCTTTTGTCAGCCCGGCCGAGCTGATGCTCGTGCCGAAATGGCGTTCTTCACAACTGCTGAGCTACTTCAACAGCCCGGCCGTCACGACGCCCGGATCCTATGAGAACGCCGACCAGCCGTTCGCCCAACTGACCAACTATTACTTTGATGCGCACGCGCCGACGGACCCTCCCAACTGGAAGCTGCACCGGCTGTTGGAGTTTGTCCGCGTGCCGTCGCGGTTCGTGGGGACGCAGTTGCAGGGCAACCCGGCGGCGTTCACCGAAGACACCGACACCCCAAAGCACTCGTTCCACCCGCCGTTCGACCGGATCTCGAACTACCGCGACCCCGGCCGGATCAACCTGAACACGATCGCCAGCCAGCGCGTCTGGAACGGTCTGACGAATTTCCTCACGACGGGCACCAAGGCCACGTGGGCCAATCTGGTGAAAAGCCGACGCGCGAACAATCCGAGCCTTTCGGGAATCACCAAGGCGACGGAATACCTGTTCGCGCTCGACCCAACGGGCAGGTATCCAACCCGGTTCGAGAACCCCTTCCGTTCGTTCGCGGGCAAGTATTTGCTGCCGGATACTGACCCAACCAACACCTATGAGCTTCAGGATCTCATCGGCAACGAAATCAACGCGACGCTCCTTCGGCCCGCGCCGAACCCCAGCGGCGCAGGCTTTACCAACCAACCGTTGTTCGACTACGTGCCGGCAGCCCAACAGTCGGTCAACAACACCAACCGCAACCCGGCGTTCCGTTACCAACTGCTGGGCCGTTTGAACAGCATGGTCACCAACCGGTCGAACGTCTATGCCCTCTGGATCACCGTGGGCAATTTCGAGGCGGAACCTTGGGTGCAGACAGGGACGATGGCAGGCCAGCCGGTGAACGATCAAGGGCTGACCCAGCAGGAGTTCCTTCAGATCCATCCCGACGGATACCGGCTCGGCCAGGAGCAGGGCTCCGACACGGGCGAGATCCGCCGGCATCGGGCGTTTGCGATCATCGACCGATCGATCCCGGTCGGCTTCCAACGCGGCGAGGACCTGAACGTCGAGGACGCCATCCTCCTGCGCCGCTTCATCGAGTGACTCTTCCTCACCACGGAGGACACGGAGGTACACGGAGGAAGGAAGAGAACAGATGATGAAACACGAGGACCTGACGGGCAAGATCATTGATGCGGCGATGAAAGTCCATTCTGTGTTGGGGCCAGGCCTGCTGGAATCGGCCTACGAAGCATGTCTGCTCTTCGAACTCGGCAAGGGAGGATTACGCGCCGCTCGGCAAGTGGAGCTGCCCGTTGTCTATGAAAACGTTAAGATCGACGCGGGCTATCGAATCGATCTCTTGGTCGAAGATGAGGTTGTCGTGGAACTCAAGTCCGTGGAGCAGTTGCTCCCCATCCATCAAGCTCAACTGCTTTCCTATCTCAAACTCAGTGGGAAACAGGTCGGTCTGTTGATCAATTTCAACGTCGTCCATCTGAAAGATGGCTTGAAGCGAATGGTCAACTCTTGATTTCCCTCCGTGTACCTCCGCGTCCTCCGTGGTGAATCAATTCGTTCTCTATCGGCCGGTGTGACGGCGCTTCGGTTCGACCACGCACAAGAGAACGACCGCGCCGAGCATCCGCGTGATCCAGCCCAAGAAAAACAGACACGCCAACCCGCCGCAGACCATCCCGCCGGGCAGCACCAGCGCCGCGGCGCCATAGCAATCGCACAGCGCTCCGCCGACGACCGTGCTCACCCCATAGCAAAGGCCCGCGATCGTGTAGTAGCTGGCGATGTAGGGCAGGTTGGCCGCCGCGGGCGAGAGCTTCAGCATCAGGTTGGGCAAGGCGACGTTCAGGCCCACGTAGGCAATCCAGACCGCCCAGGCCCCGACGATCCACCACGGCCGCTCGGGCGTGGCCAGCAGGTAGAACAGCGGCCCCTGGGCGACCAACAGCAGGCTCGCCATGAGCACGGGCCGGTTGCCCCACCGGTCGGCCAGCCGTCCCGCCCAAGGACTCAGTCCCCACTGACCCAGCCGCATCATCGCCCTCAGCGTGAGCACGACAAGGACGTGAAAGCCGAGCACCGTGGCCGGGTAGAGGTTCAGCGCCGATTGCGTGATCCCATTGAAACAGGAAAACCAGCAGCCAAACAGAAGCAATCGCCGGAAGCGCCAGTCTCGAAACGGCGCCAAGAGCTTATCCCAACGGGGTGCCTGGCCGGGTGGCATGCAACGCCGTGTAGCGTTCGACGCTTGGGATCGCGGCTAAGGAATTGCTATTGGAGAGGTTAGGGCCTCCTGCCACATTGGTTTTCGATTTTAACTCCAATAGCAAGGAGGCCCTAACGATGTGTCTATCGTATCGTGAAGACTTGATTGTGGCTATGCGAGAGTTGCTGCCGCCCCGGTTTTTTCGCGGTGGGAGGTCCGCGGCGGGCAGAAATGGACGCCCCAACGCACGGTGTGGACAGCGATTCTGATGAGTTGGAATGAGACGCCCACGTTGACCGAGCGATTTGCGGTTGTCCGGGAGCAGCTTCACGCCCTGCATGGACGTTGGCGCTTGGGTTCCTCGTACACCGGCTGGTGCCGTGCGGTGCAGGATTGTTCCAGTAACGTCTTGCCAGCCATCATCTTGCGATTGAGGAACCGGCTGAAATCCCTGGCGCCGCAGTATCAGCGGCGTGAAGGTTGGCTGGCCATTGCGGCCGATGGTTCCCGCGTGGAATGTCCCCGCACCGAGGCCAACGAACAAGGCCTGGGCTGTGCCGGCAAAGAGCGAACCACGCCCCAGTTGATGGTGACAACGCTTTATCATATGGGGACCGGTCTTCCCTGGGCGTTTGAGGTGGGACCGGGAACCGAATCGGAGCGTTGTCAGTTGCAACGGTTGATCCATACTTTGCCGGAAAACTCTTTGCTGGTGACCGATGCCGGCTTTGCCAGCTACGAGCTATGCGATGCTTTACAGAAGGGGGGGCGGCACTTCCTTTTGCGGGTCGGCGGCAACATCCACTTGCTGACCGATTTGGGCTACGACTACGAGGTGCAAGGACAAACCGTTTACCTTTGGCCTCAAAACGCCCAACAACAGGACAAACCACCGCTGCAACTGCGTCTGATCGTGTTGGGGTCCGGCGATAGTCGCGTGTACTTGATTACGGATATCCTGGACCCCACGGTACTGAGCGACGAGCAAGCAGGGGTACTGTATGAGATGCGGTGGGGAGTCGAGGTGTTCTATCGTTCCTACAAGCGAACCATGGCCCACTACAAGATGCTCAGCCGCACGCCCGTGACATGCATTGAGGAATTTCGTTGGACGATGATCGGTCTCTGGCTTATGGGCTTGATGAGTGTAGAAAAGATCATCGTGGCGGGCAACGATCCCTTGGCTTGGTCAGTGGCGAAAAGCCGGAACGTCCTGCGCCGAGCCTTACGGGGAGCGTTATGTGGCCAGCGGCCGCGTGTGGCGTTACGCAAACAGCTTGCTTCCGCCGTCAAGGACAACTACGTGCGCAAACGTCCGAAGACGGCTCGCAACTGGCCTCACAAGAAGAAAGAACACCCTCCTGGGCCGCCAAAAATACGCCCGGCCACGGTGGAGGAAGTTGAACGCGCACAACGACTAAGAGCAGAAAAACTCGCCGCCTAGTGGACGGCGTTG
>Ga0315543_1004679_pt1 | contig 11223 bp, 8 predicted proteins | sample SalMarSW160210MG_2_FD_203098 | JGI IMG/M metagenome (GOLD analysis project Ga0315543, IMG submission 203098) | Salt marsh sediment microbial communities from the Plum Island Ecosystem LTER, Massachusetts, United States - Salt Marsh Sediment SW1601-210 ...
TGCTTGAACACACCGCCCCGGGCAGTGGAGACGACCGTGTACGCCTCGGGCGATCTACGAACTAGCATGCCCGCACGGGGCAAATAATGGGTTTGCGGCGCGACGGCCGGCGACGCTTCGGCCGGGGCGGTGGGCGACCAGTCGTGATAGGCTTCCAGCAGATTGGCCAGCCGGTGGACGTAGAGGCGGTCGTCATCGAGCCGGGCGTCGGTCCCATCGTGCAGGTTCTGCAAGAGACCGTCGGCCAGTTCGGCGGCCGCGGCGTTCTCGGCGGCCAACAGCTCGAAGCCGTGGGGATAGAAATGGGCCGTGCCCCGGCTGCCGTAGTGGCCCGCGTAGCTGCCGTCCGGGTGGAGAAACGATCGAGCGAACTCAACCGCCCGGCCGAGCGGTTCGTCCAGGCGGGCCTGGCCCGTCGCACGGCGATACTTGGCCAGGCAATCGATCGTGACGGTCTGGTAGCCCGGCTCTGCGCCGCCGTATTCCTCGAACCAGCCTTCTTCGTCCTGCCAGGCGAGCACCTGGTCGATCTTGGCATCGGCCGCCCGGCGAAACTCCTCCTGGCCGGTGATTTCAGCCACTCGCAGCAGCGCAAGCGCGGCCAGGGCGTGGTGGTTGGTCAAGCGGCCCGACTCGCTGTTTTCGATGATCCACCGCGCCCGACGGCGAAACCAGGCGAGCAACTGCGTATCCTCCAGCCCGAGCAGCCGATAGGCGGCCGCCGAGGCCGAGAGTGAGAAGACGGCCGCGCCCAAGGCCCGTTCGAACGGGTAGTAGTCGTCGCACGAGCCGTCGGCGTGGCTGCTCCGCGCGGCGAAGCGGATGCCGGCCGTGGCCAACTGGCCCACGCGGCGGTTGCCGAACCATGGGTTGCCGGGCAATCGTGTCGCCCAGACGATGGCCAGCGGCACCGCGCCTTCCTGGTACATCCCGGAAGGGAAACTGCTCGTGCGATAGTGCCAGAACTGGCGGTCCAGGCAGCCGTAGGTCGGCCGGTACGGATTGCGGTCGATCGTGCCGAGCAAACGCGGGATGGCGGCCAAGGCCCGGTCGAGATAGGCCCGGCGGAGCACCGGATTGCGACGCCGCGCCGGGACGTGGGGCGAGTGGGCTTCGTGGGTCGGCTCGGGTGAGACGACGCGAAGCGTGGTGGGCACGCACGTGCCGGGCAGGAATAGCTCACCACCTGGTATTCGTAAGCCTCGTGCCATCGGTCGTCCCCTTTTTCCTCCTAGCGCCGGTGGTGGGCCACGATCACCTCGGCCAGCAGTCCCAACATGCAGGTCATGAAGCCGGCCGTCATCACGACGATGTCCGATTCCTGCATGCTCCCAGTCATCCGGAAGCTCAGCACGCTCTTCAAGACACCCAAGGCGATCACCAAGGCCGAGACCGGCAAGAACACCTTCAGCGGACGGAAGTAGAGCACGATCCGCAACACGGTGCTCAGATAGGACAACGTGTCCTTGATCGGGTGGAACTTGCTCCGCCCGAGGCGAGGACGATAGGGCGTGGGCACGTATTTCACCGAGTAGCCGTTGGACAAAAACGCCAACGTCATCGTTGTCACGCAACTAAACCCGTCGGGCACCACCCAGAGCCAAGGCAACATCGCATCGCGCCGGAACGCTTTCAGGCCCGTGTTGAGGTCGGGAATCCGGTGGCCCGTCAGATAGCAGGCCAGCCGGCGGATGAACCACTTGGCCCCGCGACGCAGCCACGGCAACGAGCCCTGCTCGCTGGTTCGCGCGCCGTTGACCTGATCGTAGGCGGGAAAGTATTGCAGCAGGTCGTTGATCGACGCGGCCGGATAGCTGCCGTCGGCGTCGAGCATGACAATGATCTCGCCGCGCGCTTGACGAATGCCGTCCTTGCGAGCCGCGCCGGCGCCGCCGCGCGAGGCGCGCCGGATCACGCGAACCGGACACTGCCAGCACGCGCGAGCGAACTTCTCGGCCAACTCGGCCGTGCGATCGGTCGAGGCGTCGTCGACCAGCAGGATCTCAAAGCTCGGCGCGTCGTCCCGGGTCAAGGCCTCGACAATCTCTTCGAGAACGCCGCCGATGGCTTCTTCTTCGTTGTAGGCGGGCAGCAGGACGGTCAGCTTGACCGCGGTGGACGCCTTCGTGTCCGGAGAGGTGATTACCTGTGTTTGCCATCGATCCATGAGACAAACCCGAGACGGTTTTCCTCGGGGCGAAAACGGGCGGTCCGCGCCGCCCGGCGCCGCGTGGGTTCGGTCGTGTACGGAAGGTGATGTATACCAGAAGGTCCGGCCCGTCCCAATCCCAATTGGCCCGTCGGCCACCGGGCCGCCGACGGCGGGCAGTGACGGTGTGAGACGGCTTCGCAAGAAAAAGAAAAGCCGGATCTCGCTAGCGAGACCCGGCTTAGATCAATTTCCGATTTGGAGTCAGGACTAACAGGGCAGGTCCAGGCCCAACGGAAGGTTATTACTTCGACTCATGGTTTTCTGCAGTCGTCGTCGGCTCTCCCGACGTCGGCCACAGAAACTCCAGAGGCCAGTACTAGGCCGCCGGAGCCTCCTTGACGGCGTCCGCGGGGCTCTCCGACGCCGGAGCACAAGTGGCCGGCGCGCAGGTCCGGACACGGCAGGTCCGAGGACGGCAGGTCCGAGGACGGCAAGTCCGAACACGGCATGTCCTGGGCTTGCAGGTCTTCGGCGCGCAGGTCACCGGTTCACAGGTGGCCGGCGTGCAGGTGGCCGGGACGCACGTCTTCGGACGGCAAGTCCGGACGCGGCAAGTGCGGGCGCGGCAGGTCCGGGGACGACAAGTCCTCGGCTTGCAGGTCACCGGCTCACAGGTGGCCGGAGCACAAGTCTTCGGCTCACACGTCGTCGGCGCGCACGTCTTCGGACGGCAGGTCCGGACGCGGCAAGTGCGGGCGCGGCAAGTTCGAGGACGACAAGTCCTCGGTTTGCACGTCACCGGTTCACAGGTGGCCGGGGCACAGGTGGCCGGGGCACACGTGGCCGGGGCACACGTGGCCGGCGCACACGTTCTGCATGCCTTAGCCTGAGTGGGTCCGCTCAGCAGAACAAGACCCAGCACCGCCACAAAAAGGGCGATGCCAATCAGATGTGTACGATTCATTCGTAAACTCCTCCAAAAACAGGTACCGTAGCGTTTAGGGACTCCTACAGCGCACCGTCGGAATATGCGTTATTTGCTGCCCTTCCGACGGTGCCAGGAAGGAAAGCTTCTCGCAGCTGTGCCACGACGACCACTGTCGCAAGCTGCCCTGTTTAAGCTTTGCGGCTTAGGACGTGTGGTATGGAATGCACAGCTTAGACCATTAAGCTAGCATGGTTGGTTCGCGTGTCAAGCGGGGGGATGCGAGGAAATATACGCGTTGGGGTGCAATGGAACTCTAGCGATTCTACGTCGTTTACTCAGAAAAACGTAGCCCACAAAATCGACGCCCGTCGGGCGGAAGTGCAAAAAAAGAGACATCCGACGTTGACCGAGAGGCTTGCATGGAAGATAAAGTCTTTCTGGGGAAGACCTTACGACACGGCTTTTTTTTCGTCAAATCGCTCGACGGGTGCTGCAATTTGTCCCCATTTCGCATCCCGATCCAGGACAGTTTTGCCGAAGCGACCAGCCTGTCTTGTTGTTCCGCCGTGTCCAGCCCAGGGTAATCGCTCTGGCCAAGCTGCAGGCTCCGCCTTTTGCCCGCACACGCCCTGATCACCGTCGGCCACCACCGTCCTCGTAACAGCCTGGCGGCTCCGTGCCTCGAGTCAAATCACCGGCCGATCGGTTTTGGTCGTGCTCGGCTGTTTGACTGGAAGCCGTAGCTTGCCCTGATGAAGAGAATGGGACAGATGTGAGATGTGGCGAAACTAGTCTGATCGCTTGCCGGATTTAGAGACCAAGTCAAGAGAAGGAGGCCCGGTGCCATGGCCACGCTTGCATCGGGGTGTCCGGGAATTCTGTGTGCCACTGCTTCGCAAGAAGCAGTGCTGGTCGGCTGCTCAGTCGGCACTGCTTGCCGGTGGCAAGCAGTGGCACACTGCGGTGAGAAATCGTCCTTAGCGCTGGGGCGCGACGTCCGGCGTTCGGGCTGTGGTGGCGGGCGGTTGGGCTGCCCTGGCCCGACGGGCCATCTCGGCCCGTACGTTCTCACCCTGCCGCAGCAAATCGCGATGGTCCTCGAAGTTGAACGTCCACGGCGGTTCTCCCTCGAAAACGGTTCTCAGCATTCCCGCGATGCGCCAGCCCTCGGGCGTGTCGCGCAGCGCCCAGATCACCTCTTCGCTGTGTGATTGGTTGTTGTGGATGTCCACTTCGGTCAACCGGGTCGCGACGTAGGCGATATTCTCGTCTGTTGGCGAAATCCGGACTTCGCCCAGGTCGAATCGGGCCGTGTCGCTCGCCTTCGGCGCGATGTTCAGTCCTGCCTGGGCCAATTCCTTTCTCGCCGTTTCGGTAAACATGGCCTTGACGGCCTGATCGTCACCGCGTCGCGCGCCTTCCAGAAAGGCGTAGACCGTTTCGGTCGGCCCACTCGGCTTGGCGCTGGTGTCCGACGGTTCGGCTTCGGCCGGCTTTGGCTCATCGGCGTCTGGACCCTTGCAGCCGATCGGCGCCACGAGAACGAGTCCCCAAAGAATGACAACAACGAGTTCTCGGGCGAAGCAGCGTCGCATCGCAGTGGCCTCCGTGCCTAGGATCTGTCCGTGGAAATGAACGACGAAGTCTCGCAAGAATGGGCATCCGGGTCAAGGCGAATCGAGAAATGAGAAATGGGAAGGGAAGAATTAGGTGGCGTGCCACTGCTTGCCGGAAGGCAAGCAGTGCCCCGGACTTGCAAAAGCACTGCTTCTTGCGAAGCAGTGGCACACTGTCATGAACCGTGGTCACTTGGTGGGACATCCAGGTTAGAAATCGCCGCCGTAGATCCGGTCCAGGTCGTCCATCCAGCACTCCACCAGCGTGGCCTGGTTGGCGTTGCGGTCGATCTGCTCCAGGGCGTCGAGACACCGCTCCGCGCAAGCGGAGAGTATGGTGACGTTGACTGATGACCTATCTTGCGCCTCTTTCACGAACCTCGCCAACGTCGTATCTTGCGGCAATTCGGCTTCCTGGTGGGCCAGCAGCCGGCCGCGATAGAACTCGGCCGCAAAGCCGGCGACCAGGCGGAGCCGAGAGCGGCGCCGCGGTGCTTCGCGCCCTGCCTCGTCGACAAACGCGCTTATGGACCGGGCCACGCGGAGACCGTCGAGCGACGGCGCAGCGAGTTGGCTCAAGAGCGTCTCGCGGAAGGCCCAGAGCGCCGGGTCGGCCAGTTCGATCGCCCGCTCGGGGCTGCCTTCGCCGTGGGCGGCCAGCCGTCGGGCTTCGGCCGCGTCGCTGGCGTGGCCCCGGGCCAACAGCAACTCGGCCGCCACCGCCTCAGGCAGCGGCTGGAAGCGGATCAGTTGACAGCGCGAGCGGATCGTGGGCAACTGCCGCGCCGGACTGGTGCCGATCAGGATAAGGACCGACCGGGGCGGCGGTTCCTCGAGCGTTTTCAGCAGGCAGTTGGCGCCCTCGGCGTTCAAATGGTCGGCATCGTCGATGATGGCGATCTTCCGCCCGCCCATGAATGGCTTCAAGCTGATGTCGTAGCAGAGCCCCTGCCGCATTCGGTGGTCCCTATCCCCAATCAACAGCTCTAGCGGGAGAGACGACTTGCCTTTCGGCTTGACCACTTGGATCAGGTCGGGATGCGTGCCGGCGGTCACCTGCGCGCAGGCCGTGCAACGGCCGCAGGGGTCCATGGCTGCCTCGGGGCGCGCCTGACACAGCAGCGTGCGAGCCAAGGCCACTGCAAAGCTGCGTTTGCCGATGCCCGAGGGACCGATGAACAGGAAGCTGCTGGCCAGCCGGCCACGCTCCAAGGCGCGCCGGAACTGCTCCACTACGCGGTCGTGTCCTTCAATTTCCTGCCATGCCATGGGCAGATGCCTTGCCTATTTCCAGGTGGGGTGCCATGGGCGGCTTGTCCGCCCTTGCCCCTGAACGATTCAGCAACGGCGGACAAGCCGCCGCTGGCACCCCACCTCAACGTTCTCGCTTGGGCAGCACTTGTTCGACCACTTCGCGGATGGCCTTCTCCACGGCGTCGACGTCCCCGGCTGCATCGATTACTGCAATTTCATCCGGCCGTCGGGCGGCTTCGGCCAGGAAGCCTTCTCGCACGCGGCCGTGAAAGCCGTCGCCCTGTTGCTCCATCCGGTCGAGCGAGCGGTCCAGCCGCGCGGCGGCCGCCCGGGCGGGCATGTCGAGCACGATCGTCAAATTGGGCAAGAGTCCGCCGGTCGCCACGCGGCCCACTTCCCAGAGCGCGTCGACGTCCAGCCCACCGGCGTGGCCCTGGTAAACGACGTTGGCCAACAGGTAGCGGTCGGAGACGACGATCTTGCCGGCGGCCAGCGCCGGCTGGATGACTTCTTCGACCAGTTGTGCCCGGGCAGCCATGTAGAGCAGCATTTCGCTGCGACGGTCGATGTGTAGATCGTTTCGCGCAAGCAGCAGTTCACGGACGGCCTCACCCAGCGGCGTGCTGCCCGGGTCGCGGCAGCTCACCACGTCGTGGCCCAGCTGGCGGAGCCAGGTGCACAGCCGATCCACTTGGGTCGATTTCCCGGTGCCGTCGCACCCGTCGATGGAGAGGAACATGGGTTCGTATCGGTAAGGATTCCTGGGATGGCGTCAAGCCTCGATTGTAAGCCCTCTGGGGCGATTGGCAAAGGAGCGTGGGGACTGTCCCGATTTTTTGCGGAGCCGCAGGCGTAGCAAAAAACGGGACAGTCCCCGACGAAGATGGGACAGTCCCCGGCTCAATCGACCGGTGCGTCGCCCGTGCGTCCCCGGTAGCGTTGAATCATGTGTTTGGCGTGGCCGGCGACGATGCGGCGGAGCTCGGGTGGGCGGATCACCTCGGCCTGGTCGCCGTAGCCGAGAATCCACCATGAAATCTCCTTTAGCCCCGAAACGGTCACGTGGAAATCGAGCGTGCCGTCGGAGTTGAACTCCAGCCGCTGGCGCTTGTGCCAGTTCACTTCAGCCACGTTCTTGGCCACCATTTTGCTGAAGCGGACGACGACGTCCTGGTCGGGTCCCGGCTCGGGGATCAAGTGCCACGCGTTGCGGAGGTAACGGTCGATCGAGAAGCCGCGAGGGATCGCCAGCGCGTCGTCGAGCGGCTCCAGGTTGAGAATCCGCCCGACGTTGAACGTTCGCACGCCGCGATGGAGCGAGCTGCGGCCGATCACGTACCAGCTCCGCCGGCTGAACAGCAGCCGATAAGGGCTGAGCTTGGTGCTGAACTCGCCTTCTTCGGTCGGCGCGACGTAACGGATGCGGACGCATCGGCGGCCGCGGATGGCTTCGACCAGGTGATCGTAGACCGGCTGCTGGCCGGAAAGCGGATTGCTGGGCGGTATCTTGATCTGGACGTTGTCGACCGTGGCGTGCACCTGCTCGCGGAGCCGGGTCGGCAGCGCGCTTTCCAGCTTGAGCGACGCGCTTTGGGCGGCGGCGAGAAACGGCAGCCGTGAGCGGCCACCCATCTCGTGGCAAAGCAGAATGAGCGAGATGGCCTCCTCGGGCGTGAAGTTGAACGGCGGCAGGAATTGGGTGCCGGGCAGGCGATAGTGTTGCTCGAGCTCGTCGTAGACGATCGCCAGACCCGACTCGCGGAGCACTTCCAGATCGCGAAAGACGGTTCGCCGGCTGACGCCGCACTCTTCGGCCAGACGCTTTGCGTTACATCCCCTGCCAGCCTGAAGCAGAGCGAGCACTTTGAGCAGACGTTGGATGCGAGTGGGCTTCATACGAGGTCGTCCTCGTTGTCTGGGCATCCGTGCTCGCGCGTGTCATCCGCCTCCACTTCGTTGTCGCCGGCGCGGTCTCGTGTCGCGCAGCTTCCTTCGCTGCGTCGGCCGGCGGAGCCGGCTCGGCGTGGTAGCCGGCCCGTTGCACCTGGCCGCCGGCTGGGCCGACGGTCGCAATGGCCGAGGCCTTCTTGGCCGTCGTATTGGCCGTCGGGCCCGTCACGCTCTTGCCGCCCGGCGCCGCCTGGGAGAGCTTGCTCCGTTTCGGCGCGGCCGCTTCCGACCGGCCCAGCTCCAAAGCCGCGTCGGAACTCGTCGGCACGACCTGCCCTTCCGGAATGGGCGTGAGGATCTCCTCGGGCTCCATTTGTTCCAGCGGCAATCCCTCGATCTGCTCCATCGGGACCCCTTGGCCCGGGTGCTGATCGTAAGGGCCTTGGCTGATGACCTTGGGCCGGGTGAAGCCGTAGTCCAGGTACCGACCGGCGTCGCGAGCCTGGGCTCGACGGCGAGCGTCGAAGTAGGCCTTCTCGACCCAAGGTCCTTCGGCCAGCCAGACTCCATTATATTCGAGCAAGGAGCCCTTGCGGTAGTGGACGTCGACGATGGCGAGATTGTACCTGACCAGAGAGCGATAGTAGGCGATTTCGGCCTCGGCCGCCCGGCGTTGGGCTTCCAGGAGGACATTGAGGATGCTCGCGCCGCCTTGGGTGGCGCTCTTGACACCTTCGTCATAGGCGGCTTGCACGGCGGCGACCTCATACCTGGCCGCCGCGTAATACTCGTAGTTCGTGCGTATCAACTTGGTGCCGAGTTCGATGTCGCGGATCGCGTCGCCCAATTGGTGTGAAACCTCCAGCTCTTGTTCGCGGAGCAGGGATCGTTCTCGGGCGAGGTTCAACTGGGCATGGCGAACGCCGGACAATTGCTTGCGAAAGCCGATGGGGAGACTGAATTCCAGGCCGAACTGCCAGTCCTGGAAATCGCCGCCGGTGAGGTTCTGCATGGCCGTGTCGAACTCGCCTGCCGTGCGGGTGGTATCCCAGTAATCGTCACCCAGACCACGCCAGCGATATTGCCCGACCGCGTCCAGCCGCGGGAGCAAGTAGTTCTTGGCGGAGATCAGTTCGAGTTCGCGTTCCTTGACTCGCCACTTCTGGCGACGCAGATCGACGTTGCGCACCAGCGCCTCGCACATGGCCTCGCGCCAATCGAAGCTCACCTTGGCGGTGGTGGGCTCGTCGGCCGGCCGGATCTGCCGGCCGTCGGCCACGGCCAGGCCCATCATGTATCGCAACTGGGCTTCGGCCGCGAAGACGTCGCTCAGACGCTGTTCCACCTGAGCCATGAAGAGCCAGTATTGCTCGCGCGCTTGGGCCTCTTCGGCAGCCTCGCCGCCGGCGGCACCTACCTTCTTGAGGCTGTCGGTCTTCCGCCAGATTCTCAAAGCGCTGTCGCGCCCGGCCACCACCGCGTCCAGCTCACGATAGGCAAGATAGAGACTCCAATAGGCCTGTTCCACTTCGCGGACAAACGAGCGCACGCTCGCCTCGAAGTCGGCCAAGGCGATGTCGGTCTGGATTCGGGCAATGATCACGCCGTTGTTAAAGCCGGGAATGGCGCCCGGGCCGGCAATCCGGTTGAACTGCACCCCGGCGCCTTGGAGCAACGGCTGGCGCAGTTCGGCCGTCACGTCGACGTTCCAGTCGCTGCGCCACTGACGCGTCGGGCTGTTGCTCTGGTCGTAGTACACGTTGTAGCCGATCGCGGTCCAGCCGCCGGTGGCGTTGGTCTTGGACAACTGCGACTGGAACGTGCCCAGGTCTTGCCTGCTGACCGGCGCCATGAAGAACTGGCTGGTGGTATTCACGTTCAACGGCCGGTCGACCTTCTCCCAGAACATGCTCGTGGCGAACTGGGCGTCGAACGCCGAAAGGGCCGCCTCGGTACCGAAGCGCGGATTGGTTTCGACCCGGGCCGGGTCGTAAACGCTCGAAACCGCGTCGGCCGCCCGAGTGAGTGAATCGGACGCGGCCAGCGAAACGCCAAGCTGGCGCATGACCTTGCTGTTGGCCAACGCGTCGCGGACCGCCTCTTCGAGAGTCAAGTTCCAAATCTCTTTCGCCTCGGCGTTGGACAGCGACAGCGGCGCCGAGGCTTCACAGACTTCCTCCAAGGGCCGGAGGTCGACGTCGGCGACTTCCAACTCCGTGGCGATTCCCTTGTAGTGGGACAGATCGCCGTCGTCGTTGAAATAGAAGGGCTGCTGTGGCGTACACCCGGTGGCTACGACCAACGCGAGACACAAGAAGATTCTGAGGCAGGGGGATGGCCGACTCATGGGTTTACATTCCTGTCACGTCTGGCTGTCGCGATCGCTCGGCTGCGTCGCTTGCGCAATTCCACTGGATCGCGTCAGATCGGGATCGGACTGTTCCCCCCTGGCCAGCCCAGGCACGCGCAGACCGCACGGGCCTATACTCTAGGCAATCGGCAGAGTCGTTATCGGCACCGTAATCGGCAAACTTTTGCGAAACTTCATGATCGGAACACATGATGGAGTATCCCGAGACACCCCAACTCGCCCATATTCACAGATGGGTGGGGGTGTCCGGAAATTCAAGTTGGCCAAGAAACCAAGCCGCGACCGTGAGGGAGCGGTCTGGCCGGTATCCGCCAGAGGCCGCCCGGCGGTAGCATTCACCTTCCGCCTAGCGCGCCAAAGCCAAGCAGTGGCACCCGAATCGTGAAAACCTCGTGTATTCCCGACTCCGATTCCCCGACACCGTTACGCTCGGCACGCTGATTAGACCGCTCCCTCACGGTCGCGGCTCGGCAGGAGCACTTTCGCTGCCGATTCGCGTCCCGGCGCGCCGGGACTCGCCCTCCCCAAAAACCTCGCATTTCAACGTCTTGAATTCCCGGATGGCCTGAGAAATGCAGACTACTTCATCTCGTCGAGGTAGCCCTTCGACTTGCGTGCCCACTGGGTATCCGGATACTGGGCCACGATCTGTTCGAACCGCTTCCGTGCGGCGTCTTTTTTACCGGCTCGAAGCAGCATCTCGGCGATTCGCAGTGCTCGGGCGGCCTGTTGGCTCGGATCGGCCGAGGCGGACGCCGGTTTTCGCTTCTTCGCCGCGGAACGCTTCTGGGCCACCTCGCCGGACGATTTCTTCGAGGCGGTTTTGTCGGTGGTTTTGGCGTGCCTGCGAGTCGTGCTTTTGGCCGCAGCCGTCGTCGCCCGACTGCTGGCGGCAAGCGCGAAGAGTTGCCTGGGCACGCCGAAGAATGCCTTCTTGTCGAAATCGGCCAATTCGGTCCCCTGGAGCTTTTTCAGGTCGTCCTCGGTCGGCAGGCCCATCTTCCAGTGCATC
>Ga0315543_1004680_pt1 | contig 11222 bp, 6 predicted proteins | sample SalMarSW160210MG_2_FD_203098 | JGI IMG/M metagenome (GOLD analysis project Ga0315543, IMG submission 203098) | Salt marsh sediment microbial communities from the Plum Island Ecosystem LTER, Massachusetts, United States - Salt Marsh Sediment SW1601-210 ...
TGCCGCTGGCACCCAATCATCCAATCACCATACATGACAATAAAGGATAGACGAACCACTACGGGTTCTCGGCCTAATACCACTGGTACGCGTATTCCTTAAACGCGTCGTACGTCTTCTGCCGCTGGGCCGGGTCTTTGAACGTGTCCCATTGGGCACGGCCGGCGCGGAGTCCTTTTAGCGCCAGATCGTCGGCCATCTGGTACGCCGTCCAGCCGAGTTCTTCTCGCCCCTTGGCCAGTGCCTCGGCCTGTTGGTCGCGCTGGGCCAGCATGGCCCGGACGCCCTCGCAGATGATTGGGTCCTTGCACTCCAAGAGCGGTTCGAGAAGCAGGATGCCCTCCGAGTTGATCGGATGCTCCGTGATTTGGACCGAGGGATTCAGATCGCCGGCGAGAATCTGGCGGACGTTGTAGCTGACGACGATCGTGTCGAGCGGCGTCAGAGCAAACAGGTAGACAGCCACGGCCACCGTCAGCAGGTGACGACGCAACAGCCAGGCGAACGTGCGGTTATGGGCAATCTTCCACAGGACGAGGATGAACCCGACCACGACGGCCGACATGCCGAAGATGCCCACGATCCGCATCCGCGTCATGCCGTTGAAACCGATGTAAATGCCCAGCCGGTTGTAGACGGCTGCCGCCAGCACGAAATTCTGCAGCGACCAGATCCACGCCAGGCAGCGAAGTTGCCCAAGCCGGGGATCTTGCAGGGTCCGCTCGCTAAAGACCAACGAGAGGATCACCGTGGCCAGCCCAAGGGCCACGGTCAGCCAGGCCGCGCCGTTGTGGGCATAGCCCGAGTAGTAGAACCCCTCCTTAAACGTGTGGAACCAGAGCGTGTTGAACTCGAAGACGAGATAGACGGCGAACAGGATGATGACCACCGCCAGCGTGTTCCGATAGGCCGCGTACAAGGGCGTCGGCGACGGTTCGCCCACGGCCACCTGCTCGTCGGCCGGCGGTTCGTCCGAGGGTAGGAGCCGACCGGCGACCGGACGCATCAGGCCCACGCCGATCCAGAGCACGCCGATCCAGAAGATAACTTCCCAGATGGAGAAATGCAGGAGCCAGTCGCGCACATGACCGAATGCGATTTGCAATTGCTCGGAGACGTTTTTCAAGACGTCCGGGTTGGCGACGATGAAGATGATGCTGAAGAGGAGGAAAGCGGTCAAAGGCAGCACAACGTTCAACCAGCGGACACCGGCCGCCGACGTGTGCCGCTGGGCCAGCCGTCGCCCGTAGTAGTTCAGGCCGTCGCACCCGGCCCGGATCGTCTGCGAGGCGAAGACGACCGCGGCAAGGACGTAGGGATGCTGGCCGACCATTGTCATGGCCAACGCCACGACCAGTGCAAAGCCGACGCCCACCAACAGCCACGATCCGCACCAGACCATCTTGACGGCCAGCACCAACAGCATCGCGACGACGAGCCAGAAATCGCGGCCCAGCCGCGGGCGAGGCGATCCCAGCCACAGCAGCGCCGGCGCAGTGGCAAAGAGCACCGCATAGCCGGCGAAGCCGTTTCCACGATACATGATTAGATCGCACAGAACCGCCAGCGCCAACAAGGCGATCGGCTCGCGCCAACTCACCGGTGGCTGGTGTTCCTCTTTTTTTCGCGGAAGTGGTGGAATCGGCGGCCTGCCGCCTGCGGTGGCGGTCGGCTCGGCCACGACCGAAGCGAGGACGGGCTCGCCGGCCGGCTCCTCGGGTCGCGGATCGCCTTGCTTCTCGTCCATGGCAGATACCTCCGTTTCGTTAGTTAGAGCATTCCTGGACTACTTTTTATCCTTGACATCGGAGATCAATTCCAACCGGTTTTCCGGATTGAGTTGAACGCGTTTGAGCACGCCATCCGCGCCGACCCAATAGCGTATGGCCTTCTTCGGCTTGCCGGGCTCGTAGAGCAGGAACAGGGTCGTCGGTTTTCCGGATTGGACAACGTCGGGATCGGCCCCGGCGCACTGGACGATCCGACGCTCAGGTCGGTGCAGGGAAGAACTGGCAATGTAGCTGTCTATGAGATACCGCTGGCCCGCTTTCCGGGGAAGTAGCGTAACGTAGTAGAACATGGAGATATCCGGTACGGTCGCTTTCGGCCAACGCGCTTCGGTTGTGGTCGTGTTTCCCTTCTCTTTGTCGACAATCTTAATCTTGCCCTGCTGGTTTGCGGCTCGCAACTGCTTGAGTTGGACGCCGTCACTGCGGACAACCAGCAAGTTGATTTCCTTTGTTGAAAACGGGTCGTTCTTGGGATGAACGCACTGCCCGCGATACTCGATGTACCGCTTGCCGTCGGGCATGAAAACCCGTGTTGTGTTGCTGAGTTTGACCAGCCCGTCTTTGGACTGGCAACCAAAAGTCATCTTGCCGGCCGAGCGCGACTCTACCGGGCCACCGGCAGTCAATTGGCAAATCATCGAATACGATCGGGTGCCCCACTTATCGAGTTTCGCCAGATCGAGTTGCTCCTTCCGGAGCGGTTGGGCCGCAGGCGGCTCAGCGTGAGCCGAAACAACGGAGAGAAGAAACAGGGCACATAGACAAGAGTGGCGAATCATATTTGTGTCTCCAAGCGTGTAGGATGGGTCGTGCGGAGCAAAGACCTGCCACTGGCTGGGGTTCCTGGCAGGGCTCACTCCGGTCTGTCCCATCCCACGGCTTAGCAAATTAAACCAGGAAGGCGGAAAAATGGTATGCCCGTGGAGTCGCGTTCTTTGAGTACCAGCATTATACTACGACTCGGGCGAGACGGGTGCAAGATTGATATGGAGACCGTTGGCCGAGTTTCACCGGCTGCCGGCGTGCCGGGTGAGGCGGAGTGATCCGAAAGGCTCGGTCCAGAAGGCTCTAAAGCCTGACTCTTCTGCGGTGCAACACAAGTGCGAATCCGCCAAGGGCCAGAAGTACCCACGTGCACGGTTCGGGGACGACGGTCAGCACGTTGCCCGCCGCGGCGTCCCACGTGTCGAGGTTGGTTTGCATGGCGGCGTAGAGTTGCTCATTGACGGTCAAGTAGTCAAGGCTATTGGGCTCCAGAGCACAAATCAAATCCCACACTTCGGTATAGCCGGCCGTGACGATCGCATCGGAGAAAACCACGTCTGTCAGAATCAGCGTTTCCAGATCAGCCATGGTGAACATTTCATCGAGCTGGTCCACGCCCGACATGTCCGCGCCGGTGAAATCGGCCCTGGCGATGCCGGCCAAGTCTGCGATGCCGTAATCCTCAGAGGAGTCCTCACCTACCATTAATGTGTCGAAAGTTGTTTGCGAGAGAAGCACATCGGCCAGAACGACTTCGGTTATCGGATTGCCATTGAGACGAAACGTAGTCAATGCGGTTGTTTCAAACCCAGTCAGATCCAGCGAAGAGATCTGGTTGTTCTCAAGCCAGAGCAAGTGCAGATTCGTCAGTCCTTGAAACAGAGTCGCATCGAGCGAGGTAAGCTCGTTGTCCGCAAGCAAGAGCCGCCCCAGACCGGTCAACGTCTGAAACTGATTGGGATCGAGCGAGGAAATCTGGTTGTTGTCGAGCCTAAGGAGTTCTAGATTCGTCAGTCCCTCAAACTGACCGGGATGCAGCGAGGAAATCTGGTTGAATTCAAGATGAATTGCTGTCAAGTTCGTCAGGTCCTGGAATTGGCTGGCGTGCAGCGACGTAATCTGGTTGCGGAAAAGGGAAAGGCCCTGCAGATTTGTCAAGCCTTGAAATTGGTTGGCATCCAGCGAAGAAATCTGGTTATCGAAGAGGTATAGGGTTCTGAGATTCGTCAGTCCCTCAAACTGACCGGGATGCAGCGAGGAAATCTGGTTGTTGCTGAGCTGAAGCTCCGTCAAATTGGCCAAGCCCTGGAACTGATTGGCATCCAATGAGGAAATGTCATTGCCCTCAAGGTACAGGGCATTCAGATTCACCAAGTCGTGAAACTGGCCGGCACCCAGCGAAGAAATCTGGTTGCTATTCAGAAGGAGTACCTGCAGATTCGTCAGTTCCTGGAACGTGTCGGTATCCAGTGAGGAAATCTGGTTTCGGTGGAGCATGAGCCCTGTCAGATTTGTCAGCCCCTGAAAGTCAGTGGCACTGAGCGAGGAAATCTGATTATCGGAGAGATTGAGGCTCCGCAGATTCGTGTAACTACTGGCACCATCCGCGCTGGTGATTCCCTTGTCGCTCGCACCGCAATACCAATCGGTTGGTCCCGGCGGTGTGTAACCTTGGTCGTCTGCCCAATCACCAAAAGTCAACTGGGCCAACGCGATGTCTTCGAGAGAAGCGATCAGGGCCGCGGCTAGAATTGCCGCTGTGATTACCGACGCGCGTTTCATGATAACGCTCCCTACGCTTTGCCCTTGGTTCGGATCGTTCCGATGGCGCCATCCGAAGATGGTCGTGCAGAAGCATAGCAAGCTCGCCTCCCCCTAATTCCGGGGCCATTGTACCCCGGTGATCAAAAAGAGTCAACCATTTGACGGAGATTTCCAGTCTCATGGAAAAAGGCCCAAGAACCGGGCCTTTCCCCGGTCCCGATACATCGGGAGGACTCAGATGCCGGGCACCCGATTTGAGATGCGCGCCGGAAGGGGACAGTCCCCGGGCCGAAAAGTGGGACAGTCCCCGGGTCATAGCAGATCGGGCGCGAAGCCGTGGCGCAACGTGTTTTCGGTGCACGATCGCGGCTCGACGAAATGCAGCAGGTAGTCGGCCCCGCCGGCCTTGGTGCCCGTGCCCGAGAGACCGAAGCCGCCGAACGGCTGGCGTCCGACCAGCGCCCCGGTGATGCCGCGGTTCAGGTAAAGGTTGCCGACGCGGAAGCCCCGTCGGGCCGCTTCCAGATGGGCAGGCCGGCGACTGAATACGCCCCCGGTTAGCTTATACGACGTGCCGTTGGCCACGTCGAGCGCTTCGTCAAAGGTCTTCACGCGGATCACCGAGAGCACCGGGCCAAAGATCTCCTCCTGCGCCAGCCGGTGCTCGGGCCGGATGCCCGAGAGGATGCACGGCCCGATGACCGGCTTGCCGATTTTTTCTTCCAGCCCGGCCGGCACGTCGAGGGCCAACTCCAGGCGGCCTTCCGTCTTGCCCAGCTCGATGTACTCGCGGATCTTGGCCGCGGCCGACTGATCGATCACCGGTCCGACGTCGGTGCCCGGATCGGCCGGGTCGCCGACCACGAGCGCCCGGGTCGACTCGATCAGCCGGGCAAGAAACGTGTCATGCACCGAATCCAGGACGACCGCCCGGCTACAAGCCGAGCACTTCTGGCCGCTGTAGCCGAACGCACTCTGACGCACCCCGGCGACGGCCTCGTCCAGGTCGGCCGACTCGTCGACAATGATCGCGTTCTTGCCGCCCATCTCGCAGACGACCTTCTTGACAATCCCCTGTCCTTCCGAGGTCTCACCAGCAGCGCGGAAGATGTCCAGGCCGACCTCCTTCGAGCCGGTGAAGGCAATCAGTGCGACCCGCGGATCGCGGACCAACGCGCTGCCGACCACGCTTCCCGGACCGGGCAGAAACTGGAGCACGTCGGTCGGAACACCGACTTCCCAGAGAATATGGCACAACGTGCTGGCGATGCCTGGCGTCTGGGTCGACGGCTTGACCACCACGGTGTTGCCCGTGGCCAGCGCGGCCAGTGTCATGCCGGCGCAGATCGCCAGTGGGAAGTTCCAAGGACTGATTACGGCGGCCACGCCTCGCGGCTGGTACCAGACTTCGTCCAGCTCGCCGACGAAGCGGCCCAGCCGTTTTGGCTCGAACAGCTCGACCGCTGCCCGGGCGTAGTACTGGGCGAAGTCGATCGCCTCGCAGACGTCGGCGTCGGCCTCGCGCCACGTCTTGCCCGTCTCGCGGATCATGACCGCCGCCAGTTCGTCGCGTCGCGATTGCATCCGCCGGGCGGCTTCGACCAGCAGGGCCGATCGGTCCAGCGGCTTGCGATCGCGCCAGTCGGGCAGTGCTGCCGTGGCTTGGGCGACGGCCGCTTGAGCCTCTTCGACCGTGCCGGCCGTCTCGACCGTCGGCACCTCGGCTGCCGCCACGGCCTGGGCAAACGCCTCGCGCCCGTCGGCCTGGGCGAAATCGCGAAGCGGCTCGTTGAAGAAGGGCCGGCCGCCGTCGAGGCCCTCGATGCCGGCGCTCAATTGATGCCGCTGGGCCAACCGGTCCAAGACGGGCTCATCCGGTTCCTCGGTCTGCCCATCAGCGGGCGAGGCCAGTAGCTCCTCGTCCGAGGCCCCCTCGAAGAAGCCCGCGCGAAGCCACGACTGGTTCGACGTGTTCTCCAGCAACCGACGGACCAGATACGCCATGCCGGGAATCATCTGCCCGATCGGCACGTACTCGCGGAGCCGCAACTCTCGCTTGTGTACTGCAACTTTCAGCGAATCGGCCATGCCCCAGAGCATCTGTATTTCCAGCGCCGACTCGGGTAAATCGTATTGCTTGAGCAGCGCCAGCGTGTGGGCGATCGAGCGGACGTTGTGCGAGCCCAGCGCCAGCTTGACACCACCTTGGGTGGCGTCGCGCGGCGCGGCCTGGACGAACATCTCGGCCATTTGCTCGAAACAAGCGTCGGTGCGGCGCTTGTCGGTCCAGACGGGCACGGGCCAGCCCATCTGCTCGGCGTGGGTCACTTCGTAATCCCAATAGGCGCCCTTGATCAGCCGCACGGTCACCTGGCGGCCGGTTCGCTTGGCCCAGTCGATGACCCGCCGGGCGTCGTCGGGGCCGCTGCGCAGGTAGGACTGAATCGCTAGGCCGGCCGGGAAGTCGATCCGCGAGGCACAATGCTCCAGCAGGGCCAGCGTCACGTCCTTCAGGGCGTATTGCTCCAGGTCGAAGTTGATCAGGACGTTCTGCCGCGCGGCCGACTCGAGGATGGGCTGCAGCCGATCGGCCAACCGGGAGATGGTCCCATCGAAATCGACCGCGTCGGCTCGGCAGTCCAACGAGCTGATCTTGATCGAGACGTTCGCCCGGGGAATCGGCCCGAGATGGTCCGTCTCCAGCCGTGGCGAGGGTTCCCACTTGGCCACGGCGCCGGGCAAGGTTTCCAACAGGTCGAGATAACGGCGCTGATACTCGTCGGCTTCCTTGTCGCTCAGGCACGCCTCGCCCACCAGGTCGACGCTGAAGGCACTACCGGCCTTCCAGAGCTTATGGAGTTTTGGCAGGGTGGCCGTCGCGTCGGTGCCGGCGATGAAATTGCCCGCCAGGGCCGTGATCCGGTTGCTGATTGTCTTGGCGACGATCCCCTTGGCGAGCCCGCCGGCCCTTAGCCCCAGGTCCATTCCCGGCGGGAGCTTCACACCGGGCTGGGTCAGGTAGTCGACCAGACAGTCGTAGACGGCGGCCGACGAGCGAAGCATCGGAAAAGCGTCGACGAAGCGGAACAGTTGCACCTTGAAGGCCGGGTCCTTCATCGTGTAGTTCATCATCTGGTCGGACCAGAACCGGGCGGAAAACCACCCGGCCTTGTACTGGCGCGCGGCGGAGAGCAACGACCGGCCAATCTCCTGGGTCTCTGCTTCAATCGTCGTACTCTTCTCGACCGCCGACACTTGCTCGGGTGGTCCCGGATTCTCCGATCTTTCCATCAGTGGGCTCCGTGATTCTGTGCGACAATGCAAACTGGTTGGAGTATATAGTACCGAGAAGAGTCTCGAAAGTGGGCTGCCTCTCCGGCTACCCGTGCGGTTACTTCAGCTCCCGCGAAGCGACTGCGCCGAGAAAAGGAATTTGCCTGGTGCAAGGTACGACGGGTCAAGGATGAACAACAACGTCGGACATTCGATTCGCCCGATGGCCTTCACTTCTTAAACCCAGCCAGCCGAATCGCAATCAAACGTCGAACGACGGCGCTGCGGGCCACCGGCTGTCTGAGCCTATCGGGCAACCGGTCCAGAAACCACTCCAAAACGACCATGGGAAGCAAGGGAAACCGGACGCACAGCTTGCCCGCGTTCAAGTAGAATCGCACGCTGGAGAACCCGACTTCTCTGAGTAGCTTCCGCAATCCCGTAATCGTGTATTCCTTAAGATGCAATCCCTTGGCGACCGGATCGAAGGGTCTTGAGATATCGTGAGGGCCGTCGAGACGGCTTGGAGTCACGACGAGATAGACGCCGCCCGGCGCAAGGGCATCGAAGATTTCTCTCAGTTGATCGACCGCGTCCTCGGGATGCAGATGTTCCATCAGTTGGTGAGAGTAGGCGACGTTGATGGAGCCCTTGGGCACGGGAACGTTTGAACCATCGGAAAGGATCAAGCGGAAATTGTCGGGCACTTCGACACTTCGGGTGATGATGTCGCTCACGTCGACCGCGTAGACGGCCTTCACCCTGCTGGCTACTTCAAAGGACAACGCGCAATCCCCAGGGCCGATTTCCAGAAAAGTCGTGTCCTTGTCCAGGAATCTGGAAAGGAGTCCGAGTTGTTGTCGCACTTCGGCCCGCTGCTGCTGGGGGGATTGCTTCCGGGTGAGCACCGGATGCGACGGGACACGTCGAAACAGTTCGTCATACAGCGAGGTGTACAGAGCGCAGCGCTGTTGCTTCGAGGCCCGACGAAGCCGGTCGGCCAGCTCCCTCTCCACCTCGTAGTGTGCCCTGAGTTGCTCCGGGCTCCTGGTTTCCAGCATCTTCACCTCTGGGCAATACTGGGCCGACCGGCGGCGTTTTTCGGTCCCAGCGGCATCCTAACATCGAAATGGGTGACCGAACAAGACCTTGGGTCAAAAACCGTTTGCCTTGTCCTGCCCGACCGGGTATCATGTTTCTTCGCCCACCGTGCCTTGGCGTTTTGTGGAGGGATGGGGAATTGGGGGCGTGCCAGAAATCCCCATCCGCAACTCTCAGTCCGATAATCAATCTACCCACGCGTGCACGTGGAACACAATACTTGGCCCGCTTTTTCTTGCCTAAACGGAGGTTCAAATCATGTCGCTTGATCAAATCGAATGTGTCGGACGAGAATCCCGGAAAACCTGGCCGGTCGGGCTGGTGAGTGTGCTGTTCGCCCTGGCCCTGGCTTGCTCGGTGCAGGTGGCCGCCGCCGGCGACCTGGACGACCTGGCCAAGCCGCACCAGGGGCGGAGTATGCGGTCGACCTCGACCGCGCTGGACGCCAGCGGCAACTACGCGCACCACAACAAAGACAACTCCCGTGTGGGCCCCGGCCAGACCAAGGTCGTGCTCGATGCCAAGGGACCGGGTGTGGTGACCCACATGTGGTTCACGTTTCTCGGCCCGGAACCGCATACCTGGGCCCCCGACGGCTCGGCGAACCATCAGGAGATTCTGTTGCGGATTTACTACGACGGGCAGAAGCGGCCCGGGGTGGAGGCGCCGCTGGGCGATTTCTTCGCCAACAGCTTCGGCCGGCGGAGCGAGGTGATCAGCGTGCCGGTCGTGGTCGAAGACGCCGACTCGTACAATTGCTTCTGGCGAATGCCGTTTGCCAAGTCGATTCGCATCGAGGTGATCAACCAGAGCAAGCAGAAGCTGAATCTGCTCTATTACAACATCGACTGGATCAAGCTGGAGCGGCTGCCCGCGGACACGCCCTATTTCTACGCCCAATATCGCCAGGAATATCCGGTCAAGCAGGGCCAGGACTACGTGATTCTCGACACCAAGGGAAAGGGTCACTACGTCGGCACCGTCTTATCGGTCCGCACGCGAAGCCCGTCGTGGTTCGGCGAAGGCGACGAAAAGATCTACATCGACGGGGAGGAGAAGGCGTCGATCTGGGGCACCGGCACCGAGGACTACTTCCTGTCGGCCTGGGGACTGAAAACGACGAGCACGCCCTATTTCGGCACGCCCTATTTCGATCAGTGGGGCATCGTCGGCGGGCACACCAGCGCCTATCGCTGGCACATCCACGACCCGCTCGTCTTCAACAAATCGATCAAGGTGACCATTGAACACTGGGGATGGATCTCGACCGACGAGAATCCGGACGAAAAGGAGCATAGCTGGAACGAGCGCCAGGACGATTATTCGAGCGTGGCGTTTTGGTATCAGACGGGCAAGCCGACCTTCACGGCCCGAGCACCGCATGCCAAGGAGCGTACGCTGCCGAACCTCGACTTGGTCTTTTCTGTCGGCGTTAATAACTCTGCGGTGTCTCACGGGGCAGGCAGTTACTCGACACAGAAGAACTTGGGCTTTTATCCCAAGGGCCAGCTCTTCTACAAGCCGGGCCAGGAGAAGAACGCCTGGGTCGAGTTGCCTTTCTCGGTCAAGAAAAAGGAGCCGCGCCGGTTGCTGCTGGCGGTTACCCAAGCGCCCGACTACGGGAAATATCAGGCGTATCTCGATGGGGTCAAGATCGGCAAGCCAATGGATCTCTACCGCAAAGACGTTCGCGATTGGGAATGGCACCTGCTGGATTTCTGGCCCGAGCCGGGCGACTACACGCTTCGGCTGGAGTGTATCGGCAAGAATCCGGCTTCGACGGGCCACGCACTGGGGGTCGAGTCGATCCGGCTCCGCGAGCGGCGTCCCCGGGTCAGAGAGTGGGCCCACGAAAAGGACCACGATTGGCGCGCCAAGCCGGTCCTCCACGATTGAAGTATCGCGGATGTCGCAAACTGTCGGTGATTTGTCGCAACGATCACCGCTCGGGGCCGTGCTAAGATTCGACCAGTGCGAATCTTGAATCGTGGTCTCCCGCCGGGTAGACTAGTGGTATGGTTATTCCCGTGCAGCGGGGCTCTAGTGCTCTGCCACAATAGTTCTTCAGGGTTGGGTGCCAGCGGCAGCTTGTCTGCCGCTGCGAAATAGCAGGTAGACAAGGGCGGACAAGCCGCCCATGGCACCCTCAGTAGTTCCAAGTTTGGCTGGCTGATACCGCGGCAGGTCATCCTGAGCGTAGCGAAGGATCTCGATTGTCCAAGGAGATTCTTCGCTACGCTCAGAATGACAATGCCAGGTCTCGATGGAATTTGGAACTACTGACCCTGAAATATTTTCGTGACAGAGCACTAGAGGACGTTTCAAAACCGGTGCTCTGATTGTTGTCATTCTGAGCGCAGCGAAGAATCTCGGCTTTCGCGGGGGGGAGATCCTTCGCTTCGCTCAGGATGACCGTTTTGAAATGCCCTCTAGTCCTTAAACAAGCGAACACCGATGGGTAGTTTGTGTCGTTTCCTTGATTTCGGCAGGTGCGCAGCCGAGCGGCCCGACGGGGCTGGCGTCGGGAGA
>Ga0315543_1004681_pt1 | contig 11222 bp, 24 predicted proteins | sample SalMarSW160210MG_2_FD_203098 | JGI IMG/M metagenome (GOLD analysis project Ga0315543, IMG submission 203098) | Salt marsh sediment microbial communities from the Plum Island Ecosystem LTER, Massachusetts, United States - Salt Marsh Sediment SW1601-210 ...
TCACTAACCTAAACCGCCTATTCGGATGTTTCTTCTTTGCATCTTCTAATTGATGAGGAAGATAACACGCACCATAAAGTCGAGTACCTCGTTCTCCTTCCATTGTGTATTCCATCATCTGACTATCAATATTTCCACCGGCATGTTGAGCCAATAGATTTTGATGTGCCATTCTTCCGCACTTTGGACACTTAACCTTGCTCTTCCAATCTTTAGCAGACATAGAGCGTTCAAACGAATGGCCGCATCCTTTTTTTGAACTGCATGTGTAGCAATAAATCATGTCAACTCTCAATCAAAGATTTTTCTGCATCCATAGTTTCAATCAGGTTGATAATCTTTTTACGAATGTCCTCGGCCTGAAGTTCCCTACTAACATTCTCAGCCAATACTTTCAATTCTTCGTACGACATTCCTTTAACCTGTTTAACCGTGTAACCTTCTAAAGATTTCATTTATCTTGTCTCCTATTTACTTCTCTTATATTTAGTTTTACTTTTCTTTTGATGACTTGGCTTCCAGCCTGTCAATCTACGCAAAGCGCCGTAAACATACTTATTCAGACGTTCTCCTACGAATCCTTTCTTACGACCGGATCGTTTAAGTTTTTTCTCTAATTCCTCTGGCATCATTATTTCCTATCAATATTGCTCATTTTCAACATGTTCAACAGCCTTCTCCTTATTATATTTATCCATAATGAACATAGACTTTATGTACTCGATGTCAGGTATGAATAAATCACAGGGCATAGAACAATTAAGCACAGGAGAGCGAGCACCAACGACGATTCCCCTGACAACACCGTCCATAGTAAATATAGGGCCACCGGAATTTCCAGGATGAACCGCACTATCCGACGTGAAAGTAATTTCCCAACCATACTGCTCTCCTGTTATTAAATTAACATAATCCCAATTTCTATCAAAACCAGATATAATTCCCTTAGACACAGAATTAAAGTTCCTGTTTCCATACGGAGAACCAATAACAAAAACATCCTGTCCCAACCTGCACTCTTTAATACTTCCGAGTTTTATAGGAGAAGCCAACCATTCAGGAATTTCTTTTTCTATCCAAATGAAACCAATATCATTCTTCTTGTCAGATATAGCTCTTGTGGCACTAACAGCACTTCCAGTATTAAAAGTAATCTCAAAATCTTCAACACCTTCTACAACATGTCGTGCGGTACATATAATATGTTTGTCAACCACGAAACCTGAGCCCTGCCATTTTGGACATCTTATATGAACTACAGATTTCATAGACTGTGCTACTACATCTGTAAAATTAGATTTAGTAATCAAAGATGTATCAAAAATACATAAACAATATCCGGCAACCCCTACGCACAAAAACAAAAACAGTAGAGTAAATAAAAGTGATTTAATCGGACTATGTTTTGGTGTATTCATGTTTAGTCTCCTTGTCCCCCTGTGTTAGTATTTCTGTTAATCCCTACACCGTTTCTCATATCAAAACCGGTTGAATTAGCCTCGCGTGACGGCAACATAGCTCCCAAAGAATCATTAAGTTGTCCTGGGTTTTTACTTTGTTTACCAGTATCTGTCTTGAGCAGATAATCAACATCAGGATTGTCCCCAGGCAACACAGATTTATACCACTGCGGAAAACTATCGAAACCTCCGTATTCCGCAAGTGTGTTATCAAGCATCTGCAAATCAATATCAGCACCCTGTTGCCTTCTAAGCTGCATGGTAGGCAGTATCCATGTAGTAGCATATTGGAACAACGATTGATACTTCATCTCAGGTGTCTTACGTTGTGTACTATACGGTTCGACATTAAGAATCAACTGTGAGAAATCTGCTACCTTATCAGGTTTGCTAAAATACACAGGATACTCATAGTCACCCAAACCAGGCACTTTAACGGTATCCAATACCTCGACATAAGACGAAGGGTCATCCATAACCATATTAGTCCATTTTCGTAAAATTGATGTCATCCAGTTGTGAAACCGTATGTAATAGCTATTCACCATTCTTGCGGCGTTTGAAAACACCATTTGATCCTGTCCTAATGTATCGGATGTCGGCCCTGCTCCTCTGAATATATCAGAAGTTGTAGAACCGGCCTTTTGAAACTCCCTGTCAGTCCATTCCATCCAGCCCAATCCTTCGCTTGTTACACCACCGAAGTTAAACTGTTTAACATCACCCATGCCTTTAACAGTTATTACATCTATACCTTTTTTTGACTTCAGTACAGCTTCTGCCGCTTTCTTCCCAGTTGGTTCTGCCGCTATAACAGTTCTTTGTGCTTCAGCTTTCCTTCTCTCAGAATCTGCTACAGCATTAGCGGTGGTATCAAGGTCGTAAATATCCCACGCTGGAGGGATAGGAACTGGGCAATTTGGAGGAAATCTATATCCAAGATAGTCATACGGATTTATGGCTGCATCAATGGTTTTTAAGACAATTGCCTTATGTCCCATTGGCATTATTGTCTCAATTGTCTTCTCTCTTCTGTTGTATATATCTATAAAGGTGGAATATTCCTCAAGTGCCATTTTGTTGTAATCATAATCACCTTTGGATGTTATTTCCTCGGCACTGTATTTGGTAACAAGATTGCAGTCAGCTTGTATGAAATCGGCTACCTGTTTTCCGTATCTATCCTTTCGCGCAAATAAATCTTTAGCGTATTCTGTAGGCAATCTATACATATCACCTTCAAACGCAAAGTCAGCCCTAACCTTCACACTTGGGTCACCTATATAATCACACGGTTCTATGATAGCAACTTTAGGACTACCTACTTTTATTCTCTCACCGTCAATCGAAACACATCTGTCATATTCATTAAATGTGCGGGCGATTGCAGCACCGAAGTAGGAAGCAACAGCGCCTGGGATAAAAACATTCTCTGCGAAATCGTATTTTTCAATAAGGAAATTAACTATGAGTTTCATCGCGTATGCGAATGACCTTAGCTTAGGCGCTCTCGGCTCTATAGATACCTTTGGATTACCTTCGGCCAGATATGAAACTCCAGCAGACACGGCACGATTCATAAGGTTAATCAAATGCCAGCGTGAGTATCCTTTGTTGTAGTATCCTGAAATCCACAGCCGCTCAAGTCTTTGAGAATGATGTAACGCACCTTCGTATTTCTTAGGCCATGCTCTTGCAAGCATTTGATACCGTGCTACACGATTATGTTTAACATCTTTTTCATCAAGTACCTTAGCCATTCTTTATGTCCTATTTTTACCAAATCCAATCTTATTGTCTTCCGTGTAATCATCAATCTCACATTCGTCTATTTCTATTCGCATCAATTCTCCACCACTTTTTAGATAAACAAACCAATAATTGTTTGTATCAAAAAGAACTTTTGTTATCATTCCATGAATACCAGTAAAATGCACAATTCTATCGCCGATTTTATATTTCATTAGTCCCACCACTTTTTTCCTCTATCTCTTTGTTCCTTGTTTTTTCTCTCCTTTGCTTCCTTTCGTGCCTGCCAACTGTTCTCGGCATAAAACCTCGACTCACTTCCGTTTCCAGGCTGCTGTTGTCTTCTGCCGTAATTGGCTATTGCTATGGCAATAACCCTATCTCCATGTGCGGCCTTAGCACCACTTGTCTCCGTTTGTGCAGCAGCAGGGCCAATATCTATTTTGCCTTCAAACCACACATATCCTTCCATTTCGTTCACAGTTTGTTCATCATAGATTTTCAATGGACTGAATCGAGGGTTTTCTTTAAGTCCTTCATACAACGCAGAATCCAAATTGTTCAACACTTCCAATTTAGTGCCATTCGGCCCTTGCGTACTTCTCCATCCATACTTATTTCCGCTCTTATTTTTCTTACCAGACCTATCCTCTTTGACAAACAAATTGTAATATCCCAATTCGTCAACACGTTTCAAAAAGTCTGGTGCTCCATTCTCCTCCCAGATTAGAATCGGCGGCACATTGCCTCCAACCCATTCACATAAAGCAACACACTTTTCTGCAAAATCTGTCATTGATAGATAAGGCGTAACCAATAGTCCTTCAATTTTGTTTGTATTTACGTTCAACACGGCAGCAACAGAATTGGTAGTCCCTGTTCCCTTCGATATGTCACAACCTACAACATAATTATGACCTTGAAACGGCAGACTATCCTTCAACTCGCCCCACCATGACAGTATTGAATTTTGGCCTCCATTATCAAACCACGTGTCGTAGACATATCCGTTCTCGTCAAGTGTATAACCAATATCACCTTGATAATAAGGCTCACGTGTTTTGTCTCTTAGCTTTTCCAACAGGCCAAACTGAAAGAACATGTCAGTTGAGCCGCTCTCAATCATCAATAGGTTTTGGCTTTTACCTCTCGGTGTAATGGCTTTGTCTCTCTCGAATCCATCAAGCCAGGCAGTACGGTCGCAACCAAAGTTGCTTATGTTTCCATCAGCAATAAAACTAAAGCAGGTAGGTAAATCAGAGATAGAATAAATAGTATCAGCGTTAATGTTATCAAATCTTCCGGGATATATCTTTTTATAATATTCAACATCTTTAATCAACACCTTTCCGTCTTCAGGACTCGTATATCTACCTGCTCCTTGCTCTGGATTGTCGTAAAAACTTAATTCAATTACTTTGTCAGGATACTTCGTCATTAACTTGGCATAAGGATGTGCTGCTCCCCAGGGGCCGGTTGTGCTGTTAAATATTGATGTAGGAGATGTGTCGGCCAGATTTTCTATAATCCATCCGGCCTCCTTTGGGTCAATCTGTGCGGCTTCATCTACCAGAGATGCTCTACTTCTAAATGCTTTTCCAAAACCCAGGTTAGTTGCTTCGCCCTTGAACGCAGACCCATTTACAAGATTCTGCATGAAAAGATGCTTCTTATAAACAGGTGGTTGCAGATATTTTGGTAATGTCACTAACATGTAAAGCAACTTGTAAAACAACGTCTCTTCAGAGCCCAACACCCTACTGTCTTTTATCTCGGAACCGTCATCTACCAAACTCTCTTTTCTACTGCCCAATAAAAATCTTTCATCAGGGCTAACCAAAAAATAAAGTAAAAGTATTCCGAGATTTATATACGTAGCGCCTTGTTTTCTTGACTTCTTAAAAAATCTGTCCTGTTCTGTCTCAATAGCGTCTTTTACACTTCTTACCCCTATCTCCTGATGCAACCACAATATAAATGGAAGGTGCTTATGCCTTAGTTGTGAGTTAAATGTCCATAAAGAGCTATTGAAAAAAATCACAGGGTCAAGAAACGATAATGCAAGATAGTTCGCAGTAGCCTTTTCATCGGTACACAGAAATCCATGAAGGTCTTTCCTGAAAGCAATATTCTCTTGCACACAATTTGGTATTGCTGCAAGAAACGTCTCAGTGTTCTTGGATATTATGTTGTACTTTTCTGCATTCATTATTTAACAAATAATGTACCAATCATCCCAAAACGGCTTTGCTCCACCAATAGTTTTATAGATGCTACTTGCTGGTACATCATTTTCATTATAACGACATTTCTTTAATTCTTCAAGTAATTTGTTTTTCTTTTTTAAGTCTATATTAGTGTGGCAATTACAAGACTTAACATCAGGGGCATTAACTTTTCCACATCTTGGACATATCCAGCCTTCATTCATCATTTTGTATCTCCTGTTCAATCACTTCTGCTTCAACTTGTTTATTGCCAACTCCAGTTAGCAATTTACCAGCTAATCTATCAATTTGTTCGCCAACCAATTCCGCAGTAATGTTTAGATTTAGATTACGGTTCTCTACTTCCACTTTACTTTTAGCGTTGTATGCTTCATCATCATCTAATTTTAGCTGACGTGAAAGGTTACACATCATAAACGTTGCCAGTGTAGCATTACCGGCCTGGTGCATTGGTATGTCCTGCTTCTCAATCTTAACAACATTTCCTTTAGCATCATATTCAGTCTTTGTCTTAGTGACCACCCAGTCATATCCACATGCCTCTTTCAACCCACTGGCTACCACTCTCTTCAATTGTCCTCTCTTGCCTTCATTACACGCTTTTCTGAAACTTGGGAAACTCCTCTTCCATCCTTTTATTGCAGACGCTGGCACGTCAAACGTATGGCTCAAGTCATTCTCGCTGAATCCAACGGCTATTAGCCTTGATGCGATATTATCATACTCAGGTTTGTATTGTTCTGTCCAAAAATTTTGTGGTTTTCTTGGCTCGCCAGCCTGCCACTTAACCGGCTTAACATCTACAGCAATCGGCTTGCTTTTACTTTTACTCTTTGTCGCTCTCTTCTTACTCATTCAACTCACATGTAAAATGTCGGGGAAGACTGTCATAACTTTTGGCGGGCCTGACACGTCTTCCCCATTCGGATAAATATATGTTATCATCGAAGTCAATGTGCATTATCTACAATTTCCTGTTGTTTTTCCACGCATTTGGTTAAATCAATTTCGTCAATATTTGTGGCATCCCAATTTATCAGGATAACACCTATCCCGTCGTCGAAGAAATTATTCCCACAATCGGCACATTTCAACCACGATTTTAGCTGGCTATCAACAGTCCATTCGTAATTGTTATGCCCACATCTGCATGTTTTCATTTCTCGTCTCCAGGTTCAATCAGCGTTAATCGTTGATTATCACATTCTGTATTGATTTCTGATTCATAAATCCTGCTAATTTGAATTATAGCCAGACTAATGTTTATTTGTGCTGCTGTAAGCGCATCTACAGCCATTTCTTTCGTTTTTATGCGCTGCGACGCTATAACTATTAACTCTTTAGCGCGTCCCATGTGTTGTTTACACATCTCTTCGGCAGTATATTCTTTTTCCTTCATTTCTTGTCTCTCCTCAATTATTGTGGCAACAATTGTCCACATTCTCCACAAAACTTTATATCGCTTTCATCCACAGCGTAAATCTTATTACAAACCGCCCTACCAAGCTTTGTGGTTCTCCATATTTTTAGTACATGAAAATCAAATTCGATTAACCCTCTTTTTGCGAAATCAAGTATTGTATCTTGCAAAAGTTTTGTTTTCTTAAATGGTATAGGATCAAGACAGCTATCCATACGAACTAAAAGTTTAACTTCATACGGACTCATTTTTTGTCTCCAGATTTATATAGTTCCTTTTGGGCCAAAATATACTGGTGGGTTAAATACTATTGTTACACTATCACAAACATCCACACCTTCTCCTTCAGTAGTTTTATCTTGGTGCCAGCTTACATCAACAACTTGTTCAGCAGATATATCATTAAATTTCTTAACTTCTTCTTTCCACATTTCTTCTGCTATTTCTCTTGCCATTTCTTGTCTCCCAAATTCGGCTATTTTCATTACAGGTTTCCATCCATCCAAATTATTATAGGACTATACCTTTTCTCAAATCGTGATTTTAATATTACTTCTCTAACAGTATACCACCCTTTCTCTTCCACTTCGCCAATCGCCCTACCTCCCCCCTCGTTCGTGGGTGGAAGTGACTTCGAGCGGACGGTCGATTGTGCTCAGCCAATGAGAAATGGTGGCCGTTGTGCCCAAGTAAAGCGCTGGCTTTCGTGCCGATTGATCGGATTGTGCACTGTTCTTGAGAACTATTGGCGGGCTTAACAGTTGACCGTGTACGATTGTGTAGGCCGTTTGGTGGCTGTCTAACAGCCGTACGGCGATGCTGGCCATTGAATTGGGGCTGCTGCTCATGGGTTTTTTCCTTTTTATTTTATTTTTCTCTTGCATGTCACTTTGTAATGTGTTATACTTTGATTATGGCGATTGTGCCTAATTGAGAGGTAATAAAATGATTAACCACGATGTCAAACAATGGTTCGAGGGCTTTTATCCATTTGTTGAGTTTGCACAAGCAACAGGATTAAAGGCACCATTAGTAGCACAGGCGTACAACGACTTTAGGGACTTTACAATAGAGCTACAAAAAACCGATGGAAATGGATATTATGGATACGATGGAATCATATCAGAAGCGTTTGAACAATGGATGCAAGAACAAACGAAGTATCCTATTGACTAAACTATCCTGTTTCCCGAATAGAAGCCCGGCGATTGTGCCTAATTGAGAGGATTTGATTATGGCTATTTGTGAAGTATGCCAAGCCGTTTGCATTGGAGAAATAGAATCTCAAATGACAGCAATGAAGTGTGAAACGTGCAATACTGTTGTGTTTGTTTGCCCAGATTGCGAAGAAACGCCAGAATGCCCATTTTGTGGTTATTCTTGCAAGTGGATTATTCTTGGTTCAACTGACTAAATTTGCAATTCCATTTCCAGGCCCGGCGATTGTGTCGGGCTTTTTTATTCACTTGTCAAATAAGCGAATGACTACTACTACAACTGTAGTGCTACAACTGTAACAGATTGTACCACAGATTAGACGAATGTCAAGAGAAAAGTCTTGAAAGAGTGAGATTTTTTTGCTTTTTTATTCAATAATTGCACAAAGAATGGAATGTAAGTGTTTTGTGGATATGGAGTTACAAGTATTTTGACTATTTTGTGAAATTGTCGAGAATTTTCTTGTATTAGTGGCGGAAAGGTTGTATAATATAATAGAGCTAAAGAGTTTCCGAATTGAACTACTAAATAGAGGAGAGTTCAAGAATGACAATTACCATGAAAATAAAACTATTACCGTGCTGCAAGGAATGTGAAAGCCGAAGGCTATCATTCCGGCATTGCTATAGGAATGGCGTGTGTTATAATTGTCCGGAATACAAAAAATGGAAGCATTTAGTACAGGCTGGATCGGCCAGAGTAAGGAAGCTGAGCATTGGTCGTATTAGTATTTGAGCTATAACATAGGCAGCAATAGTGCTGCTGTAATTAAGGGTTATGATAATGAAAATAACACAGACAGATTATGACAGACTACAAACGAGCATATTGAATGTTTTGGCAAAATACACAGACGAACAAATAACCGAACATAGAAAAACCGTCAAATATGTAAAGAGCCAATTTATTGCTTTTGTGTGGTCAATAGCACACCACGCAGACAATAATACTATTGCTTGGTTGTGTAGTCAAGGATATAACGACAACCATATTGAAACGGCACTAAAGAAAATACTCAAAAGATACAAGGATTAGCATGACAGACGCCCGAATTATATTTTGGCTGGCGGTGGCAGCGTATATTGCTTTGTGTTGAATTATTTGGAGAATAAGAAGATGGCGGATAAACATAGACCAAATGAAGAACTAATTGCAGGATATTACAATTTTAGTCCTGTTCGTAGCGTGAGTATATGGAAAGGACAGGGTGGGGAATTACTTGGCCCATTTTTTAGTGAATTTCCCTGCCAGACTTGCGGAACTAAATTGGCGGGGAATCGTTATTATTGTTCGGCCACCATAGGAAAGAAGCACAGTGATACACGTGAGAAGTTAGAAATTTGTGAAGATTGTTATCTATACTTTTTCGGTTAAGATTATATGAGAGGGAATAAAATGGTACGAGTAAAAGACCTTAAAGATCAAATTGGAACATCAGGAGCACGGCCTGTTTTGTATTGTGTTGTTTGTGGTTCCGAGTATTCGGCGAACAGAGGTGACTACTTTAATTGTTCATCAGACCGTATTCTTGCTTGTTGCAAACGTCCATTGCAGTTGGTTGTTAAGCACACAATATACAAACCAGCTTAATTGAAAGGATATGAAAATGAGTATGCTATCTGACAAAGAACATTTGTCCAGGATTGCGGTATCTGTGGAGAATCTTCCAGAACTATGCGAGGGGCTTGTGAATAAAGTAAGGATGGGTATATTGACGGGAATCGAAGCAATAGAGATACTAAATGTGTGGTGGACGGAACTGGAGGTTGGATAGTGAGAGAGGTTTTTCTCTTGACAAAGCAATGGAGATTTGGTATAATGATAAGAATGAGAATGGCTATCGAACAAATACTGGTTGTTTTGATAATCGTGTTGTTATTGTGTATTTTGATTATGTGTTGGAGATAAGAAGATGAAACAGAACGTAAAATGGTTAGGGTGTAATATGTTCAATGTTTATACATTTGCATTATCTTATCCAGGGTGGCATACATGGGACAAGCGAGACAGAGGTACAAACGACGCTGTCAAAAGACTTGCCAAACGTGGATTGATTAAAACCAACGAATTTGGGCAGTTTAAGTTAGCAGAGGAGGTAAGAAAATGAAAGATAACTATGGACATGACGTACCGACAGACTTGGTTGCCTTAACATGTGGGCCAGATAGGTTTACAGACGACGAATTGAGAGCGATAGTTGACGCAACTTGGTATGAAGTGATACATAGTCACGGAAAGGATTTAGCTGTTTCGTTCTCAGAAGTTGGTTGGATTGAAGCACTTAATCCACTTGAAAACCCACTGGGTGATACACCTATTGAAGTGTTGTGGATAAATGATGTTTTGAAACGATGGAGCGATGAAGATGGATTTTATTCCGCATAATTGAAACCATCCCTCTCTTAATACTGTGCTGTTCGGTCGAATGTTTACTGCGGCCAGTGATTGCGGGTAATACTGACAATATTGGCAATACTGGACAGCACAGACTTAACAGATTGATGGTTTATATGAGAGGACTTGAAAGATGAACACAGACGAACATGGTAATAAGATTGCCGAAAAAAAGATTAGTGACAAGGACAAGGGAAAGCAAAAGCGAATATTGGCAGCTATTAAAGCAAAAGACAAAAAAGGAGTGAAAGATAGTCATTGCCCGTATTGCGGCTATCGTATTCGCAGCGCCGGACATTTTCAGGGCGAACATCATAATAATTAAGATTGAGAGGATTGTAAAATGTGGACTACAGAACAATTTGAAAAACACAATCGTGTAAAAGTGATTGAAGCTATTGAACGCGGGAAAGAAAAAATCAAAGCTATTGAAGCACAAAAGGTGGTGAAGGAAAGACGAAATGATAGTGCTTGGCTAATGGCGGTTAATGATATTGTTGACCGAGTAGGGCTGGCGATACGAGATGAACTGATTACAGATTGAGAGGGACGATTGATGGATAGTTTGATAAACCGGCAGGCGTGTAAGAGATTCGCATTACGATGGGCACAGGAGCACCGAACAGGATGGCTGCCCAGTCAGGTGTCAAAACAGTTTATAGATGACCTGGACGCGAAGGTGCGGATGTTGATACAGGGAGCGGTAGGGAAGCATAGGACTGTAGGGAGAACGATTAGAGATTTATTTTGAAA
>Ga0315543_1004682_pt1 | contig 11219 bp, 7 predicted proteins | sample SalMarSW160210MG_2_FD_203098 | JGI IMG/M metagenome (GOLD analysis project Ga0315543, IMG submission 203098) | Salt marsh sediment microbial communities from the Plum Island Ecosystem LTER, Massachusetts, United States - Salt Marsh Sediment SW1601-210 ...
GCCTTAATAGTAAAGCTCAAACCGCTGACCGACTTAAAGATGCCCGGATCACGCAACGAGCCGTAGATGAAAAGATTGAATTTCTTATCGCTCATATTTAATTTGTTTATAAAGCTTAAAAAGCTCTTTAAACGCACGAAAAATTACCTTCAGCTTTGCACCTGTCGGTGAGCCTGCCGCCCGCGGATAGTGATGCACACCCTTCTGGGTCACGCGGTAACCTTTGCATAAAGCTTTAGCTAAGATTTCGGTATCAATCATAGCTCCTGTGCTTGACATCTTTATATTATCAAAGATTTCTCTTTTATATAGTTTGAAAGCACAATCAATGTCGTGTATTTTCATGCCGAACAGCCAGCAAACCAGTTTTGTCCAGCACCAGCCATTGATTTTGCGTATGAGACCTTCCTGCCGATTCAGTCGATAGCAGCTAACAATGTCATATTGTTTCATTAACGGCAGCAACGGCGGAAATTCGTTGATGTCGAATTGGCCATCGCCGTCGGTATAAAATACAAGCTCTTTAGCGGCTGTTTTAAAACCCGACTGCAAGGCGGCTCCGTAACCGAGATTGGTATGATGGTGCACAACTTTTACTCTGCTATATTGGCGGGCAATCTCATCTGCGAGTCGGCCTGTGCCGTCTGTACTGCCATCGTCAACGATAATCACCTCAAAGTCGGCATTGAGCTTTTCCAGCAGCTTAAGTGTCTTTTCAACTATGCAGGCGACATTATCCTGTTCGTTAAAACATGGGAAAAAAACGCTTATAGAAAATGATTCGATCCTTGATTCTCGTTCCTCGATACTCGTCGTGCATCGAGTATCCGGCATCGAACATCCAGTCTGACTACCATCTTTTATACGATTTGTTTCGCTCATTTGCATATTCTACAGCTTTATCAGCATAAAATTTAGCGAGCTTTGTATTATTTTGCTCCTGGGCAGCTTGTGCTAAATGGATACATGCCAATCGTGCAGCTTCGATTCTTATACGGTAGCCATTCTGCCTGGTATAAGTTTCCTTATTTTTTTCGAAGTTATCGAAATGATCCTTACAAAAATCTGTTACGGCAGGTTTTAGTTCAGGGAAACGTGTGCAAGCAAGTACTATTTCCAGCATCGCGCTTGGCACATTTTCTATGTTGAAGGCTTTAATGGCAAAATCAAGCCCCTCTTTTTTGCTAATCATTTCTGCTCTATACCGAAGCAGACTATAGGCGAGTATGAGATTCTTATGGAAATCATCAGGGTATAGTGTTTTTCCACTACGTATGCCGTCAAAAAGTTCTTTGCCTTGAGGCGTTGTGTAGTCAACAAATATCTTTTGCTTGTCATTAAAGAAGACAACGGGCCAATCACGATTATATTCAAGCCCTTTGACAGCGTGATAAGACTTTTGCTGATAATATTCTTCAGGACGAGGCTCGCCAAAAACCGCTACGGGCATTAATACAATCCAGACGTTATTATTTTTTAACTGCTCATCCACCCACCGACCTATTTTTATATAATCGGCGGCACTTAATCTTTTTTGTCTGGCCTGGGCGTTTGCTATTATCTCCGCCGCGGTCCAGCCTCCGGACATAATAGCTGACCAAAGATCAAATGCTTTACGGTTATAAGCTGCTTGTGCCCTGCCGTCCATGAACAGCTGCAAAGGTATTTTGCCGGTATTAGGGTCGGGCTCCTGGGCCCAGGCGATGAAACCGCCCTCAGTCCAGTAATTAAACATTTTGCCTTTCAGCTTATTTTCTTTTATAAACCGGCCGGCCTCAAACGGTTTAGCATCAGAAGCAGTCATTCGCATAAATACAGTACATAATTTCGGATTCAAATCAGAAGGCCAGGGATCAAGATAGACATACTTAAACTTAAGACCCCACCATGTACCGAAGAATAAAACCGCCGCAGCACCGGCAACCGTGAAAACCAATTGCAGATTAGTCGGCATCGTTGAGACCACCAGACGATTATACTTACGGAAGTTCCGCATTGCCGAGATTGCACGAACTATCTGGTCAATGATCATTGCTATGATAGGACAGGCTACAAATGCGGCTATTGGCAAAAATCGACGGGAACGAATGGCCATATAAATTGTAAGAGCGGCAATTAGTAATAAGGGCATATCGATTTTAGGCCACTGATATCTGTCAGAGGTATCTATCCTTCGCTTATGTTCTCTGCCAACAGAGCGAGAAATTAGTATTGGGACTATAATCCAAACAACAAGAATTACCCAGGCAAAAATATACATGACTAAAAAAGGCATCGCTGTACCGACAGGATTGTCCCAGTCGAAGGCAGGCTGCCATTCGTGGATGTCACGCCACCTCGCAGCATGCTCACTGACACTGATGACAAAGGTATGAGTCAGGTTGGTTAAATGGAATGGATTGAGCAACACCATAGCTACAAAAGCAACAATGCCGGCGGCAATCGTGTGTAAAACGCCCCTCCACTTAATGCAGAGGAGGTTTTGCTTATTAAAAATCAAAATAAAATCGAGTGCAATCAGCAGAATCAAAAAAAGAAATGTGGACAACGTAAAACCGGCCCTGGAAACAACAAAATAGAAGAACGGCCAGGCGGTGACATTATATAAGATTGCGGTCCACTTTTTACTGCAGCTAATCAACAGATGCAGGCCTATAAATGGTATGAGCATTATGAATACATAAATATAGCCGCCGTGGATATTACACCAGAAGACTGTTAGGGGGACAATAAACCAGATATACAATATATTTCGATATGTGGTAAGGACAAGTATAAGCAAAAAGACAGCTACTAAAAGATTCGAGAAACCGGCAGGACGAATATCAAAAAATGAACGCCCTGTGAACAGCGCAAAACAAGCGAAAACAGCAGCAAGAGCAGGATTAGCACCTAATAAAACAGCCGTGTAGAAAAGACAAATAACTGTCAGAAAGTAAATAGCGAACTTCCAGTACACCAAGGCGTTGAAAAGTGGATCTTCTTCAGAACCGAGACTCGTGGACAACCAATAGAAAATCACATGGGTTAGCCAGTTCTGGTTGATCCAGCCGGTCGGATGCCATCTTTTCACTGTCTCGATACCGACTTTATCCGTAAGCCACTGCGCCCATTCTGGCCAGTTTTTTACCTCTTCCGGTGTTGGTCCTGCCTTGTGCGAGTTCGCACTGAACGGCTCGACAGTATCAACGCCGTGTTTGACGAAGTGTCGTCCGCAGGCCATGGCTACCCAGGTATCGCCGGCAGCAACCATGTGTGAGCAGGCGTGACAGGCGAAAATAAACATACCCACCCAGGCCAGAATCATCGGCCAGCCGGAGAAAGCACGACGTTTATCGGTTCTTATTGCCTGGTCAAAATCTGTCGAAGCATCACCCTGCGAAGCAGATTCGGCACGGCGTTTTTTGCTTCTTACTGACTTAGCCATTTCTGTAGTCTATCTAATCCTTTGCTAATATCATCGAGCGAGCAGGCAAAGCTTAAGCGAATATTACCATCACAGCCGAAAGGAAGGCCCGGTACAACAGCTACATTAGCCTGCTCTAACAGCGCTTTCGCAAAGTCCATACTGCCATTAATCTCTGCACCATTTATATTTCGGCCATAATGTTCTGATACATCAGGAAAACAATAGAAAGCACCGGTAGGTTCGGGACATTGAACGCCTGGAATACTATTTAGCCGTTCGGCCATATATTTACCACGCTTCTCAAATTCCACCCTCATTTTCTCTATAGCCTGCTTGGCAGGCTCGCCGAGAGCAGCAATCGCTGCGTATTGAGTGAATGTTACAGAGTTTGACGTCATGTGGTCCTGCAGACGTGCCATAGCCTTTATGACTTCCAAAGGTCCTGCCGTATAACCTAAGCGCCAGCCCGTCATCGAAAAGGTTTTGCTGAAACCATTCAGAGTCAGCGTTCGGTTGTACGCATCTTCGCTCAGCGAAGCGAAACTTACAAATTTTGTATCACCGTAAATCAGTTTCTCATAGATTTCGTCTGAAAGCACAACTACATCAGTACCTTCAAGAGTCTTCGCGATGTCTTTTAGTTCTTGTGGTGTATATGTAAAGCCGCCGGGATTACTGGGTGAGTTAATCACTAACATTGCAGTTTTTTTGGTGATAGCATCTTTTAGCTGTTTCGGCGTGATTTTGTAACTGTTGGCTTTATTGGTCTGGACTATTTTAGGTGTAGCGCCGGCGAGCTTAATCGCCTCAGGATAAGTTACCCAATATGGTGTGGGCAGAATAACCTCATCGCCGACGTCAAGCACTGCCTGCATGGATTCGTAAACGGAGTGTTTACCGCCGATATTAACGATTATTTGTTCCGGTGTATAATTAAGACCGTTTTCATTTTTGAGCTTAGCGGCGATGGCAGTTCGCAGCTCGGTTATCCCGGCTGCGGGTGTGTACTTTGTTTTACCGCCCTTTAGTGCTTCTATAGCTGCCTGTTTGATGTAATCCGGCGTATCAAAATCCGGCTCTCCCGCTCCGAAACCTACTACATCCACGCCCTGTGCTTTTAGCTGCTTGGCTCGTGAAGTAACAGCTATAGTTGCCGAGACCGGCACGCTCTGTGCTCTTTTGCTTACTTTCATTTTCTTAATACCTTTCAAATCTCGTTTTTTTGTTTATAATGAAACATATTAAAGATGAAATTAGAGGAAGGGTCAAGAAAATTGATGTTTTCCAAATACCTGGAGCAAAGGTCAACAGCGTATAGCATTTAGAGATATGATTCCAATTGTGCCATTCGATGTTTGAAGCCTTTGTCCTGTTTTAAATTTTGCTGTGAGATCCATCGGCCCAAAAAGGTGTCTGGACTGTGAAACACGTCCTACCTTGTAGTAGGCGGAGACGTAGTTGCAAACGTCCAAACTTCACCAGTTGTAATCTGGCCATTGTTATCTACCTCATCGATTCTCCAGTAGTAAGTAGTGCTATAATTCAATCTTGTGATATCGAACTTTGTATGAGTCTGATTACGTATAAACGGCGGGGGATTGCTGGTTCCGAAGTACACATCATGTGAGACGGCGTTTAAACCGGCGGCCCAACTCAATGTGACCTGTGGTGGAACACCAACAGAACCATCGGCTGGGATTGGATAATAAGCCTGAGCAGGTGGAGGGACGGTAATAAATGTCCAGATATTGCCAGTTGTCCTATTACCTTGGTCATCGATCTCATCGATACGCCAGTAGTATGTGGTATCTCCAAGCAAAGGACCCGGATCGAATTCCGTCTCGAATTGCTTATGTGTAAACAGCGGGAGATTGCTGGTTCCGAAATAGACTTCGTGAGATTCGGCGTTTAAGCCAGCGGTCCAACTCAAATTAGTACTTAGTGCAACGCTGACAGCCCCGTCGGTAGGGATGGGATTTGAAGCCTGGTCTAAAACTGAAATATCGCAGATATTATTCAGTGACATACTGGCTTGCTGCGTGCCACCGTAGGCACCCATATTGATGATGCCGCCATTTGGAATTGGTTCATAACCAATAGGGCTATTTGGATCTCCTGCGTCAATACAGGGACTGGTGACATCATCCATGATCCAAATTTGGGTGTTTGGGTCATATCGGCCGCTCTGGGATTTCAGATGATAGTCATGGTTCATAGGATCAACTAAGCATGGATCTTGATTAATACAGCCTTCCGGCATTCCGTATCTCCCAGCCCTTAGACCTTTTACGCAACTAAATGTTACTGTAATCAGCGAATCATCATCGTTATATATTTCGTGGCCATTACCCCAGAGGATGCAATTGGTAAGTTTAACGTTACTGGGTTTAATCTCTTCCCAAGCTCCACAACCTACAGCCCCTCCATTCACTGCCGAGTTATTAACTATGGTGCAATTGATTACTACCCCATTGCTGTCACGGAAATGTATAGCACCGCCCCAATTATCGGACGAGTTGTTAACAAACAGGCAGTTCTTGATAACAGGCTTGCTGTTGTAGGTATTATAAAGTCCCCCACCATACCATACGGCGTGATTATCTTTAAATGTACAGCCAAGGAATAACTGCCCGTTAGTACTACTTTTATTATACATCCCACCGCCGAAATGCTCAGCAGAGTTACCTATAAATGCACAGTCAATGAGCGTCGGATCGCCGTAACATAGGTTGTACATACCCCCACCTCTGCAACTCGAATTGTACTCAAATTTACAATTAATCAACAGCGGTGCACCCCTGCTATTATGAACAGCTCCGCCTGTACCTAAAGAGTAGTTTTCCCTAAAGATACAGTCGGTTAAAGTTGGATTGCTGCACCCATTGTCTATGGCGCCGCCCCACATGGAGGCATTGCGAATGAATTTACAGTGTGTAATTATCAACTCGCCTAAGCAATGGTTATGTATCGCTCCTCCATACTTTGCCGAAGTATTACCTTGGAAAGTACAATTAATTATCTTCAAAAAGCTGTTATTACAGTATATCCCTCCGCCATACATATCCTTGTCTTCTTTGCCGTTGGCATTGCCGCCCACTATAGTAAAACCATCCAGTGTGGTATCATACTCTATGTCTTGGGCTGTCAGAACGTGGTAACTGTTCTCCACCCTTGTTATATGCCCCAGCAAACTGGCAGCATCCGGAACATCGGCGTCGTCACCGTCCAGGTCGCCGCTAAGTATGGTTTCATACAGTTCAACATCTCGGTCATCAGGATATTGCTCACCGAAGCCAGTGTATCCGCCTTTAAGAGTTACACCGTTGATAATTTGGAATGTTGCTTCTCTATCGCCGGGCGTAATTCCAGCTCCCTGGTCAGGCTTGTAAACACCCTGTGCTATTCTAATCTCCACCAGCTCATCAGCCGAATTCGCATCAGCCAGCGCATCCTGCAGGTAGTTATAAGCATCCGACCAGCTTGATCCATTATTAAGACCGATTGCATCACCATCAACGTAGAAAGTCTTTCCCATAGCAGTTGTACAAAGTATAGCCAGCAGGAGTATTGATACAGTCAGATATGGCATTTGATTACTTGTTCTTGACATGACACTACCTCCTAAATATAGAAATCTCACATATACTAATATATCAAATAATTGTCTGAATATGATTTTTTTCCGAAAAAAATTGCGAACTCCGCTTGACTTTTTGAATCTTGTTTTTGGCCTAAGAATTAAGTGTCCCTTTACTCGTAAGAAACCAGCTATTTTCGGCCAAAAACAAAGATTCGCCTAAAAGAGAAACCAAAAAACCCGGATTTCCCCCCTCCAAATTCAGACATTTTTTTGTTGTAAATTTTATTAATACCACTCACCGACTTATAAGCGTTGAGAAGTTAAACGCTGTCCATTGACAGCAACTTACACAATTGCTAATCTTCACTTATGATTCGTACGTTTCAAATGGCGCTACTAAGCTGCTTGGGTTTTTATCTGATAGGTTGTAAAGCGCCCGAGCAAAGTCAGCTTAAACAAGAGCAGGTCAAAATCGGTGATATATCCCCTCCTTACAGTAACCAGCGGTCAATAGGCACAACACTAAACACAATTGATTTCAACATCCATATTTTTGAAGTGCCGGCTGAAAACGCAGACAAAATAAGCGACCTTTGGGGATTATTATACACAGAGCCGTTAAAATTCAACAGCAATCAGGCCTTTATAGCCAATTCGTTTGTCGTCCGCTTTGGCAGAATTAGGATGTTGAACAGGATAAACGATTTATTGTGTACTGCCGGCGGTCAAAAATTGATGACTGTTTCGCTAATTCTACCGAACGGCCAGGCTAATGACCTAACTGTTAGAGGATTAAATATTAAACAGAATGTCTCTTATATAGCTGCCAACGGCCAAAGCGAAGGAATCCGGCAGTTCTGCCGGATTGGGCCGGGCATTCTTGCCCTACGGATAAAAGCTGAAAAAATCCCCAATTTAAGAGATGTATGCGAACTTATCGCTTGTCCTGTCTTTACCGTACCGGCAAAAAGCTCTATACCCCAATTATTCGTACGCGCAAAGGCACGAGAGTTCTCCTTCTCCTCTGTTGCTTTTAGGCTGAGAATGGCCCCAGGTGATTTTATCGTGCTGGGGCCGGAAAAATATAATCCGCCGACGGCGGACAAAACAACTTTAGACGGCTTGTTCTTCAGCAGGCCTGAAGGCAGCCTGTTCCCAAGCACAACCGGCCGCATAGCGCCCGAGCATAAACCGGTTGTCAGAATATTTCTTTTGGTTTGTGCTGGAATGAGTAACTGACGAACGCATGGCTAATACAACAGTGACATTAATCCGGTGCAGTGATTACAGCCAGCCACAAATCACCAAGGCGATTAAAAAACAGTTCGAGCTACTGGGCGGCCTGGGCAAGTTCATAAGCCGGGGTGACACAGTCTTGCTCAAGCCGAATTTCATCGCTCCGAGGTCACATCGTCATGCCACGCAAACTCATCCTGCAGTAATAATCGAGGTCGCCCGGCTGTTGAAAGAATTCGGGGCGAAGCCTTTCGTCGGCGATTCATCGGCATGGAGCAATGTATTTACCTGTGCAAAGGCGCTTAAACTGGAAGAACCCTTGAAGAAATTATCGGTGCCGATAAAGCAGCTCAATAAACCCAGGATGTGTCGGATAGGAGCAACAAATATCAAAGTCGGCATAAGCTCAATTGCTCTGGACGCCGACAAAATTATAAATCTGCCAAAGTTCAAGACGCATCAGCAGTTGGTGGCCACATTTGCGGTTAAAAATATGTTTGGCTGTGTCAGCGGCAAGCGCAAAGCACTCTGGCACTTCAGAAAAGGCAAAAGCACGGATGATTTCTGTGAGTTCCTGATCGAAATTTTCAGATTCTTAAATCCTGTTTTAACCATCATTGATGGTATTGTCGCGATGGACGGCCCAGGGCCTATTTGCGGCAGGAATAGAATGCTGGGATACATCATCGGCGGAACTGAGCCTTTCTCGATGGAGGCTATTTGCTCCAGATTAGTCAATATCAAGCCTGACGATGTGCCGATTATCAAAACTGCAAAGAAAATGGGACTAAGCTGCACAGATTGGGATAAAATAAATATCTTAGGCGATAACTTCCCGGAAAATATATACACGGATTTCCAGATGCCTGAAATGATTCCGCTGAGATTTTCGTTACTCCACGTTTGTAAAAGCGTATGCAGACAAATATTATTGCTCCTGGCCAAATCCTCGAAAACAAAATAAAATAGTATTATTTACTATTTATAAATGAGGAATGGACAGCGATGAAATATCTTCTGTACATATTCTCTTGGGTATGGATTATAACTATCGCAGGCTTCGGACTAATTGTTCAAGCTAACGAAATCAATAAGTATCATTTGGAATTGGCTATCCGCTGCGCCAAAAATAATATCAAGGTCGGAGACGAAATTCCCATTGTTTTTACCATTATTAATAAAGGCAAGTCCGTTTATTCTTACGACCAACGGGAGTATGATCGTAGTGGACGCTTATGGGAGTATAAATTAGTTGCACGAGAGGGAAATGGAACAGTTGTTCCTGACCCCAGAGAGAACTATGTAGAAGGACTTGGCGGCGGTTTAAGTAGTGGCAGAGGAATGATTAGAACGGGTGAATCATTCACAAAAACAATTGCTCTAAATCGCTGGGCTTTGATAAATAGACCTGGCGTTTATACTGTAACTGGTACTTATTATTACGCAGATGAGGATACTAATTCAAAACAGATAGAAGGTATCGTGCGAATGAAGGAGATACCGATAAATTCGCCGCCCATCAAAATTGCTGTAAAACCTCGCAGCAGCTTGGCAATGGGAAGATATATAAAAGCACTTATTAGACAATTAGGGGAAGTTAAACCATCACAGAAATGGGAGGTAGTCAAACAGAGAGAGGCGATACTTTCCAAATTGGCATATACTTGTGATAATAGGATTGTTCCCACTTTGATTGAACTGATGTATAAGAACTATCATAACAACGAGGTATTCACGGCAAGAGAGGCTTTTCTATGCTACTTGCCGTGTGACGAAAAAGTAAAACAAGATGTTCTTAAAGTGGCAAAAACATGTGGATTGGCCCCTGGTCTGCAAACCGTATTGGAAGAATTTAGATGCGACGAGGAAGATTTCAAAGAAATTATTAAGATATCTCTTGCATCAAACGATCTTGATATCATGGGTGAAGGGATAAAAGCTTCGCAAGATCATCCTGACGATGTATATATGTCTGCATTAATTTCGATAGCGACAGATCCGAATATGCTAAGCCGAAACAAACCATTTCATTCAATAGAGCGCGTCTGGGCAATTTACGCAATCGCCTACAACCGAACTGATGAAGGTGTCCTCGCTCTTAAGACCCTTTTGAATGATACGGATGAATATATTCGAAAAACAACCGCTGAAGCTATCCAAGTTGCTTATAAGCGCCATCCAGTTTACCCAAAATATCCGGATGATGAATATACAGCAAAACTGGTTATTGAAGCAATGGATTTTAATAATCCAAAGCAAATACCTATGATTGCTGAAATCCTCCGGTCCCGAACTGAAGAATCAGTCAAAGCTATTGAAGCTCTTTTGCAAAATCCTGATTTAGATATTTCCATTGCAGAGACGGATGCAGGTGTAAAGATTATTCGGGATTTTCTGAGAAATCCTAATAAGAATGTTCGTGATATGGTATCCAATATTATTCGCGTTGTTTATAAAAGGCATCCAGGCCGGCCTTTGAGAGATAATGACTTTGGAGAAGAGTTTCGAAAAAATCCCGAAGAAAGAAAAAGAAGATTTTAGAACAAGTAAAGAACCACCAGTTAAAACTGGTGGCATTTTAGAATTCAAACAGAGTTTATCCGCTGTTTTTTTTGCCCTGCATCCCGATATATTTCCTTATCGTAGGTTCACTTATCACAACCGTTAACAAAAATAAAAAAGTCCCGCTTTTCAGCGAGACTATAGGTTTAACCTTCCTGGTAAGCCGAGATTCAGTTCAGCTTGGGCGGACATCTGTTGCTTGAGGGCCTTTTCGGCCTTGTCCGACCTCATATTCTACCGCCTGGCCTTCAGTGAGAGAGCGGAAACCCTGCCCTGAAATGTTCGTGTGATGTACAAACAAATCCTCGCCGCCATCGTCAGGAATAATGAAACCAAATCCCTTCCTCTCATCGAACCATTTTACTTTACCCTTTGCCACAATATTCTCCTCAGGCCCGCAGGCCAACAACAAATAATCCCTCTTTTTTGTTA
>Ga0315543_1004685_pt1 | contig 11215 bp, 11 predicted proteins | sample SalMarSW160210MG_2_FD_203098 | JGI IMG/M metagenome (GOLD analysis project Ga0315543, IMG submission 203098) | Salt marsh sediment microbial communities from the Plum Island Ecosystem LTER, Massachusetts, United States - Salt Marsh Sediment SW1601-210 ...
GTAAATGCTCTGGTCGTGTAAAAGTTGCTTCAGCTATATTTGATTTGATATTACCCGGGCACAGGACAGATACACCTATATTATAAGGCTTGAGCGCCTGGTAATAACACTCCATGAGACTGTTGACACCGGCCTTGGCTACGGAATATGGAGTACACCCGGATGCCGCCATAAAACCTCCCATTGAGGAAGTCGTGGCGATATAACCGCCCTTACCGGCCTGTATCATACGCGGCACGAACGTCACCATACCGTTGATGACACCGCCAAGACATACTCCCATTACCCAGTCATAATCTTCAAATGTCGAGGCTTCAGCCGGACCGAAGGCATTGACGCCCGCGGTATTGAATAACATTTGGGGTGGACTCCCGTATACTTTCTCTACCTCGTCGGCCGCCGCCGCATATGCCTTGCGGTCCGTAATATCCAGTTTTATGGCATGAACTTCTGCCTTTTTATCCCGGAAATACGCCATCGCCTCGTCCAGGTGGTCCTGGCGGATATCCGCGATAACAATCTTGCAGCCTGCTTCTGAAAACACCTTTGCCTGGCCGAATCCAGCGCCGGAAGCCCCTCCGGTTATAAACAAAATTTTACCAGTAAAATCTTTCATAATTACCTCCCGTTATATCGTTATATAGCGTAATATAAATAGCAAAATATTACAAATTATAATATCACTCTGTCGAGTTGGGCTCAGTGTTTTGCAGTTGTGGATTTTTCCCATATAAGGTACTATAGAATATCGCGGTAGAGCAAGAATTATGTCTTAACCGTTTTATACCAGTTATTTTACTAAGGGGCCAGACTTCTAATATGCTTAATGTAAACCACGTATTAAAATTATTATCAACATTAACAATCTTTTTAATATCCGAAATCTGGAAAGTTACTTCTAAAAATATGAGTGCACCGGTCGTTGAATAAGATTCTGTAATTTTAAAATCTTTATCTCACAGTAAAAACAGTTAGGAGAAAAAATATGGCAAAAAATAACTCAAAAATCACAGTGCTGGACCCCGGGGGCCAGCCCAGCGGTATCTTCGGGCGGCGGCTGAACGTTGATTCACCAATGTTCGCTATTCACGACCCTGTATACCAGCCGAGAGACACGGCGGAAGCCCTCGGGGCCATGAAAATGGCGCCGCGCCTTGACAGCTTGGAAGGCAAGACCGTTTACCTGGTTAATACGGGATTCGCCGGCGCCAAAGAATTCATGGAGGAATTACAGGACTGGCTTGCACAAAACCGGCCTTCGGTGAAAACCGAGTTACGCCACAAGAAGACCAGCATGTTTACCGATGATCCCGAGCTGTGGGCCGAAATCAAGAAAAACGGTGACGCCGTCGTCTTCGGCGTCGGCGGCTGAGACGGCTGTTCGGCGAGTGTCGCCGAATTCTCCCGTACGCTGGAAAACGACTACGGCGTACCCACTGCCCCTGTGGCCACCGCCCGTTTCGCGGACTATGTCCAGCGCGACAGCCGCAGTCACGGCATGAACCTCCGCTGGACCTTCCCACCCTACCCCGTCGGCTGGGTATCCCGGGAAACGTTGCGCGGCTACGTGGAAGGCAACGACCCGATTTCCGGCGTACCCCTTACGGAGGAAATTTTCTTAGCCCTTACCGAGCCGCTGACGGAAGCAGAGAAAAATTACAAACCGGAAAAGAGACCGGAGCGGCCGCGCCTGCTCGAGCCGGCCACCGAGGCCGACCTTCACCGATTCTTCCTGGAAAGCGGCTGGACGGACGGCCTGCCCATCATCTTGCCGACCGAAGAGCGAGTGGCGGAGATGCTCACCGGCACCGACCGGGACCCCCAGGAATTCGTCGGCATGATGTCCGTCACCACCCACGAGGAACGACTCCAGTATACGGTAGAGAGAGTTGCGGTCAATGCCGTCATGGCGGGAGCCAAGCCGGAGCATTTTCCAGTCATCCTGGCGCTAGGCGCTTCGGGGCGGCCATCCATGCCCAGCTCGACTACTTCTTTCGCGAGCATGATGGTAGTCAACGGCCCCATCCGCGATGAAATCGGCATGAACTACGGCCTCGGCGCCCTGAGCCCGGTCAATTACGCCAACTCCGTCATCGGCCGGGCCTGGACCCTGATGAGTATCAACCTCGGGGATGTCCGGCCCGGCGCCACGTTCACGGCCAGTACCGGAACCACTATCAATTACAACAACATGTGCTGCGCGGAGAACGAGGAATTGAGTGTCTGGGAGCCTTTCCACGTGCGTAAGGGCTATAAAGCGGAAGAAAGCACGGTCAGTCTTTTCCGCGGCTGGACTATCCTCGGCTTTAACACCGGCCCGGCCCAGCGGATGTTGGAGGTCGTGAAAGGCATCAGCGGTCCCTTCGGAGCCTCGTTTACGTTCGTCATCGACCCGCTGGTAGCCAAGGGTCTCAAGAAGGAAGGCTACGACGACCCCATGAAGTTCAGCGAGTGGCTCGTTAACAATATGGAAATCCGCTTCAAAAGCCCGGAGATGAATAATTTCGTCGTCGTCGGCGGGGAAATGAACCCGATGTGGGTTGTTACCGATTTTTCATATTTCCAGTCGGTAGTAATCGACCCGTGGATTCCTAAAGCCGGCGTCAAGAAAGACGCCAGACCGCTTCGGATGCCGGAGGCGGTAGCCTGCAAAGACGGCTCCTGCGGGATTTCCCACTAAACTCGTCCAGAATATATAATACGTGGCTAATGGGAGAAAAAGGAATATGGAAAATGTAGGAGGAAAAGTAGCTTTCATCACCGGTGGTGCCAGCGGCATCGGACTGGGGATCGCCAAGGTCTTCGCCAGAAACGGCATGAAGGTCGTCATCGTCGATATGCGCCAGGATGTCCTAGATGAGGCGTTGGCTTATTTCAAGGAAAATGGCGGTGAAGTACACCCCATCAACCTGAATGTAACTGACCGTGAAGCTTACGTTAAAGCTGCTGATGAAGCAGAAAAGGCCTTTGGTAAGATACACGTACTGGTTAATAACGCCGGCGTAGGTTCCGGTGGCGGCCCGACGGAGAAATTAACCTACAAAGACTGGGACTACAGCATGGGTGTTAACGTGGGCGGCGTTATTAACGGCATAGTGACCATTTTGCCGCGTATCCTGAAGCACGGCGAAGGCGGCCATATCGTCACCACGTCCTCGACGTGCGGCCTGATGGGCTCGGCCAACTTCACCATCTACTGCACGACCAAGTTCGCTGTAACCGGCATGATGGAGTGTCTCGCCACGGAGCTCCAGGACAGGAACATCGGGGTTTCCGTGCTGTATCCCGGGCCGACGATGGGCAACCTTGGCCTGTCCTCTTTTGTGAACCGCCCCGAACATCTCAGGAACGAGGGAGAAACCTGGCCTCCTAAAATGCCTCCGCCCCCGAAAGACGGTCGGCCCCGGCGGTCGCCGGAGGACTTCAGAGTCGTAACGATGGACCCTGTAGAGACCGGTGAGCGCGTGTTGCGGGCTATCAGACGCAACGACCTCTTTATCCACACCCATCCCGAGTTCACGAATGGCTATATCGCGCGTCACGACGCTCTTATCCGGGCTGTCCCTGATGAACCGCGGAACGAAAAACGCTGGGAAATCATGAAGAATTTCGGGACGATAATATATAACGACATTTATGATAAGCAGAAACAGGTAGGCCCGCCGGACTGGTAAACAGGTTTAGAAAAGGAAGAGAGAAAATTATGGAACATATTGAAGGAAAAACAGCCTTTATCACCGGCGGCGCCAGCGGCATCGGGCTCGGGATTGCCAAAGCCTGCGTCAAATACGGCATGAAGGTTGTCATCGCCGATTCGCGTCAGGACGCCTTGGATGAAGCGATGGATTATTTCAAGGAAAACGGGGGCGAAGTCCACCCCATCAAACTGGATGTCACCGACCGCGAGGCGTATATCAAAGCCGCCGACGAAGCGGAAGCGAAATTCGGGAAAATACATGTCCTCATAAACAACGCCGGTGTAGCCTCCGGGGGTCCACCGCAGAACATGACGTTTAAAGATTGGGATTTCAGTATCGGCATCAACATCACCGGCGTCGCTAACGGACTCGTCATCATCCTGCCGCGCATCTTGAAGCATGGCGAAGGCGGCCACGTAGTATCCACATCATCCACGGCCGGTCTCTGCGCCGTCAACGGCTGCATCATCTACAACACCACGAAATACGCTATAGCAGGGATGATGGAGACGCTGGCCGGAGACCTGGAGGGTACCGGTGTCGGCGCCTCGGCGCTCATCGCCGGCCCGACGATGACCAATCTCGGCCGGTCGACCTTCGCTAACCGTCCGGAGCACCTGAAGAACGAGGGGCAAACCTGGCCACCCTCTCCCCCGCCACCCCCGAAAGACGGCCAGGCCCAGCAAATGCCAATGGAGGAATTAAGAAATGTCTTCATGGACCCGGTGGAGACCGGTGAACGCGTCCTGAGGGGCATCAAGCGGAACGATATCTTCATCCACACCCATCCCGAGTTCAGGGAAGGCTATATCACGCGCCATGAGGCCGTTATCCGGGCCATCCCGGACGAGCCCCCGAATGAGAAGCGCCGTGACATTATCAAGATGATGGGGACACTGGCGTACAATCCCCTCTACGAGCGGCAGACAACGCCGGGACCGCCGGACTGGAAAATGGACTAATATCTATACGGTATAGCTACAAGCGAATAAAGAAACTGGCTCTCGATGCCCTGGATATAAAAGTCTATGCCACCAGCACCGATACGGTAGAAATTCAGGGAGTCATTCCGTTAGAATTACCTACCACTGCATGAACATCGGGATGTTTATGTTTTCATCGTAACATTACAAAGCCACAGTATCAGGCTTGGTTTGAAGGTTTAGGTCCAGTACCGCACGCTTTATTGTAAGAGTTGTCCCGTGTGGTGCTAAGGTCGCTCTACTTTCGGTTGATCGGCATCAGTGGTACCTTTGGGTCGGGGAAGCCCGGCCCCATGTACGCGAACATCAGCGACAGCACCATGTCGTCAATACGCTGGAAATCGGTTTTCTGCACCGTCTCCGGCTTGGGGTACGGCCAGTTCATTTGCCGGAAGGCCTGTCCGATCATTATCCCCGAGCCGTGCAGCTCGGTAGCACGGGTGATGCAGTAGGCTAGCGCTGCCCCTCCGTCCTCGGACGGAATATTCCTTTCGTAGCCGGGCATACTGGGCATCTTGAATTTCCTTCGTATCTCGGGAGATGGTGGAGTAACGCTGCGGGGGAAGCCGACACCCGCCGGGATGAATGTGAAGACAGCCACACCGGTATCTTCCACCGCCCCCAGTTCTGCAGCCAGCGACATCATAATAGAGGTGGCCGCAGCTTTTACCGCACAGTAGTTACTCGGTCCCACCGGGTAGCGGAAAGCTGTTGACATGTACGTGACCACGCCGTGATGCCGTTCCTGCATTCCGGGCACAAAGAGCTGGATCCCAATAAGCGTACCGCGCGCCGCTATCTCGTACTGCCTGTCCAGCTGGTAGACCGTTGACTTCAAGATCGGAGCCCCGAGGGACATAGCCATGGCATTGTTGACCAGGATGTCCACCTTCCCGAACGTATCGAAAGTCTTCTTGGCCATAGCCTTCATGGAGGTCTCGTCAGAGACGTCAGTCAATATAAACAGAGCGGTCCCGGGCTCGTTCTCGCTGTTGATGAGTTCCTCGGCTGCCTTTCCGGGCTCCGGGGTTACATCGGCAATAACCACTTTTGCTCCCAACCACGCCAGACTTCTGGCCGTGCCCAGTCCCACATTGCCTGCCCCACCGGTAACTACAGCTACCTCCCCAGCCAGTGCATTTCTCTTCAGGTTTGTCTTGTCCATTGCGAGCGGACCAACATCCAGTATCTTGTTCATATGAATACCTCCGCCGTGATCAGACTTCATAAGTCAACCAAAACACCCAGATTCTAGCATCTTTCGGGAATGAACGCCACAAAGCGGGTACTCAGGTTAAGACACTGGCTAAAGAAAGTGATTAAACCATCATGGTTCGGTGATTCATTTCATTATTAACCGCATAGGAGTAACAAAAAGGGGAGCATCACTGCTCCCCCTCCTGTTTCAGTCTTAATAGACGGTCACCACTGGACAAACATCGGGATGTTTGCCATTTCATGCGTACATTCAAGTCTAAACTTATTGTATCGATTCTACAATCAGGATTTTAGAAAACCAATATCCTGGATCTGGCGTATTCCGGAACTATCCCATGGACTGCTTCCCATCAAGCTGTGGTCGTCATATCTGACGCGTTGAGAGCTTAAAAAACGTGGCGCATTCGTGCCGTGGGTCATCTTTAATTGGAATTCTGATAGCCCGAACCTTATATCTTGATACGCTAAAAAAGAATCCCTTATCACTTTCTGCCTGTCAGGTAACCGCTCTATTCTTTTTTCGTCCTGGCTACATTGGGACCGTACTTGGGAGTAAGCGAGACTTCCAGAAATACAAACGGTTTTGTAACATTCCTGATTATCAGCGGACAGTGAACTAAACCCGCCGGGATGGATACGACGGCGGCGGTATCGATGATATGCTTTTCCTGTTCTTCGCCCAGGCATATCTCCACTTCTGCTCCCAGATCGCGAATGTCCGTCGGGTCGCCGCCAAGAAAGCAGAGGATTTCAGCGAACTCATGGGCATGGGGTATATCGAATTCAGTCGGTTCTGAAATGCAGTGATATCCCATACTGCAATCGACATCCAGTTCTCCCTCATGTGCTATAACCGAGTAACCCATAAAACTGCCTTCCGGCTCCTTAATAACATCCTTTAATATATGTTTCCCGTATTTTTTTTCAGCCAATCTAATTTATCCTCCTGTTAGTTTACTTAAATATAGTTCAGGTAACGAGCTATTATAGCACCTTAACCGGCGACTTTAGAAATACACGCACTTTTCGACCTCCCTGAAACCCAAGGCGGTATGAAGCGCTATACTTATTGCATGGATATACCGGACAGGAGCGGCGTCTAATGAGCGCGTTTAAACTAGGTTTTACGCCTGATATCGTTCTTGATGAAGTAAACCAGATGAAAATAGAGCGTGAAGATGACAAACAAAGGCTTGATAGTCTGGTTCAAACTAGAGATAACATCGCCAAGATGATAGACATGGAAAGTAATCTAAAAGAGCTATGCGCCCGGATTGTCCCTGACTTGGATAATTGCACCAATAGTGATAAAAAGGATGCCTACACCTACCTGGACTTAGAAATAAAGGCCACTCCTGAAGGTGCAGATATTAAAGGATACCTTGACCCAAGCGTGATTAAGACTGATTCGTGCCTACTCACCACTGGACAAACATCGGCATGACTACGTGGGTATAATTGTCCGCGCCTACCGGTCGGATGAGGCCGGGACTGGAGGGATTGGTGGTTTCCAGAGCTACCTGCGCTTCCTGGAGCACGCTCAGGACATCGTTCAGATATTTACCGTTGAAGGCAATCTTGGCATCATCACCTTCCACCGTGGCATCTATCTCGCCGACATCGTCACCGATCTCCTCGGAACGGGCGGAAACGGTAATCTTACCGGGGCTTTTCTCGCTTCCGGGTGTTATTACCAGGCGGACGATACCGCTACCGTCACGGGCGAAAATCGAGGCAGTTTTGGTGGCCCGCAGGAAATCGGCGACACTGACAATTACCCGCGTATTGTAGCTCTGGGGAATAAGCTGCGAGTAGTTGGGGAAGGTACCCTGGACAAGCTGGGAAACCAACTCTGTGTTTTTCAGCCGGAAGAGCACCTGGCTCTTATTGGGGTTAAGGGTGATATCGACAGCTTCCTCCTGTTCGGCAGCAAGTCGGTTCAACTCTGACAGGGTTCTTGCCGGGATGATGACCTCCATCTTCTGGCTTACGGTATCGGTTACGGATAACTTATAGACAGCCAGTCTGAATCCGTCCGCTGCCGCCAGTGTCAGCGTATCGCCTTCGAACTGGGCGCAGACGCCGGTGAGCACCGGTCGCGACTCCTCGGTAGCGGCGGCAAAGGCAACCTGGTTAATCCCCTGGCGTAGTGCTTCAACATCCACCTTCGTGGCAATACCGTCGTCGACCTTGGGTATCGGTGGGAATTCCTTGGCGTCGACACCGCTGATACGAGCTTCGAAACGGGCGCACTTTAAGCCGAGGGTCTTGGTCTGCGGCGAAAGTTGAACATCAATCGTGTCGTTAGGCAGGGAGCCGACAAACTCGGTAAGAAGTCGGGCGGGTACGGTAATGGCCCCTTCTTCTTCTATTTTAGCGCCAATCCAGTAGCTGATGGCCATCTCAAGGTTGGTAGCCACGAGTTTGAGACGACCTTCATCGGTGGCGATGAGGACATTATTGGTTATTGGCAGGGTCGTCCTGGCGGCTACGGCCCTCCCCACGATATTGAGTCCCCGGTTCAGATTCTCCTGAAGACATGACAACTTCATGGTGCACCCCCAAAATTTACCAGTGGTGGATTAGTATACAACATAATCTGGCACTATTCAAGCTCTATCGTGCCGCTTTTTCCGCCGCTTTTTCTTACCAGGCGGATGCCCTCTATTTTCATACCGCGGTCAACGGCCTTGCACATATCGTATATCGTCAGGGCGGCTACGGTGGTAGCCGTCATTGCCTCCATCTCCACCCCGGTCTTGCCGGTACTTTCGACGGTAGTGGTAATTTCTATGGTGCTGCTCTCCTCGTCGAGAATGCATTCGATATTGACGTTTCCGATAAGAATGGGGTGACATAGTGGTATCAGGTCGGGCGTGCGTTTGGCGGCCATAATACCGGCAAGCTGGGCAACCGATAACACATCGCCCTTGGCGGCCTTGCCCTGCTTGATTATCCGGAGAGTGTCTGGCTGCATCCTCACCTTACCCTCAGCCACGGCTACACGGGTGGTATCCGGCTTGCCGGTGACATCTACCATCCGGGGTCGGCCTTTATCATCCACGTGGGTTAGCTTTTTATCAGCCATTATTTATCCACCTACCTGCGAGAATGGACGTCCATTGCGTTTTTTACCCTCGGCAAGGCGGTGACCTTTTGGCTTGCTGGCGATCGCTTTTTCAATCAGGTTTTTCAGTTCCAGGACCGACGCGCCGCTCCGCAGGGGCTCCTTGAGGTCTATCTCTTCCTCGCTCAACAAGCAGGGACGGAGCTTGCCGTCGGCGGTAAGGCGGAGTCGGTTGCACTGGTAACAGAAGTGTTCCGTGATGGGTGTGATAAAGCCGATGGTGCCGGAGGCGTCGGGCAGACGGTAATATTTAGCCGGTCCGTTACCTACATCGACCTTGCACGGCTCCAGTTTGCCCAGCGATTCGATTCGTTTCCTCATTTCACTCACGGAAACGAGTTTCTCGGAAAAGGGTTCGTCACCGTTGACCGGCATATATTCGATGAAACGCACGTGCCAGCCGTCGCTAACTGTTTTGGCGGCAAAATCGGTTAGTTCGTCATCGTTAAAACCGGCCATGACCACGATATTGATTTTTACAGGGGTCAGTCCTACCGTCTTGGCTACTTCGATACCCTCCAGAGTGTCTTCAAGATTACCGCAGCGGGTAATTTGTCGGAACCTTTCGGGTCTGAGGGAATCCAGGCTGACATTTACCCTCCGCAGGGCGGCCTCTTTGAGTTCCGCAGCGTGCTGCGCCAGCAGGATGCCGTTGGTCGTCAGGGAAATATCGTCGATAGTCTCAATACCCGCCAGTAATCTCACCAGGTCAGATAGCCCCGCCCTTACCAGAGGCTCGCCACCGGTAAGCCTGACCTTGTTGATGCCCATCTCTGCGGCGGCTTTGGTTATGGTATAGATTTCCTCATAGGTGAGGATGTCATAATGCGACATCAGGGCGACCCCCTCCGCCGGCATGCAGTAGATGCAGCGCAGGTTGCAGCGGTCGGTTACCGAGATGCGTAGATAATTTATAGGTCGTTGAAAAGAATCATAAATTCCGGTCATGATGGTATCCTCTAGGGATATTATACAGGAAACTGTTATCAATAAGCTATATCGATGATAAATTACGTTTCATGAGCACTTCCCGCGCTTTAGCCGCCGCCCGCGCGCGGTGGCTTATCTTGTTCTTTTCTTCAGGCGTCAGCTCCGCCATTGTTTTACCCAGTTCCGGCACGTAAAAAATAGGGTCGTAGCCGAATCCATTGTAACCCCTCGGCTCTGTGGTGATGAAGCCGCTGCATTCGCCGGAGCAGAGTTCAACTTTGCCGTCGGGTGCGGCTATGGCAATCACGCACCGGAAGCGGGCGGACCGTTTGTCTCCCGGTACATCTTTAAGGCGTGATAGCAGGTAATTTAATCTGTCTGAATCCGAAGCGGCCTCTCCGGCATAGCGGGCTGATAATACTCCCGGCTCACCGCCCAGAGCGTCCACTTCTAGTCCGGAGTCGTCAGCCAGCGTCAGCAATCCACTTTCGGCGGCCAGGGTAGTTGCCTTCAGCCGAGCGTTTTCCTCAAAGCTGCTGCCGACTTCATCAACTTCCGTGGTGATATCCTGCTCTGCCGGCGTCACTATTTCGCAGGAAATTCCCCGGAGCAGACTTTTATACTCCCGGGCTTTGCCCTTATTGTTGGTAGCTAGCAGGAGTTTTTCTATATTCAATCGGAATTCCTTATTGTTTATAGATGAAGCCGCAGCTTTTCACCGCGGCTTCACTAAATTTCCAAATAATAACCCAAGCCCCTGAATCAGTCGAGGTCCTCGAACCTGTCCTTGAGCTTCTCCGCCACTTGAGGCATGGTGGTGTATTCCATCTCTTCCAGGGGCAAGCGGTGTGGCTCGAAAGGCCCGTGACGCCGCATCATGTCAGCCATCTCGTTGGCCTTATGACGCGCCAGGTCGAACGACTTATCGGCGAGCATGTCGCGCGGGCCGACCAGCATGCCGTTGTTTAGCTGGTAACCCAGGCATGTAACTCGCGGCGGGCCATCGAAGCGGGCGGGGGTGCTGTCTTTAACCGATACCGGCATCAGCGGACCCATGTGGGAGCCGCGCATCCATCCCTCTACCAGCACCGGTGATGCGAACGGTTCCAGAATCTCGCCGACCGCCGGGAAAATGCCCTGCGCCCTGACGATGCATACCGGGTCATCCTTGCCGACGTACTTGCCGGCCAGCAGCGAAAGGCGCTCTGTCGAGGAGGCTGACGCTATTTCTCCGGTCTCCTTGTGGTAGACGTACTTAA
>Ga0315543_1004686_pt1 | contig 11214 bp, 10 predicted proteins | sample SalMarSW160210MG_2_FD_203098 | JGI IMG/M metagenome (GOLD analysis project Ga0315543, IMG submission 203098) | Salt marsh sediment microbial communities from the Plum Island Ecosystem LTER, Massachusetts, United States - Salt Marsh Sediment SW1601-210 ...
TAGAGGAAGAGGAAAAGCTCCTGAAAGGAACCCTGTTGTTGAACGCTAAGGCGTTTGGACTTGTCCTCGGTCTTTTGACCGGCCTAGTCATATTCATAGCTACGAATTGGCTTGTACTAAAAGGTGGTGATCAGGTTGGTCCTCATTTAAGGCTTCTTAGCCAGTACTTTATCGGGTACAGGGTTACCTTTGTCGGCAGCCTTATAGGTTTTGCCTATGGATTTGCCCTAGGAACTTTAAGTGGAGCGTTTATCGGTTGGGTCTATAATAAGATTGCTGCTTTAAGAGATTAAAAGAGATTAGTGTTATTTAATAGGTAAATAATGCTCCGGGGATTAGAAATAAATCATAAAAATCATATCCTTTTTGGCGGCTGTGATGTGGTTGATCTGGCAGGCGAGTATGGAACGCCTCTCTACCTGGTCGATGAGGACAGGGTTCACTCTAATTACCATAGATTTATTACCGCCTTTAAGAGATATTATCAGGGTGTTAAAGTCTTTTATTCCTTTAAAACGAACTGTGTGCCAGCGGTTCTCAAGATACTCCAAGAAGACGGCTGCGGTGCGGAGGTCGTCTCACCATATGAGTTTTGGTTAGCCCACCGACTTGAAACAGAGCCGTCCGACATAATCTACAATGGTGTTAATAAATCAGAAGAGGATTTGAGAACCGCCATCCAAAAAGGTGTAGGTTTGATCAATCTTGATTCCTTAAATGAACTCGGAAGGCTTAAGAGGGTTGCTGGTGAACTGAGGAAAAGAGTGAATGTAGGAGTAAGAATCCATCTGCAGAACGGGTGGAGACAATTCGGGGTTCAGAAGAACGGAGATAATGTCATCTCGGCCTTCGGGGAAATGAAGGAATCTGATTTTCTGGATCCATATTGTCTGCATGTTCACATCGGGACAGGGATAAGGGGAATAGGCCCCTTTAGAAAAGTGATTAAAAAAATATGCATATTAATGAAAGAATTAAAAGATAAAACAGGGCTGGAACTAAAATATCTTGATCTGGGTGGTGGATTCGGGATACCCACAGTCAAAACATTTTCTATTTTTGAAATGGCTTTCTATAAAATTTTCGATATCCCCCCAAAAGCGCCTGATATCAAGAAATGTCCTTCGATCGAATCTTTTGGGAAGGCTATTTCCGAGTGCCTGATTGCAGATTTAGAGCGATATGGGCTGAAAAAACCTATATTGATCCTCGAGCCAGGACGTGCGATAACTAGTGATGCCCAAGTCCTTTTAATTACAGTAGGTGATATAAAAAAAAGGAGCGATGGATCGAAATTCGCAATAACAGATGGCGGGATGCAGAATATAGCTTTTCCCCTTTCTTATGAATATCACGAGTGTCTTCTGGCCAACAAATGTAGCGCAAAGAGCGAGGACAGATATTATGTAACAGGCCCTTTATGTTCCCCTGAAGACCTTCTATATAGAAACTGGAGATTGCCGGATTTAAAGTCCGGGGATATCCTGGTTATAATGGATGCAGGGGCCTATTTCACTTCATTCTCAAATAATTTCTCCTTTTCCAGACCGGCAATAGTTTCAACTCAGGCCGGTTTCCATAAAATAGTACGGGAAAGGGAAAATTTTAACAACATGATAGGATTAGATAAAATTTAATACGCATATTAAGATCTATGGCTGGAACTGAAGAAAAAAGGAAAAAGACTAAAAAAAAATCAAAGAACCAGATTATTGCGAGCCGGATCGCAGGATTCTTCGGGCTAGGTTTCTACAATCTTTATTATGTTGAAAAAAACCTCTTAAATGATATTGAAATATTTGAATCGCGGATAGAAGTAGAAATTCGAAAGGCTACTGATAAAGATATCCACCAAATATTAAAGCAATTAGATCATAAAGACAGGAAAAATTTTGAATACAATATTGCGATTGAAAGCACCTGTTATATAGCAGCACATAAAAACAAAATCGCCGGTTACTCGTGGGCTAATCTCAAATATATCTATATTGACGGGATGAAGGTGGCTGAATTGCCGGCAAAAGGATCATATCATGCGGACACTTATGTGTTCCCTGAATTCAGGGGCAATAAGATATTACTAAAACTGGTCAGTTCGGTTTATGCTGATCTGAAAAAAGCAGGCTGTATTTTTACAGGTACTATAATCACAAAAAACAACGCCGCGTCAATTGCAACTACTAAAAAATTTCATGTAAAATTTCAAACTACCCGTATACTTAGACTTCCCGGGCCAAAATCGCTTTTTATTGGCAAACGGTTTTTAATAGGTGTAGCCTCTGATTTTTGCGACACATCAATGTAAATTCCTATTGGCTGAAGCCGATAACTTTAGGGGCCGTTGAATCCTAATCATCGGTCTACCAATTTGCAGATGATTTAACAAAATGAAGATATTACTTATTCATGATTATGCGATGAAAGGTTATGGCTCGGAGCTTCAAATGCTGGCGTTACGGGATGGATTGCGTAGACGTGGTCATGATGTCCGTATCTTTGCTAGCAATGCCCGACTCGTTCAAGAAGGCGATATTCTGGCTGATTACCAATGTATCGGCACATTATCACGCTTTCTGACGTTACTTCAAACGGCAAATCCATGGGCCTATTGGAAGCTTCGAAAGGTCCTGCATGAATTTAGACCTGATGTTGTCCATTCAAGGACATTTCTCACACAACTTTCACCATTAATCTTACCTTTACTGAAAAACATCCCGAGTATGTACCATGTTGAAATATTACGACCTGTTTGTCCGATTAACTCAAAAGTGCTACCCGATCGCTCAATTTGCAGGTTTAGAGCAGGCATCGCCTGTTATCACCATGGGTGTCTGCCCCTCCGTTCATTATTACCCCAGATGCTGGCGTTATGGCTCTGGAGAAAGTGGCGTGGCAACTTTGATAGGTTTATTGCAATCAGTCATAGCGTTCGGCAATACCTCCTTGATGATGGAATCGAATCTGTCGAGACCATATGGGAACCCGTTTCTGCCAGACCACCCCGTCCTTCCCTTTTATCACCTCCAACCGTTGCATTTGCCGGCCGCCTTGTCTGGGAAAAAGGTGTCGATGTCTTACTAAAGTCCTTTAAAAAGCTCTTGATTTATATCCCTGAAGCCAGGCTTATCTTGGTTGGAGAAGGAAAACAGCGAAGTTCTCTCATAAAACTTATCTCTGATCTTAGGATCTCTTCCCATGTCACCATGACTGGATATCTGCCCCGATCGGAAATGGAGATCCTTTTTGATTCGGCATGGGTGCAAGTTGTTCCTTCCATCTGGGTTGAGGCCTTCGGTTGTGTAACCGCGGAAGCCATGATTCGCGGTACTGCCGTAGTAGCAAGTCGTATTGGGGGCCTAGCAGAGATTGTCCAGCATGGTAAAACTGGCCTGCTAGTCCCCCCAAAAGATGTCGATGCCCTTACCGGGGCATTGAACCAGATATTACAGAATCGTGAACTTGCGGAACAAATGGGAAGAGAGGGACGAAAATATGCACTGAAGCATTTTAACTATGAAGAGTTCCTGGATAAAATTTTACTATTATATGAGTCAATGCTGTCCAAGAAAAAGTAACGATCCCTTCACAGCATGATTCTATTTTAATCATCAAAAGAGTTATCATCCTAATGATTAATGAAGTCCGATACTGGGATTCTATCTCTAAAACATTGAAAAAGGACAGGGCTGATTTCTTATGGCGCTCTCATAGCGACACCGTTAATACTGCTTTACTGGATAGATGGCTGCCACCTGAGAAAACAGGGCAGTTACTCAAAACAGACCTTTTTGATGAAGTGGCATCCAAAGGTATGTATCTTTTTCTTAGGGGAAAAGCAGAAAATATCATTGGAATGGATATATCTCCCTTGATCGTAACAGCAGCCCGAAACTCCTATAATGACCTCCAAGGAACTGTCACAGATATACGATGCCTTCCTTTTCACGGAAACAGGTTTAATACAATCGTTTCCATATCAACCCTTGACCATTTCAGCTCAGAGATGGAGATAATTAACAGCCTACGCGAGCTACATAGAGTGTTGCGAATCAAGGGCCAGCTGATCATTACTCTTGACAATCTAGCAAATCCCATCGTTTTCCTGCGAAGCATACTTCCATTTCGATTTTTATTTCGTTCAGCGATTGTTCCCTATTATGTGGGAAAATCTCTTACACCACAACGTCTGGTACATATACTGAAGCAGTTGGACTTTAATATTTTAGAAACCACTGCGATTATGCATTGTCCCAGAGTCTTAGTGGTTGCATTATCTCGTTTCCTTGAAAAGACAGCATCTCCGCCCACTATAAGAGGGTTTTTAAAAATCCTTATATCATTTGAGAGGTTATCATATTGGCCCACCCGCTATCTAACCGGTTATTTTACGGCTATTAGGGCAATTAAACGGTAATCACAAATAAGAATTTCTCAGACCAATAACGTTTTATAACTTTTTCTGGCAATTCGGTTAAAAGCATATTGTATTTTCTTAATTATTTATTTATATCATGTGAGATGCAACTAGAAAGCAGGCATAAATATAAAAGAGGGACCCTCCCCAATTTGGTAATAATCGGAGCTGGAAAATGCGGTACGACAAGTCTGCATTATTATCTCGGGCTTCATCCCTCAATATTTATGTCAAAAGAAAAAGAGCTGAATTTTTTCGCTGTTGATCGGCAATGGAATAAAGGTATTGATTGGTATAAGTCAAATTTTACGGGCAATACGAAGATTTTTGGCGAATCTTCACCTTCTTATACAGCATACCCTCTTATAAGAGATGTTCCTAAAAAAATGCACTCGGTAATTCCGGATGCCAAGCTGATGTACAGCATTCGAGATCCGGTTGAACGCATAGTTTCCCATTATGTTCATAACTATACAATTGGATTGGAAAACAGAAACATAGAAGACGCTTTCAATCAACTCGACAACAATGAGTATATAATTAGAAGCATGTACTTTATGCAACTGGAGCAGTATTTAGTCCATTTCCCAAAATCCAACATTCTGATATTTACATTGGAAGATCTATACAATCACCGGCTTGAGACTCTGCAGAAGATATTCAGGTTCCTTGATGTTGATAAGGATTTCTATTCTCCTAAATTCCAAATAAAAAAACACGACTCAAATGAAAAAGGACGTAAAAACCGCATAGGTCTCTTCTTAAAGAGAATGTCCAAAACAAATTTTGCAAAAATGTTTTCAACGGATATGAGAATGAACATTGGTAGGATACTCTACAAACCCTTTTCAACCAGGGTCGAAAGGCCTGTATTGAATGATAAGGTAAAAGACAAATTAGTTGACTATTTAAAAGATGATATAAATAAATTGCGAGGATTGACCGGATTTGATTTTGAAACCTGGAGTCTATAACGTTTACAGTAAATAAATCTTCTTAATTAAAGCTCAAATTGATAGGCCTTCATCAAATAACTAAAATAAGTGAATTCGTCAGGAAAGATGAAATCCTAGGACATGTTCTTGAATTTGTTAGACAATATCCAATTTCTTTATGGGGGGCTGTTAAGTATAAAGAACTATTTCAATCTATTGAGACATATTGTATGTTTATTGGCTATCCAAGAAGCGGGCATAGTTTAGTCGGTTCCTTGCTTGACGCCCATCCCAATATCATTGTTGCACATGAATTAAATACTCTCAAATACTTATTAACAGGTTTTAAAAAGAATCAAATTTTGTATCTTCTACTTAAGAATTCTCGTGAATTCACAAAAGCGGGACGCAGATGGAGCGGTTATAAATACCAAGTACCTAATCAATTTCAAGGTAGATTTAAAAAATTAAAAATTATAGGAGATAAGAAAGGGGGGTCTTCTACTAGAATCTTAAGCACATATCCTACACTTCTCAAACAGTTACGAAATGTAATTAATCTTAATTTAAAATTCTTTCACGTTTTCAGGAACCCTTATGACAACATAAGTACAATATCCAAAAAACATAAAATGAACATCAAGAAGAGTATTGATTATTATTTTTCTCTTTGTGAAACAATAACAAAAGTCAAAAAACAATTAAACAAAGATGAATTGTTCGAATTTCGGCACGAATCTTTTATTGATAATCCCCAAAAACTGTTACGAGAAATTTGTTTCTTTTTAGGTGTCACCGCACCACAAGATTACCTAACTGATTGTGAAAGCATTGTCTTTAAATCTCCCAGCAAAACACGTAACAACTCACCATGGGATGATAAATTAATCGCTGAAGTAAAAGATAAAATGAAACGGTTCTCTTTTTTAGAAGGATATTCTTATGACTACTAATTGGCAAGTCAATATGACAGATCCTTTGGCTAACCCTTTTAGAGCTGGAAATATGCAAATTATTCAAATTAACTATTCTCAAATGTCTGGCTCTGTTTTAAGCGATATTAGGCAATCCAACTCGGTTAATATAAAAAGATGAAGCAAGCTTCCTCAGGAGCCGGCCGAGACTTAGTGACCGGTACCGTAAAAATTTTTTTAGCCGAATCGTTAATCATACCGACAGGATTTATCACGGCTGTATATCTTGCTCGGAAGTTAGGTCCAACCGAATACGGCCTATTCGCCCTAGCGACAATTATTATCCTCTGGATCGAGTGGCTCAATGTTTCGTTATTCTCTCACACAACCGTAAAATTCGTGAGCGAAGCCAAAGACTGGAAGCCGATCGGTATCACTGTTATACAACTGCATCTTATTTCCAGTATCGGCATTGCTATATTAATCTGGTTCCTCTCATCTCCACTTGCAGGAATATTCAACGAGCCAAGCATGGATAATTACCTGAAGCTCTATGCGGTCGATATACCTATATTCACCCTGGCCCGAGCCAATTGCAATATTCTTATTGGAACCGGTCGTTTCAAAGAACGAGCCAGGATAACTGTAGGTCGAAGGATTGCAAGGCTTTTATTGATCATACTTTTTGTGGAGATGGGATTCTCTGTTAATGGTGCCATCATGGGAATGATCGGGGCTTCGGTAGTGGAACTGGCTATCAGCAGAATATATATCAGCCTCCCATTGTTTTTCCGATCTTCATTTGAAATATCAAATCTGCTGGGATTTGCTACTCCTTTGTTTCTATCCGCTCTATGTTTGAACATAATCAGGCTTGACCTTTTCGCCTTAAAGGTACTTGGAGGGACAGCAGCTCTTGCGGGCTTCTATGGGGCTGCCCGGAACCTGTCTATCCCTCTTTACCTCTTTTCTGGCTCCCTCACGAACCCTTTACTCTCTACTTTGAGTAACCTTATCAGCAATGGAGATGAGCTTAAGGCTAAAGAGATAGCCATGACTTCCATACGTTCTATCCTGTGGCTCATGCCTTTGATAGCCATGAGCGTAGGGGTATCCCATGAAATTATTCTTTTCATTTTCGGGGAAAAATATCTACCTGCAAGTCCTGTTTTTTTCTTTCTTATAATCGCGGCATTAGGATTAGTTGCAATCCAGATATCCAAGTCTATACTCACTGCTCTAGGGAAACCAGGCTGGATATTGATTGTTACCGGCTCCATGGTCCCTGTTGCGTTAATAGGGCACCTGATCTTAATACCACTAATGGGCGGTACTGGCGCGGCCATTGTAACGGCATCTGTGGCGTGCCTTGGGGCTATAGTCGCCCTCACTATCGTCCATAGAATCTGGGAGATACCTTTTCCGCTGAAAACACTTTTTAGAGGAATATTTTGTGCGGCGCTTGCTTATGCCGTCTCTGTATGGTGGCCGGTTTCAGGATATATTATAATCTTGAAAATCCCTGCAATAACCTTCCTCATCTTCCTCACTTTTTGGATTCTCAATGAGTTCACAGCAAAGGAGATCCTCCTGATCCGTTCAATGCTGGGGTTATATAGAAAGGGAATATAACTACAATTGGATGGCATATCTCCATTCGTTTATTCGAAAGGTATGGAAAAACGCTCACGGTAAGCTCGGAATCGTTCATTCACCTTATCGGTATCAAGGCCGAATACCTCCGGATGATAATGATGTACGCCGTGTTTGTCTTTCTTATTAAGGCGCAGCCAGTCTTTCATCCTCCTTTCCGCCTCATCTGACAGGACAGCTCCTACATCCTCATAGATCCTTTTTACTGTTCCAATCGGGTCTTTTACCAGGGCATAATAATCCACATTATGAAATTTCTTGTCAGCTATGGAATCCCATGCCTTCATCCCTTTCTCCACATGGGCCGCTGCAAAATCAAGGGCTATACTCCCGAATTCCTCTAGTTCTAGGAATGCATCGCTGTTCATCTGGTGTACTCTATTTGCCAGGCTGCACATGGAAGGGAGGACCTTCAGAGGGTCCCTGTGTATCCATATTATATGGGCATCCGGAAAAACCGTCTTAAAGACATCAAGGTACCTAAGATGATTTGGACCTTTTACTACAAGCCAGTCTCCAGTGCAGCGCCAAAGTAGTAATTGAATCTGCAGCCTGTAATACCGGTACGAAGGATACATATCTTGTTCATTAAGCCACCTTATATACCCGTTTAATGTACATAGATCTATAAAAATATGGAATAAAAAACTATTTTTCATGAGGTGGCGGCACTCTCCAGGACTATTATAACGGTCCTCATGAATGGCTTTGATGATGCCTTTTCCTCTTTTCGAAAGTACAAACCATTCCCAGAAAGACTGCCATTTTTTCAGCGATAATCGCCTCGGATCTGACTCATAGGTATCACGGGAAGGAGGAGGCGAAGGCGAAAGCAGTTCCCACATCTTCAGGGTCCTATTGTTCGGATCCTGGGCCAGCAGACCATGAAGAAATGTTGTGCCTGTACGTTGCAGTCCCGTGATCACGAGCATGCGGGGGATCGGGGTATCAAGGATCTCGGGATGGTTGGTTATATCGGCCTGTATCTTTAATCTATTGACAAGGGCCCTTATCACATCTCTCTGTGCACGCAGCCTACCGTAAAAGTTTAAATGTGCGTCCTTCTCGTAAGAACTGAGTAAGACTTTTAACGGTGCCCTAAAAGACTCATCTCCCCAATCCGATAATCCTGCAATTCTGCTGGCTCTTTCTAGTAATTCACTTTCAGATAAAGAAATTTTTTCTGCAAATTTATCACCTATAAGATTTACTACACGATACTTCCAGCTCGTTATCTTGCGCATCTGTTCCTGTTTAATTTTTAATATATCCATCTTGATCCAATCTCTAAACTCGATTCTGTAAATAATACTAAAGCTCTAATCAAGACATATTTCTTTTCCCTTTGATTAGAAACAAATGCCTTTCTAAATTAATGTTCCAATATCCCTTTCCGTCATAGCCGATACCTTCAACGCTCCATTTTTAAAATTTTTATCTGCTCTCTGTTCCATAGAGACTATAAAAGGAATTAATATATTCAAACATGTCAGCTTCTTCCAGGGCTTTCTGTTTATCAATTCTCCAGAGCACTTTGATCAATTTTGTTCGGGTCGTTCTAAGTCCTGAGTTGAACTCGAGCGCCTTCTCATATGCGTTCACGGCCATATCAAGCTGTCCCTGGTTAACCATCATATCGCCGATCATGTCATATTTATTGGAGACGGCAAATGAATCATCAGTAATTTTATTAAGATAATAGAGGGCCTTCTGTGCGTCACCCTTCATATAATATTTTCCCGCAAGGGACAGGTTCGCAAAGTCGGAATAGTGTTTTTCCAAACTTGAGGACTTCTCCCAGTATTCAATGGCCTCATCTTCAAGCCCCTTTGAATTAAGAACAATGGCATGGGTATTCAGATAAGCCGTCATATCCTTGGTATCCCGGACAGGAAAAAATTCAATAATAAAAAAAGCAACTAGAATAACTAAATAGATTAATACATTCTTTAATCGGTTGCTTTTGATATAAGATCGAATATCATTAATTCCAATAATCGCAAACGGAATCAAAATCACAAGCAGTGGCAACCTGACCCTTGTATTGGTAAAAAAGGCGACAAGGGTTAAAGCGTAAATAATAAATATCACGTTCAATGCAAAGGGTTTCCTGCTCCTAAACATGTTCAAGACCATTCCGGTCATGCCAAAAGGCAGAATGAGCCAGAAGCTTAAGAGTGGGAATTTAAAGAATCTTATATAATCACTTAAAAAACCGATATGATAATGATCACCTTTTTCATGCCAATTAAAAAAATTCATTAATTTTCTAAGCTGTTTCCATGTAAATGCTAACGGTTGCTCCAGCGCCGTCTTCAAAACCTCATTTTTCCAGTAACGTGACGCCTCTCCTGAAGAGAGCTTCTTGCCCACCCTCCTGCTCGCCTCAATGGTAAAGTGTATCCCCATTTCAGCAGGCGCTGTTGTAGCAAAAGAAACGGGATATCCATATTTCATATTATTACAGATAAACAGGTTGAAGCCCGACTGTGAAGGAGTTGCTGAAGTCTCACCCGAGACCATGTAGTTCCTTATCATAAAAGGGGACTGTACTATTAAAAGCCCGGCAACATATACAAAAAGGGTCGTCACTGCCATCTTCATTGAGGTTCGGCATTTATAGGCGTTCCAGGCAAGGAGCAAGAATATAATAGGGATCAGGACTAGGCAGTTCGGCCGGACATTGTTTGCGAGAGCGATTGCTATCCCCAGGAATAATGTCTTTAGCATCGACCTTTTACACATAACCACTACCAATAGATAGCAACTTAAGGCAAACAGGAAGACGGACAAGGATGTCTTAAGGGGCACGATACTGTAAAATATAAAAGGCTCGTAAAGGCAGGCGACAAGAGAGGCAATCAGGCCTGCCGTGCGGTTTAACAACTCCTTAGCGATGAGATAGACGACCCAGCAGGTAAGGACTCCGAAGATGATATTTACGATCCTGATATAGATCACATCAGGAGAAAAAAGCCAGTAGATCAGGGCCATGAAATATGCGGGTAGAGGGGCCATTTCATAGACGGACGACGAATCGAAGGTTCCCTTCGCCAAATTTACAGCCCAGGCATGATATAATCTCTCGTCCCATAAAAGGAAATCAAAGTAGATGCTCCCTTTAAGGCTCAGAAGTGCCAGCACCCTGAGAATTAAGGCAAGCAAGAGAATGCCTATCAGAATTACATGGAAATACCTGTCAAGAAAAAAGAAAGTGGGCTTCTCTTCTGGCCCGGGCTTTGAGCGTCCTTTTTTTGCCATGGGTCAGATCATATCTGAATACGCTGAAATTTCAATA
>Ga0315543_1004690_pt1 | contig 11212 bp, 10 predicted proteins | sample SalMarSW160210MG_2_FD_203098 | JGI IMG/M metagenome (GOLD analysis project Ga0315543, IMG submission 203098) | Salt marsh sediment microbial communities from the Plum Island Ecosystem LTER, Massachusetts, United States - Salt Marsh Sediment SW1601-210 ...
TTTTTGTTTTTCTAATTCAATCTTCTTCTTAAACTCCTGAGCATAATTAATTCTCTTACCGATAGAAGGGTGAGTGTAAAGGAGAAATTCAATAAAAGGATGAGGATGGGCATCAGCTAAATCTCGGCTTGTAAATTTTGACATTGATGTGATAAAAGCATTTATCTTCCAAGTCGTTTTTAAGGCAAATTCATCAGCGTTCCGCTCTCTCTTTCGGGAATAAAAATTAAGAGGTATATTAAATAAGAATAGAATAACCCCTATGGATAAAGCTAAAACAGGAAAGTTAGAAATATCGCTTACTTCATAACTCAAATAAAGACCGAACTTTTTTAAAATAAGGCTGGTAAAATAAAAAGCTCCTAAATATATCAAACTGGTCCAAAGTATTCCTTTTAGAACATCCTTATGAACATGATGACCTAATTCGTGAGCAAATACCACCTCTGCTTCATCAAGAGTAAAATTTTTCAAAAGATTATCGGCTATCACAATTCTCCGAGTATTCCCCAAACCAGAAAGATAGGCATTGGCTTTAGTGGTCTTTGAACTAAAATTTATTTCGTAGACCCCTTTAACTTTGGTATTTACTTTATTGCATAATTTAATTAATTTTTGAGCTAATTCATTATCCCCTTCTATCTTTTTCAATTTAAAAAAAAGTGGAGTCAATAATATGGGGGAAAGATGGCTTAAAAGAACAGCTAAAAGAACGGTAAAAACTGTAACTACCAGATACCAATTTTGAGGGAATGTTCTGATAGCCCAATAAATTCCTTCAATGAGAGGGATAGCTAAAACCAAAGTCAAGATATAACTTTTTAACCAATCTTCGAACCAATCTCTTAATGTTTGAGTACAAAAATGATATTTGTGTTCAAAGGTATAGGAAGTATAGAATTCTAACGGCAAGGAAAGTAAATCATAAAGAGTTAAGATAAAAAAAATATATAAAGCAATAATCTGCCATTGTATGTCGGTAAAATACAATATTTTTTCTTTAATTGCAAAGGAAAGGTTACTAAATATTAATATTGAAAAATAGGCTAAAAAAAGAGCGGTTCCAGTAATTTTAAAAATAATTTTTTTCTTTTGATATTCTTTCGCCTTCCTCTGTTTCTCTTTATCAATAATTTGGTCATATTTTTCCATTACTTATCACCTTATCAGAATGTTATTTTTTAACTTCTGAAAAGAACTTCTTCTTTGGTAAAAAGTCGGGTAGCTCCCAGAAGAGCAAACCCGGCAATTACCATATTAGCACTAAAAGTAGTTAAAATATGATCCCAATAAATCTTACCCATCAATAGCTCTTTAAAAACAAAACTACTATTTAAAACCGGAACTAAAAACATTTTACCGGTCAATTCTATTCCTTGACTTATAGAAATTATTCCCAAAAAAATAGTCAACATATAGATGGGGGTAATATAACTCGAGGCTTCCCTAATATTACGGGCAAATATTCCCACCATCACTAATACTGCACTGGCCAACCCGACCAAAGGAAATAAAACTAAAAAAAGTAAAAAGACAGTATTAATAGATATCCCAAATTGCACTCCCTCAACACCTCCGGCAATAGAAGCTCCCGATAAAAAAGCAAGAGTAAGCCCAATTAATCCTAAAACCATACTGGTAAAAGAAATTAACATTACAGCAAAGCATTTGCCTAATACTATCTCTAATCGGCTTATCTGACTTACTAATAGAGTAGCAATAGTCCCTCTTTCTTTCTCTCCGGCAGTTATATCCACGGCTGTATGCATCGCCCCGGCAAAGATAAGGATTATAATTAAATAAGGGAGTAGAACTGCTAAAAATGAACCGGTTATCTTTTCAGCAGTAGCTATATTTTCTTCTTGTAGAATTAACGGAGTAAGAAATTCCTCTTTTAAATCCAGATGAGAAAGCCTTTGTAAAAGTATTTCACCTTTGTATTTTTCAATTACTTGATTAATTCTTTGCTTGGCTATTCTTGATTTAGCCTCCGTAGTATCATATTTTAAGATAAGTTTACCGGGTCCTCCCTGTTCAATTTTATATTTAAAATCCGGAGGGATTACCAAAACTGCCTGAATATCCCCATTTTGCAATTTAATAAGAGAGTCGTCTTCTATAGTAAGAACTTCTATCTTTTCATAATCCTGGAGATGTTTCACTAATTTAGGAGCAAACTCCGCACCGTATATCATAATCTTTGAGGCAGCTTCTTCTGATTTCATACTTCCCACCTTGTTAAAATAGCCAATTCCTGTAAACAAGAGAGGATAAAAAATTAAAGGAATTATTATCATAGCAATTATAGTTCTTTTATCTCGTATGGTTCCTACTAATTCTTTAGTAAAAATAAGTTTAATATTTTTCCAGCTCATTCTAAATTCTCTCCTTGATTTATTAATTCAAAAAATATTTCTTCTAAATCGTCAAATGAAGAATTCTTTTTTAATTCTTCCAAAGTCCCCTGAGCAATGAGATTGCCTTGATGGATAATTGCAATCATATCACACAATTTTTCAGCTTCCCGCATAATGTGGGTAGAGTAGATGATACACTTCCCTTGATCTCTAAAACTTTTAATATATTCAATTACTGTTCTCGCTGTAATTATATCCAATCCTACTGTTGGTTCATCTAAAATTAATACAGGCGGGTTATGAATAATGCTCCTGGCAATAGAGAGTTTCTGTTTCATCCCTGTAGAAAGTTTATTTACTCTGACATCCTGAAAATCTTCCATATCTAAATTGTGAAAGATTTCAGCCGTTCTTTTTTCAATAATTTTATCTTCTATCCCGTTAATCCGACCAAAAAACATTACGGTTTCTCGGGGGGTAAAACGGTCATATAATCCTGTTTCGCTGGATAAAAATCCAATTTGTTTTCGTACTTCTCTTGGCTCTTTCACCACATCAAATCCATTTACTTTTACTTTCCCTTTGGTAGGAAGTATCATAGTGGCTAAGATGCGTAAAGTGGTAGTTTTTCCAGCTCCATTAGGACCTAATAACCCGTAAATTTTTCCCTTTTGGCAATTGAATTTAAGATTATTTACTGCTATTACTTCACCTCTTTTTTTATCATGGAATACCTTGGTCAATCCTTCTACTTGAATCATCTTTTTATTTGAAATCTCTCCTTTGTTTTTCTTTTATTGGCGTATCTTAATTCTAAATGACATTTGCTATACAATTGTTAAAACATTTCTAGAGCATTTATAATTTCTTCTCTTACTTCTCTATCTTCTTCACTCTTTAAAACTTTTTCTAAAGCAAATTTCGCTTTTTCTCCTCCAATTTTACCCAGAGCCCAGGCAGTATGTCCTCTTACCATTGGGTTATCGTCTTCCTGTAAGACTTTAATCAAGGGAACAACAGCCCGAGGGTCACCAATATTACCCAAAGCCAGAACAGCATTTCTTTTGATTGCTTCTTTTGGTCTCATGGCAATCTGATTATAAGCGAAATAACTCTGAAATTCCTCTTCGGTAATTTGCAATAATGGTATTAAAGGAATCTTTGAGCCGATATAGCCATATTCCGGTTTACATTTTTTAGGTATTACTTTATGATTTTGAGGACAAACCTCCTGGCAAGTAGTGCAGCCATACAATTTATCCTCCCATTTTTCCCGGAAAGCTAAAGGTACATTCATCGGTCTTTCCGAAATAAACTGAAGACATTTAGTCCTATCGATTACATAAGGGGAAACTATAGCCTTAGTCGGACATGAATCGATACATATTGTGCAATCACCACAATCACGCTGAAGGGATTCATCTGTGTCTAATTCTAATTCAGTTATAATCTCTCCCAAAACTACCCAAGAACCAAATCTTTCTGTAATAATTATCCCGTTTTTTCCATACCACCCCACTCCGGCTCGCTGCGCAATGGGTTTTTCTACTAAAGATACATAGTTTGATTTATTTTTAGACTTATATTTAGAATCAGTTTCTTGATTTATAAAATCGATAATTCTTTTTAGCTTTAATTTTACATCATAATAAAAATTACCGATATCATATTTAGCAATTTTCCCGTATGGTTGTTCTCCATCTTGAGCTTCTTCTGTATCTTCTATTAAATAACACTGGGCGACACTAATTATGGATTTTGCTCTTTTTAAAATATTTTTAGGATTACATCTCTTGCCAATTTTATTCGGATTTATATGTTCAGTTTTCTCTAAATAATTTTTTTTAGAATGATAATCGTTCTTGGGGATATAACCTTTTTCTACACTTTCTACAATGTGCTTCTCTGCTTCCGGAAAAGCTTCGGCATTAGTAATCCTAACGATATCTAAACCAATCTCTTCTCCCAACTCTTTTATCTGTGTAGCTAATGACATAAAACTCCTATCCTGGTATCATGGGGTCAGGTCTTCACATTTGACATAACTTAATCCTAAAGAAGATAGCCAGAAATGTTATGTCAAATGTGAAGACCTGACCCCACTAACTCATCACATATTACTTGTCACTAATTCTGTTAGCAGCAATAGCTGCTCCTAAAGCGCCCACTATTTGAGGCTCATCGGGGACATATACTTTTGCCTTCAGCCTCTTCTTTAGGGCTCTTACCATCCCGATATTTTTGGCCACCCCGCCGGTTAAAGTGATAATATTTTCCAATCTTAACCGATTAGCCATACTACAAATACGATTAGAAATAGCTTCATGCAGTCCTCTAATTATATCTTCTTTAGCCTGCCCCTCTGCGATTAAAGATATTACTTCTGATTCAGCAAAGACAGTGCACATGCTGCCGATTTTTATCTTCCTTCTTGATTGTAGAGATTTTTCTCCTAATTCCTCGGTCTTTATGCCTAAGGCTTGAGCCATAACTTCTAAAAATCTACCCGTTCCTGCAGCACATTTATCGTTCATAATAAAATCAACTACCCGACCATTTTTATCGATATTTATTACTTTACTATCTTGCCCTCCGATATCAATAACTGTTCGTGTCTTAGGATTTAACCAGTTTGCTCCCAGGGCATGACAGGTAATTTCGGTGATAGACTTATCAGAAAAAGGGATATTTATCCTTCCATAACCAGTAGCAACTATAGATGATAGATTTTTCAAATCATCTCCAGATTTTTTCAGTGTCATTTCCAGGCAATCCCGGGTCAATTTATTTACATCAGCACCGGTAGGTATAATAGTAAAACTTTTTATTTTACCATCTTCAAGAATAAGCGTTTTAATAGTTAATGAACCTATATCCAGTCCTGCTACAATCATTTTTATCTTTCCTTTTTAAAAAAATAATTCTATATAAAGAATTACTACTTTTTATTACTTATCCTTCTCTCTTACATTTACCCTTTTTCTTTGTCCTGGATTCCTGCTTCCGCAGGAATGACATATAATCTTAAAGAATAATATATTTTTTAATCTCTTTGAGAAAGCATCTCCAAGAAAGCTTCAATCCTGGTTCTGGTCTGCCCTTTGGAATAATTACGAGAATCAGCACCGTCACCATCTAATATTAACATAGGTATGCCTTTTTCTTGTAAAAAATCCTTAATAATATATGCTCCTCCACAACTTTGGCGACATCCCCTTTGAGAAAAATGAATTACTCCGTCTATCTTATATTCCCTCACCAAATCGTACACCACTTTTATTCTTCTCTCGATAGGACCTGCTCCAAAATTGGAAGTCATCTTTTGAGCTAAACTTTCCCATGGTCTTTGAGGATCTAAAGCTTGCCAATAGACATAACTTACCTCTTCAAAGGAAATTACCGCCTTATTTTCTTTAAGATTTTGTATTATCTCGTTTTTATAATAAGGCCTTACCTGATGAAGCCACAGAATACGATGTTTCTCCTCCTCCAATACACCAATCTTCCGATTAACCTTCTCTTCTGTCTCTTGATACAAAGTACGATAAAACTGAAACCCTTTCTTCGCACCCAAAGAAGAAAAGAACATATATAGGATATAAGCTATAGCATCCCATCCTGATAAGGGAGAAGGGACATTTTTTCTAAGCTCATTAAGTTTTATTATATATTCTCTAGTTTGGTTAGACAAATTAAAAAAATAATTTATTCTTTCATTACTTAAGTGTTGCTCGGTAATTTTATCTATTTTACAGGCAATTTCTTTTAATTGAGCAGCAAGGTAGTTCTGAGAATCTGAGTTATTACGATAGGGAGTATTGATTAAATAATATTCACAATTATAATATTTACTCATATTACGAAAAAATTTAGTAGAACCATCACATAACTGGGAGCTAGAAATAATTAAATCTGGTTTAGGAAACCAATCTTTTAAAACCAGACCAGCTGCTACTCGATAAAATGAACATAAATCAGTAGTGTAAAATTTTGATTCAGCAGTTTCTATTAAATAATTAGCTATACCTATAGATGCCAATACTCCAGAAATAACTTCGGGATAGATAGGAAAAAGATCCAAAGCATAAAACAATTCAGAAGGAGTATAAATATTAGTCCAAACTACCGGCTTTCTTTTTTTGCAGGCTTCTTTAAGTTGATAAAAAAGAAAATCTAACCACATCTTAAAACTTTTGGGGCTTTTTCTAAAATATAATCTTGAGCCTGCTTTGATAATGTTATAAGTATTAGAGTTTTTAGCTATTTTTTTTATTAGGGTAGAATTTGGCTCATTCTTCAAATTAACCAGCAAATTCTAATACCTCCAAAAATGCCTGTATCCTCGTCTTTATTCTCCCCGAAGTACTGGAAGCAAATTCTCCTTCTAAACAAAGACTAGGAATTCCATATTTTTGTAGCCTTTCTCTTATTATAGGCAATTCAAAAAAAGAAGTATCACAAAATTTTAAATTATAAAAAATTACTCCTCTTACCTGGTTATCTTTAATAATCTTTAAGAGATACTTCCATCTCTTTTCTAAATTCATCATACGGGGGCAGGGAGTCTTGCTTAAATAGTATTCTGCTAAAAGTTTAAGAGGATTATTATTTATCTTTTTTGATGTTTTAAGTGGAATTTGATTTTGAAAATATCTATTTCCTGTACACATATCCACAAAAACTATCTTGCCCCCATAATTTTCTATCACTTCTGCTATACTTAAATCATCCATAATGGTTCCGGTAATAAGAATTTTAAATTTGTTCCCAATCCCGGAGCTATTAGATAAAATATTTTCCTCTTTTTTTGCGTCTTTTATAAATTTTTCTAAAAGTCCATTATACTCTTCTTGAGGAAAGAGCATGCTCCCCTTGACTATTTGTAAAAATCCTACCGCCGACAAAGAAACTTGTTCGTTTACATAGAAATCAAATAACTCAGCTAATAATTCACGGGTTTTATTGCAAAGCGAAATTGCCTGATAGAGTGAATCTTCGGATATCTTTATCTCGAATTTTTCTTCTAACTCATTTATTAACGATTGAAGATTATCCTTATAATATTGAATATCTTTCACAGAATCATCTCGAGGTAAATCTAATAAATAGATAAAAGATCCTTGGACATAATGTCTCCAGGCATCATAAAGTCTACGCATAGCATCACAAGAATTTACTATTATTAAATTATCTGCATATTCAGGCCTTTTCCCCAGTGCTTCTCCTAAACAACTACGAACATAAGGGCAAAAATTGCTATCTAAATATGAAGTAGCCAGAGAAGGGTCTGTAGTAGGTAGAATTCTATATGGATGAAATCCAGCAGCGATAATTATTTCAATGGGGGTATAGGTACATACCAATCCCATTATCGGTTTTTTTATAGATTTTAGAGCCCTATTTTTGTGGCAAATGTAATCTAAAAATTCTGCCTTCATTACTTAATCTTTTTTCTTAAAAGCTTGAATCATAATAGTTATGCCGACAGCAATCAAAATTACCGGCCACAGTCTGTTCCAACCTACCCAGGGGAATAAACTGTTTAGTAAAAAGATTAAACCTATAACTATTACAATTATGCCTCCGAATATCCTTCTATTTTTCTCTGACTTATGAGAAAGTTCTTTTGATTCAAAATGTTCTTTAACCTCTTCAATTACATCCTTTGCACCCTTTTTGACTTTTTCTTTTATATTTTCTCTCTCTTCAAAAGCCTCATCAGAAACTTGTTCCGGATTCTTAGGGATTACAATCCAGGCAATAATATAAGCGACAACTCCTGCTCCACCTAAAAGAACAACCAACACAGTCAATAATCTAACTAAAGTAGAATCTATATCAAAATATTCTGCTATTCCTCCACATACACCAGCAATCATGTAATCCTTTCTCGACCTATAAATTTTTTTCTTCATAATTAAATTTACCTCCATATTTAATTTATTAATTGGCCAATTCACCAATTAAATCAGTTGTTAGTATATCGTATCGAGTATCGCGTGAAGATTTATCCCCCTCACCCTAACCCTCTCCCTCCAAGGAGAGAGGGAATAAAGATGGAATAATCTTCTGACTCCTGAATTCTGAATTCTATCTCTTCCTTCTTAACTATACGCTAAACGCTGTACGCTAATTATCTCAACTAGCTAACCAGGTAACCAACTAACCATCTAACTTATATACTGTTACATATTACCTGTTACTTCTCTACGCTAAACGCTATACGCTCTACGCTATCTTTTATATCCAATCATCCTTAGAAATTCTTTTCGCTCCTGAATATCTTTGTCTGTCTCTACGCCCTTTGGTGAGTTTCCGTCAATAACTCCCAGCACTCCTCTACCCAAATCAGTTTCAGCTATTATAACTTCAACTTCATTGGCAGTAGCACAGAATATAGAACAGATTTCAGGACAATTTTTTATAGCGTTCAATACATTGATAGGAAAAGCATCTTTTAAAACAATAACAAAAACGTGTCCTGCTCCAATAGCTTTTACATTTTTTATAGCCAGAGCTTTTAGCTCTGAATCATTTCCTTCTGCCCTTATCAGACAAGGGCCTGAAGCCTCATTAAAAGCCAGACCAAATTTTGCTCCTGGCACAGCCGTAATCATTACCTCATAAAGATCTTCTGCAGTTTTAATAAAATGAGTCTGACCAATAATAATATTGGTATCTTCAGGAAATTCCATTCTCACTGTCTTTAATTCCATTCATATTACCTCCTTTTTTATAATATTCTTCACCAAGACCTTTTTCCCTTCTATTTTTCAAAAAAAATGTCAAAATATATTTTTTCTTTTTATTTATTATCTTATCTTTTATATTATGATATAATTGTTTATATTTTACCATAGTTTAGATAAAATATTTAGTATTAAACTCAACTTAAGGAGCCTCTTAATGAATTTTTGGGTTAAAATCCGCCAATCTTTATTTATCGAACAGAATGTTTCTGTATTATCCTTGACGGTTTTATTTGTTCTTATCGGCTTTTTTAGCTGGTATCCTGTTCTACCTATTTATCTTAGAGAATTGGGGGCAAACGATTTTCAAGTAGGATTTTCTTACACCTTGCTTGCCCTCTCCATTACCCTAATGCAATTTTTAGGAGGAATACTCTCTGACCGTTTTGGACGTAAGTTTTTAATAGTTATTCCCAGTTTTCTCTTCCCGCTAATATATATTTTGGCCGGTAATTCTTCTCATTGGAGTACTTTAATACTTTTTCTTATCATCGCTAATAGTTTAAGCGCTCTACAATTACCTTCTTTCTATTCGATGATTGCTGAATCTGTTCCAAAAAATAAAAGAGGCAAAGCCTATGGTGGATTTGAATTATTTGTTATTTTAGGAATTACCATAGGCCCGGCCATAGGGATGATATTGATTCCTCGGGTAGAAATTAGATACTTGTTTTATTTTACTTCTTTTGTTACTTTTTTATGTGCCGTAGCCAGAATACTCTGGTTAAAAGAAACTCATCATTTTCGTACAGAAATTAGTAAATTTGATTCTTTTAAAAGTTTATTTAACAAAAAGATGTTACTTACTGTCTTAGCCCTTTCTTCTCTCTTTCTTTTGTTTAATCTTGCCACTCAGGGACCTTTTTTATCTTTGTATGCTAATGAAGTAATGAATTTGGATAAATCTAAAATCAATTTACTTTTTGCCTTAGGGGGGGTTGCAGCAGTTATATATAGTCTTTGGGGAGGCAAAATCATTGATAAATGGGGCAGTAGAAAAGTATTGTTGTATAGTGCGTCAGGTCTGGGAATATTTATGATTTTGTGGAGCTTAAGTTCTCCTTTATGGCCGGCTATTATTCTATTTGCAATATTATACATTTTTTCCCAGAGTTGTCATATTGCTTATGGTTCGTTTCTGGCTGATATAACTCATCAACAATCAAGAGGATTAGTTATCGGATTGATCGGGACCTGCACTGGCTTGATCGGTTCTATCGGACCTTCTCTGGGAGGATATTTAAAGTTCCAGTTTGGTCCTTCATCACCTTTTTGGGCTGGATTAATATTTGCTCTAATAACTTCTTTGTTATTGATAAAAGTAAAAGATTAAAGCTATAAAAAGATTACACTATTTTTATCATGATTAGTTTTTTTCAGTTTTGCTTTATTAAATTTATATTTTCGGTTATGAATTACAAATTAGTACGTAGTATGTCGTATATAGTAAAGAGTAGTGTGGAGCGGATAGCGTTCAGGAGGTAAGGGTTTGATACATCAAACCCGTTTCGGGTCGGATAAATCCGACCCCTACAAAAAAATCTCGAAATATATACAGAACTTTTATTATCTTTTCTTTTTAAAAAAAGAGAGTAATTGAATATATAAATCAAGGGGGATGAAATACAAAAAGTGAATAATAATGAAACACAAAAATATAAAGCCATATTTTTTGATTTTGGAGGGACATTGATGTGTGCTGAAAGTGACAATGTCGCTCATTTACATATGATGAAAGAAGTTATCCAAAAATACAATCTTTCTGCTTCCCCGGAAGATATGGTCATCAAATATAATTCTTATCTCTTTACCAAGGAAATGACTTTGCGGGATGCCGACCCGGAAGAAAATTCCTTCACACCTCTTCGAGAATCTACCAAAAAAGCTTTTAGGGGAGTGCTCGGAGAATATAATATCCAACCTTCGAAAGAGGATTTTCAATGGTTTAGTAAGTTATTCTTCGAAAATCACAAAAAGTATATAAAATTATTTCCTGAAACTTTATTAATTCTTCGGGAATTAAAGAAAACAAATCTTCATGTGGGAATTATCAGTGATATCGATAATGATTTTCAAGACTTTCAATTTAAAGTCTTTGGAATTAGT
>Ga0315543_1004696_pt1 | contig 11191 bp, 20 predicted proteins | sample SalMarSW160210MG_2_FD_203098 | JGI IMG/M metagenome (GOLD analysis project Ga0315543, IMG submission 203098) | Salt marsh sediment microbial communities from the Plum Island Ecosystem LTER, Massachusetts, United States - Salt Marsh Sediment SW1601-210 ...
TCGACTTGTAGGCGTCCCGTCTGAAGAGGCTAGGTAGACTCTTCATGGTTTCAGGTCCCTTTGTTCAAGGGGACCTGGCTGTAGGTCCCGCGCCAAGGGGACCTGGCTGTAGGTCCCCATGGGAGACTCTTCGTGAGGTTTGTTCTGTTTTCTACGAAGAGTCTCATATCTTTCAGTCCTTGCGTTTACGGTACCAACGGTAAAGTTTGACTGCGATGCTTCCCGTGAAGAATGCAGCGAACACATATACTAGTACTATCATTTTTGGTTTTTCCCTCCTTTTCTACGAAGAGTCTCTAAGGTTCTCAGCCCTCAATTTATTGTCTACTGGTTCTCTACCGATAACTGCGACAAACAAGTCCCTCAACAACCCGAAATTTTCCATGTTTTCTGCTATATCAGACTCTCTAATTTTCAAAAATTCTATGAGGCTGTTAATGGTTGGCTTAGTAAATAATATTGATATTGCATTAAATTCTGATGCACTCCGTTCTCCTATCTTCATTTTTCATTCAGTCCTCTTTTCTGCGAAGAGTCTAGGCCGTAGAGTCGGCGTCCGCATTTGTGGCAGTGGGTTGCGTTGGGGCTGTTTAGGGCGGTGCATCCCTCGTGAGGGCAGCGCTCTAGTATCGTGTCATATTTTGCTGCTAGTCTTTCTTGGCGTCTTTTGAGGATGTTTTCGCGGCGGTCAATCTTTGTCATGGCGAAGAGTCTCCTTGGCCCCTGTGTTCCCTCTCCAGGATCTGTTGCAGTTGCGCCATGGGTACGTACATCGAGCTCTTGCCCTTGGTGAAAACTAGCCCGTCCGGCCTTACTCTGCAGAGAAGCCGAGTATTCATCCTTCGAAGGCCGGCTAACCACATTTCGCGGTGCTTTTCCCTTGAGATCTCCCGGACGGTTTTGCCGTCGGCGTAGAGATGGAAACACCGTACCTTGGTTTCAGTCATGGTTTCTTCCTTCTTAGAGCTCCTCGATGTAGAGTGCTCGGCTGCCATGCCTTCCGGCTGCGCCTAAGATGAAGTGTCCACCTTTGAGGGTCGTGAATACGTGGAAGCCGGCGAGCTTCAGGGCGGTCATGATTAGGGCGTGTCTAATTTTCATGGGTTTTTCTGGACTCCGTAACGTGCTCGTTTAGTTTCCGCGATGGTGAAACTGCAGTCCCAGCAAAACCCAAGCTTGACGTTGTGGCCGCCGCAGTTAGGACATTTCATGAGTTTACTCTCCGTAGGCCTTCACGAAGCCTTTAAGCCAACGCATAAGCTCAGGATCATCGTTTAGCATGGCGACGATCAGAGTCTTCTTTGCATCTCTTATTTCTGTTTCACTCGGCAGAGTCTTCACCTCCCGACTCTGCTTGCTGCCGGATCTTCAGGTATTCGTCCCATGCTGGCTGCTTGATCTTCAGGTATTCGTCCCATGCTTGCTGCCGGATCTTCTCGTATTCGTCCCATGCTGGCTGCTTGATCTTCAGGTATTCGTCCCATGCTTGCTGCCGGATCTTCTCGTATTCGTCCCATGCTGGCTGCTTGATCTTCAGGTATTCGTCCCATGCTGGCTGCCGGATCTTCTCGTATTCGTCCCATGCTGGCTCCTGGATCTTCAGGTATTTGGCCCATGCTCTTTTTATTTCGTCCTTCACGTTTCTTCGCCTCCAGCCGCTGTGATTCGCCCTTCTATTTTGACTTTCAGTCGGTCCCCGACATTTAGGCCGAAGGCATCGACGAGATCCTTCTTTAGAGGAAGATAGTAGCGCCGGGCGTGACGCCTGACTGAGAGGATCTCCACGGTCCCGATTTTCTCTAGGCTCATCGTTTCACCTCATGATCTGGGCTTCTGTGAGTTCGTCGAGCAGTTCGTCGCTGTGCGAAAAGATTTTGCCGCAGAGCTTGCATCGCACGGTCGTTTCGCGGCACTTCATTGCGGCCCGGTTCAGGTATTCCCGAACAACTGTTTCCTCTTTGTGCTTGCACGCCTCTTCTTTTTTCTGGCGCGCAGCTTGACGCTCCACGAATTCGTCCATTTCGAACTCGTTGTCTTCGTCGCTGTCGTCATTCCATATTTTGCTATTCACTTCTTTCTCACCTTTTCCTCACCATTACTATACCGCGTTGCGGTATATAAAGGGTGCGGTTTGGGTGCATATACCTGTTGAAACGGCAACACAGCCATAAAGTGAGCCGCCTAACCTAGGCTATTTACTTTTCACCACAGTAAGGTCGGTAGCCTCTTCATGGGATCCGGCCCCATTCTACGAAGAGTCTATGTCCGCCCTACACAAATTTTTTATGCCGTTGGCCATACAAAGAGAGACAGGTGAAAGTAAATGGTGACACTACAATTAGATGCGAAGAGCGCGGATTGCACAGAGGAAATAGGTCTCCATATCGAAAATAGCCTTAAAATCCCGATCGACGTGGACTTCAGAATGGTCGAGAACGAAGGCAAAAACACGATCTTTATTGACGTGCGTGAGAGGAATGGCTGAGCTTAAGGTCCTGAAATTCGAGAATGTTGTGATCCCTGACGTTCGGGTCTCATCTATCCACACGGAAGAGGAAAGGGCGCTGATCGCGTCGACCGTCCAGCAAATCGGCCTGGTCCAGGACATGGTCGCGCGCCCACGTGCGGACGGAAATTTCGAGTTGATCAGCGGGAAGGGTCGCCTCGAGGAGCTCAAGAACGCCGGGCACACCGAATATACGTTTAAGGTGCTCGAGGCCGACGACAAAGCCGCCCTGATAATGAATATAGTCGAGAACGTGGCGCGAGGATCCTACGATTACGTATCGGTCTCCAAGGCCATAAACCAGTTGCTCAAGACCGGCTCGACCCTCGAAGAGCTCGAAAAGATCTTTCCATGGAAGAAACGCTGGATCAACTTCTTGTCTGGCCTCAAGGATCTCCCGGTCGACGTCGTCCAGGGGCTGCAAGAAAAAAAGATTACTCCTACGCACGTGCAGCTGGCCCTCAATCTAACAACACCGGCCGAGGTTCACTCCGGGCTCCGCACCGCCATAACCCACGGCTGGGACACCGGCACCTTCAGGATCTTCGTTGAAAACAGGGTCCGCCAGCTCGTTTACGCGAAAGAAACAGCGGTCGCCCAGGGCGTCGAACCTGAGATCCCCCCACTCGTGCCGGCCGAACTTATCCGTTATAAGCAGTGTCTTGCTTGCGGGTACCAGAAACCCGCTGCGGAGGTCAACGTGCAGCTGGTGTGTGGTGACTGCATGAAACTGCTGAAGTATATTACCAGTCAGCTGGGTCCTCCAGAGGAAGCCATTCAAACCGTTTTTGCGGCTCTGCAAGCGTACCAAGGACGCCAACAAAAACCAGCTGCCGCGGCTCCCTCTACCGATTTCACGGGAGTTGTGTAACTTGGAGACCATACCGAAAGCTGATGTGCTCAGTCTCGAGGACGAAGAATCTAGAACCCTACTCATAACAGGATATCGCCAGGAAGTCGTGCACTTCCCGGAATATTCAGATCCGGCATGGACCATGACGATTCCAGCCAGAACCTTCAAGGCCCTAAAAATCTACATATCTCGGGAAAATGAAACCCTTGGCTATCGGTTCTACTGGATCGACTCTAAGCGTCTGATCGGCGTCTTGCTCCCTCTCCTGCAGCAACCCGGCGGCACTCCTCGAAGATACCTCATCGTCAAGCACGGGATCCCCCCAAAAAGCGCTTACGACGTCTCTGTTATCTAGGCCGACGTTCGAGCGTGAACCGGGCACGGGGCGGAACCCCGAACTTGGTGATCACGAAATCATAGCGCTCAAAGTCACGCTCCAGGAGAAAAGGCTGCAGCTGCGCAATCAACGTCTTACTCGTGATATCAAAATACATAGGCGGATAAGGCTTCGTTCCCTCTGCCAAATGCACACGCAAAACAGAGATCTCTTTTTTTGCCGGCGCCCCTGGCCAGCGGGGATGAATAACCATGGATCCGAGCTCATGACTGACGATCCTGAGAACCACATGCTCACGATCACGAAGCTCCAACAACTCATAAGGTCCGAGCAACTTTCTAAGATTCGAACTCACAACAGATCAACACCAGGGAGTACTCCCACCCCTCTCTTATTCAGTTTTTCGAACAAACGCTTCGACTTCGAACGGAAGTTCGAATCTCCCCCAGGCTATACGGAACACGGACTGAATTTAACACCTGAATACATTATACAATAATGCCAATAATATCAAATAATATTAAAAAGTTCGATGGTTGTTCGTTTTACTTTAATTCTAGTTACCCCCCCTCCCCTGAAATATTGCAGCACAGAACAGCTCAGTTCTGCAATGTTTCAACGGTGGGGGGTAAACTGTATCATATGATTCATAATATTCCATAATATTGAATAATATTTTGAGAGTTCGATTGGAGTTCGTTTTATTAGCTTCTTTAGAATTTGGGGCTGCGTCTTTCTCGTGGCATCAGGATTTTTAGGTAATCCGGGAGCCATAATGGCTCATAAAGGACGCATTGGATCCCTTTTTGGCGTGCTAGCATGATTACGGCGGGATCTTCGATCGCGTAGAGCAAAAGCATGTGGAGGGGCACACCCGCCCAGGCTCGGAGCTCCGGGGTGTGCGGAAAAAGCATCTTGTAGAGTTCTAGCTGAGAGATTTTGCCGGGTCCTAGTCGGATTGCGGATTCCACGATAGTCACCTTCTCCTTCTCTAGGATCACCGCATCTGCCCAGCGGCGCCAGGCTCCGACCATGGCGGCCTCTGATTCTGTCATTTCTGCGGTGGGCGTTGATGGTTTAGGCGCCCCGAGCCTCACTCTCATGATCCAGCGTTTGCCCTGTTGGGTTTTGGCTAGCCACTCGGCGAGCATCTGCATCTCCCGGGGCTGCCATTTCCGTTTCTGCTTGTTCGCCATAATAGAATTCCGTCCGATCGGTACTGTATAATTCTATTCGGAACCTTAAATGTGATTTGTAGCTTAGGTACTTTCAATGAATGGATTTTAGGGAGATTTGAAAACTTGAGTTCTGTACAGAGGGTTATTAGCCCTGAAGATTGGGCCAAGCGTCAGATTAATACTTTGAAGGCGGTTGGCCGCACAAACTATCTCGAGGGAATAAAGGCTCCGAAGGCGGATCCTATTCAGCGTGGTATCGAGACTGAAGCGAAGTATGCCGAAGCTACTCGAAAAGCTATCGAAAACGAGAGCCGCAAGAAGGGGCTGGAGAAGACGTCGATGGCGGAGTGGTACCAGTATTCATCGAATATTGGCGCTGACAAGCTCGTCGATGGGGTTGTGAAGCGAGAGGCCAAGGTCAAGAAGTTCATCACGGCGTATCAGCCGCTTTTGACGACTCACCTGGCCGCGATCGACAAGCTGGATGAAGAGACTGATAGTGACCGCGAGAATCGTATGCTCGAGAACCTCCGCGGATTGAAAGCTCTGAAAGGCAAGGCCTAGCTGGAGGCTGGGTCTCCAGTCAATTTTAGAGGAGAATGAAAATGTATTTCAAAGAGTCACGGTATGAAAAAGCCAAGGCTTCGACCCTTGCGTCCACCCATAAAGTGGAGCTGCCGGCATCGGGGCTGCTGGACAGCATCTCGATGTATTTCAGGATCACTAACGCGGCCGACATGTCAGGGGTCGGACCAACCAACATTCACAACCACTTGACCAAAATTGAGGTGATCGGCGACACCGACAAATCGCTCTTCAGTCTAACCGCGGAAGAGGCCCTTGCGAAAGCATACCGGAAGATCGGCGATCTGCCCCCATTCAAGCAGGATGAATACAACGGCAAGTCACAGGACATGTTGATACCCATCCTTTTGGGACGAAAATACAAAGACGGCAAATATGCACTAGACCTGTCTAAGTGGGATAAAGTTGAGCTTCAGGTAACCAACAATTTCACGACGAGCCTGATTACGGCCGGCAGCCTCAGCATGGAAACGCGCATATGCACAATCGAAGATCCGAAGCAGTCGTATCCGAAGTTCCTAAAGCAGTGGGAGTATGATGCGACGAAACCCGCGACAGACGCGTCGTATGTCCGGAAAAAGATTCCGACAAGTGGGCTATTACGTTCGCTCATGATTCAGTTGGATCCGGATCTGACAGCGCTTACTGCAGCGGTGGCGGAAGACCCGGCGGGTGACAGCTATAACTGGAAGTTGTGGTTCAAGGACCGGGCTTTGACGATCTTCGATCACCGACCGCGGGACATCATGAGAGACGAGCACCTGCGAATGGGAATCGGACATAGTAACGCTAAACTGTATCCATCGACAACGAAATGCACTGATTTGCATTGGGCTGAAGTGCTTGGTGTGTCAACGGGACCTGCAGGAGACTCGGCAGACGCAACGTTACCATCGGTGGAGGACAGCAGAGACCGCTTCCAGAAATTAGGGTTTGCTGGTGGGGTAACCCAACTGCAAGCACACATACGCGGGGTCGGATTGTTCCACACGTTCGAGATACCCTTCTATGTCAACGACTTGGAAGAGGAGTACCTGAACCTGGACACATACAAGCAAATCGAAATCGAGTGGTATGGGCACAAGGACGACAACACTCACCGGATTGTGCTGGAGAAGCCGATCGGTCAAGGACCTGGCGAGTTCGCTTAGCCTTTTTTTGGTGGGTAGACTCTTCGTGGCCGCGGGTTCGAAGCCCGCGAAGAGTCTATTAGCCTCTTCGTGAAGCGATGAAAATGATGGCAGCAAGAAAACCCTATCAGCTAGAAAAAGACCTAGTTTATGATACGGGCAAATCTAAGTATCTTGAGGGCGAAAAAGTTCAAATTGGGAAAGTTCTGAGGTTATCGCATATTTCAGGGCAATTCGAGAACTGCACAACCGGTGAATACGTTGAAATCGGATACTGGAACGGGCACGCATACGTCCCGCTCAAAAAAGCCGCCCCTGGGGTAGCTGGAGACCCGGTTCATTGGCACAACCCCCTCTGGATAAGAGAAGAACAATACGTTTACGTCTATTTCGCCGATGTAGCGAACGGAGAAAAGATGAAGCTCAGGGCAGAGGGACGCTGGGAGTAAAACTGTAGTGTGGGTTGATCGATGCCGCACTATAGCTACACCAAAACTTTTGCAGCTGGTAAGACGAAGACCTCACAAGAAGAGCTGGAGATGAGATGCCACTGGGGCATCTTGACTGACATAGCCATAACCTTTCACGGCGGCTGCCATGACGTATGCCACGTGCACGTCGACGGGAGTTTGCATCAGATTTTTCCAACGAATGCAGAGGCAGATTATGCGCTTGACGGCTACACGTTACTGATCCGCGATGAGTACGAGCTGCTGCCCGGCACCAAACAAATTTATCTTCGAGGCTACAACACCGGAACATACGATCACACGATAGACGTTTCGTTCTTGATCAAGCTGCCGGAGAGGTACACGCCGATGGAGACCGCTTTGTTTCGGCTAATAAAAATTTTGGAGCGCATGTTAGGTGTTTGAGAGGTTGATCTTGATTTGAGCGACCTTCCCGACTACACCACGTATACCACGCAGGAGATCACGATTCCAGCGTCCGAGCAGGGTCCGGTTATTCCGCGGCCTAAAGGTGGGATCCTTGAGAAGGGGTACGTCACCACCACGAGCGCGTATCAGTCCGTGGCTGATCACACGCCCACGGATGGCAAACAGTTTATGCTCACTAAGATTCTGGTGAGCCCTGAACAGGACACTTGGGTCAGCTTGTGGTGGAATAGCGTCCGGATTTCCCCGGAGATTCTTTTGACCGGCAAGATTCCTTTCACTGACTGGTTTCCCTGGGCTTACGCGGAGATGGTCGGCGACGGATCTAAGAAGTTTGAGATTAAGGCCAAATATTACACGACTGAGGGATACTGCGGGGCTGAGATTGTGGGTGAGGAGGTCTAAGCCGTGCCTGAGCCGCCGGGCATGACGGAGATCTTCACGGAGCCGTGGACCTATTATGTTCCTCCTCCGCCTCCGCCGCCGTCGATGGCTTTGTTGTTCCTTGAGATCTGGGGCGCCCCCCACGTTGAGTCGCCATCGTATAGGCAGCTCTTCAGCGAGCCGTGGAAGGGGTACGACCGTTTCGGTGCGTTGCGAGGGACGGCCCGCGTGGGCTTCAGGATCCTGACGCTGCCGCCGGTGCCCAGACTGAAACTGTACTGGCCGCCGGGTCCGCCAACACCGCCGAGCATGACTGAGATATTCACGGAGCCCTGGAGTGACTGAGGTCGGGATCATGGTTTGGCAGGATTGGGATTGGGAGAATACGCCGTTGCAGGAGTACATTGACTTGGTGACTGAGGTCGCGGTATCGCCTTTTTGCAGCATGAAAGTTATTGCGGGCGGTCGATGGAAGTTTTCCATTAAAGCGGATATTGTTCCGATTGTCCAGGTGAAAGAGGGCATGGTGGTAACGTGGGTCCGCTTCACGGACACGAGCAAGGCCTTACTTGTGGTCTTCAGGTACCAGGACGCGAACAACTACTATTACGCCAGGTTCGCAAGCGGCGCGAGCGGCTGCTATCTTGGACGCGTTAAGGCTGGGGCTGGAAAAACATTTAAGGCGGGCACGTGGAGCCCGGACGCTGACACGTGGTATCGGATTCGCGCACGCTGGTGGTACGATCCTGGCTGGGGCCTCGAAGCATGGCTTGAGGTCTGGGACGGCGACGCCTGGCAGACAGTTGTGCAGTATTCTGAGGACCCAGATAATGAGTGGGCTGACGTGGGCGGTCGCGTGGGCTTCGAAGTGGAAAGCCCTTATCATTACCTCGACGACATACTCATACTTGGATCTTGGTTTGGACCATTATTTGTTGAACCGTGGAGTGATTAAAATATGCAGAAAATGCCTGAGCTCAAGCCGCTGCGGATTCCCGCGGATCCGCCGCATCACTCGGCGAATGTGGATTGGGACCACTCTTCAACTGCATGGACCCTAGACGATGCTGCTTACGTTTCAGAGCCTAAGAGTCTAAAGTGGCCTGTCATATCGATTGCTCGACGGTTTAGTTTGTGCAAACACGCGGGTACCACGGTTCTTCCTGAAGGTCGAATAGTATCGTATATACGCACAAGTTCTACGGCATCCAGAAACGGCTTCTGTTTTAGACATCAGTCTTCGGTAGGGTCCGCTGCCGACAGAAATTTTTACAGCATTATATATATTACTCCATTAAGCCAAATTCAGTTTTATGTGAATGTTGGCGGCGCTTACACGCTGCTAAAGACTGGAGCGTATGGCGGCGGCTTCACCCTGCCAATTAACACGTGGCGGAAAGTTCGCGTCACCTGGTGGGAATCCGGCGGCGTCCTGTACGTTCGAGTTGAATGGTGGACTGGCACGGAGTGGACGAACGTATGTGACGAGTTTTTCCACGCTGACAATAGATGGTTCGACAGCGAGATTAATAGGTGTGGTCTCTGGATGTCGAAGAGCGGCGGCGGAACTCACTATAACTGGTCCGACGATACTGAAGTTTGGGGGCCGTGAATCAGCTGATGTTGACTGTTCGCGGAACCAATGGGTCTAATGGGTCTTTTGATTGGAAAAGCAACCTAGTTGATGCTGCTATCATGGCAGCTCTCACATTCTTTGCTGCCCTGGGCGGTTTAGGCGCCACCGGCGTGATCTCACAGCGGGAAGTCGTTGCGGCGGCCATCGCGGCTGCAACACAATTCTTCTTGATGTTGGCGATTAAGCGGGGCCTCAGAGAAAAATGACTCGCGAGTCACGAAGAGGCTACCGAGACTCTTCGTAGAATGAGAGGCCACGAAGAGGCTATTCACTCCTATAGGTCCCCTAACAACGGGACTTGAAACAGGTCCTCCTGTAGGTCCGCTTGTTGCTGACCGCCGAGACTCTTCGTAGAAAACAGAATAAGTTTTAAGCTCTGCGCGCGCAACCCTTCTTATGGTGATTGTATGAGTCAACCTGAATTGCCTCAGGTCGCCGGCGCCAAGGAAAGCCGGGCGTTCTTCGCTGCTTTGCTGGCCGCTTGCCGGTCAAACTGTGACTGTCAAACGTGTGAGATCCTTCGTTCGGTGGCTGATGGCATGACAAAAGAGTTCGGTGGAGGCGCCGGAACTGGCAGCAGAAAACGAAAATAAGCTTGAAGTGACGATCCTGGACGAGCGAGAAATAACAACGCATCCTAAGCTCGGCGAGACCGCCGTTACGGTCGTGTTGACGTATAGTTATGCTGACATGGCGCCGCGTAGCCTATTCATCCCGAAGGCAGAGGATTCCCCTGAGAACCGCAAGAAGCTCATTAGAGAGGATATTGAGAAGGCGAAGGCAGCTAAACCCAAAACTTTGACGGTGTAGTCTGTGAGTGGTTGGCCCTGGCCCCTTGACGGCGTACAATACTGGTTCGAGGACCTATGGAATTGGATAAACTCGGCAGCCGTTGGCGCTGTCTCGGTCGTGTCCGGTTGGGTCTGGGGCGCGATCAGATGGCTTAGAGACCGCGTCTACGAGTTCGTTCTTACGCTAGATCGGTGGTTTCACGGCATAGCCAACGAGTTATGGGGATGGATACTTGGTGCGTTTGAGGGACTGAAATCGTTTGTGAATAGCATCGCATCCTGGATCACTAACCAGGTCCACAATTTCGTTCTCACTCTAAACAGCTGGATCCACGGCGTAGCTAACGAGCTTTGGGGATGGGTAAGCGGCGCCTTTTCAGCTCTCACTCAAGCGGTGTCCAGTTTTGTCAGTAACAGCACAAACTTCCTCAGCGGGGTCTTAAACAGAGCTGCAACCGCTATCAGCACCGGCGTCACGGGCTTATACACTTTCATGTCAAATAATATCGGCATGGCAATCAACATTATAGGCGATAATGTAAATAATGCCGTATCTGGTTTTGGATCATGGATTTCTGGCGCTCTCGCCGGGGTCGCGTCCGCCCTGGGAGAGGGCCTACAGCACTTCTGGGTTTTTATGACGGGGGAGATCCCGAAAGCCATGGGCACCATCGGCTCCTTCATCACGGACCGTGTTGTATCGCCTATCGTCTCCGGCCTCGGATGGGTATTCACGAAACTAACGGACATAGTCAAGTCGCTCATACATCAGATTGAGGGTCTTTTTCGGTTGCACAGTCCGATCACGCCGCAAGACGCCTTCAATCTTGCGATCCCCATGGTTGTCCTGGCGTTAGGCGCTGGTGCCCTCGCTACCGGCGTCATTGACGCGGCC
>Ga0315543_1004699_pt1 | contig 11185 bp, 7 predicted proteins | sample SalMarSW160210MG_2_FD_203098 | JGI IMG/M metagenome (GOLD analysis project Ga0315543, IMG submission 203098) | Salt marsh sediment microbial communities from the Plum Island Ecosystem LTER, Massachusetts, United States - Salt Marsh Sediment SW1601-210 ...
TATGTAGCGGACGGCATAAAAGGTCGTTGGGCCTTCGTGGGCATACCATTTGTATCTTTTAAGGCGATTGTAATCTTCGGGGTCAACAATGGCGAATTTGCCCTGCGTAATCGGTATGCGACGGAAAGAATAGCCGTAACGAAGACGCCTGTAGAATAGCGCCAACCAAACGAACAGCCGAGTAAGCCAATCAGGGATGTCGATAGTAACTCTGATGACACAACTCCAAAATCATGTGATTCGTGATTCGTGAATCGTGAATCGTGATTAGTGGTTTATGAGTGGTGAATGATAATTAACCAATTCTCCAATTAACTAATTCTCTGCCTTCTGTCTTCTGGCCAAAAGAGGCCCTCCACTATTGGACGAACCTGCGAATTTGGTCGAAATTTGGAGTGTTTTTGACAGGATTAACAGGATTAACCTGTTGTTATAAAAGGACTTAAAAAAAATTTGAAATTTTCGATTTTAGCGCGCAACTACCTGCGTATTTGGTCGAAAATTTTTCGTAAATCTATGTATAGTCGGTACTTATGTCATATTTTTTTACAACCTTTTGTGAACACAGGACTTAAGATCAAAGACTTTTGCCACAAAGGCAGGATTTCGTATGTCGTATTTCGGGAGAGGATAATAAAGGAATCAGGATATCAGAAGAACAGGTAGTGGACATCCCTGGCTGGGCACCGTGGCGACTGCAGAAGAGCAGGGTATCAGGAAATTAGAGGATTAGTTGATTAGCAAATTGGTTAATTGGATACTGGAGTAGTCGGCTGAATCGAAGGCGGGAGAGATATTATTTGCGATTTCCGATTTACGATTTATGATTGTAGCGGAGATTCGCCGCTCGTCTCTCGTGAAGAGCATCTCGATGCGAAGATGAGTGGATGAGTAGGTGAGGAGATTGGCTGAGGAAGCGGTATATAGTCCTTTTGATTAATCGAAAAGACTATTCGCTCTTATGTAACCGCAGAAAACACAGAGAGTTAAGTGTTTTTTATCCGCCGAAGCGATGGAGGTACCACGGACTCGGCCGGGGGGCTCCATGAAATATGCGGGTTAAGCATAGCTACCAGTGGGCTTTTCGTTACGAAAAGAGCGTTGACAAGTAACGGGTGGAGAATTTTGTTGCAAGGTATGAGCGTATTGCGTATATCATATTGCGTGTAGAAATTGCTTTGTAGAAAACAGGCTAGAGCGTCATTTCGAGCGAGCCGAAGGTGAGTCGAGAAATCCATCGACCTGGCTCGGGACAGGACGCTTATCGGCGGGGGCAGGTCTGTTTTTTAATAGATTTCTCCGCTTCGCCCCCATGCTTTCTTGCCTGTACCCGTTGGGTAGCCCCCGCGTCTTCCTGTCGGAAGACAGGAGCGGGGGGTGCGGAAGCAAGAACGGTGGCTTCGGTCGAAACGACATAGGTTCTTTTCTACAAAGCATATAGAAATAATATCGTAAATCGTAAATCGAAGGTCGGAAATACCAAAATGGTTTTTACATTGCATAGATATATATTTCGTGAGCTTTTTAAGATTTTTCTGCTGGCGGTGTTAGCGCTGACAGTAATTTTGAGCTTAGGTAGTATTCTGCGGCCTGTTCAGGAATATGGGTTGGGACCCCGGCAGGTTATCCATCTTATGAGCTATTTTCTGCCTATAATACTGACGTTTGTGCTGCCGATGTCGGCTTTATTTGCGGGGGCTTTGGTCTATGGCCGACTTGCAAGCGATAATGAGCTTGACGCCTGCAAGGCAAGCGGAGTTTCTCTGCTGACACTGATTTATCCCGGCCTGATTCTGGCAATTATGGTGGCGATTGCCAATCTGATTTTGAGCTTCTACGTGATGCCGGCTTTTGTACACCGCGCAGAACGTGCCCTTAAAGCAGATGCCAGTCAGATACTTTTCCGAAATATCCAGCGAAGAGGCTATTATAAGCTGCCGCCGGAGGGTGAGTACTTAATTTACGCTGACCAGGCCAACTCGCAAAATGATATGCTTTTTGGGGTGGTCGCCGCCGAGGTGAGTGGCTATGGAATAAAAAAGATTATTGCCGCTGAAAAGGCCTCAGTAAAATTCAGGCAGAATGAAAAATTCGATGAGGTACAAGAAGTACAAATAAGTGCTTATAACACGTATCAGGTTGGCCCTGAAGGCGAAGGTGGTATGTCCTTCGAATGGGGGTCGTTTACAGCGGAGTTTGGCTCGCTGTTAGGCGATGAAATAAAGTTCAAGAAGATAGACGAAGTGAAAAGAATCAAAGCGGACCTGATGCAGTTTTATCCAATTGCAAAACTGGCTCGTGAGACCTATGCTCAATTTACCACAGAGTTATTAGCGCAAGATATTGCAGCCGAATTGACTGAAGATGCCAACAGTTTCTACAAGCTGCATAGCGGTGAGAAGCTCGTTGAATTCAGGGCTAACCAATGTGTTGCACGAGAAGAAAAACAAGTGGAGCTGTCCGGGGAAGTTGTGGTGGTTGAGTTCGATGCGGCCAGCAAAGAACATTTAAGCACACTGCATGCTGCAAAGGCCTTTCTGGCAATAGAGGGTGATGAGCTGGCACCGACTTTGACAATGGATATTTACAATGCACAAATGGAAGATACAGGATACGTGAGAATGCGATATATTATACGCGGCTTGATACTACCCGAAACGGTGAGAGACAAATTTAAAACGGGAAGGGTTTTGGATGATATCGACCCGGAGGTGGTGTCATCAGCACTGCAGAAAGGGCCAAGTAAGGAACTGATGGCTCTGCAGAATAAGCTCCAGAGAAAAATACGGAAAACGTTGGCTGAAATAGAGGCGGAGAAACACTCCCGGCTGGTGTTCGGAATAGGCTGCGTGTCGATGATATTGATTGGTATCGGTCTGGGTATAATAAAGAAGGGCGGACATTTGTTGAGCGCTTTCGGGGCGAGCTGTGTGCCTGCTGCAGGGCTGATAGTGTGTATAATGAGCGGCAAGCATATTGCCGAAAATCTTGGTTCGCAAAGCGTTTCAGGTATTGCAGTGATGTGGATAGGATTGCTGCTGCTGAGCTTGTTGGCAGTTGTGATATATCATAGACTGCTGAGAAATTAAGTTGGCAAGAGCGTTGATGAGAGAGGTAAAGGAAATAACTTGCGACGACAAAATTTAGCGCTTGTTTGGATTATATTACCATCTGTCTGGGTCGGAATGGTGGTTTTTTTGATTTTAATGTCATTCGTAAGTATCGAAGCAAGCTCTATTATCTCCGTTGAGAATCTTATATTGCTTACGATACTATTTTCACCGGTTGTATATATAACCGGAGCTACGATTTCTATAATTGCTTTAGTCACATCGGAAGTGAAGAAAACCGCGTTTTGTGCAGCGGGATTAAATATTGTGCTGTTAGTCTGTTGGTTATACTTCTATAAACCTTTTATGATGGAGCTCGAGTTGCTCAGTTAGATGAGTGCTGTTATGCTTGAAAGCAAGATACAGAAAGAAGCAGCAACCAATAGACTTGGCTTGAAGGCCTTTTTACTCGTGTTGTTTTTGACAGGCACAGGATATTATCTGTACTTTTTCGTAATTAACGCAAATTTTAGAGAAGTGGTTCCTAATAAAGTATATCGGTCGGCCCAGCCATCGCCGAATCATCTGAGGAAATGGGCCGGGCGATACGGAATAAAGACGGTGATAAACCTTCGTGGCAGTAGCGAGAAAGAAATTGAGCAAGAACAATCGACGGCTGATGAGTTGGGAGTGAAATTGGTATCTATTCATCTAAGTGGCAAACGTCTTGCAACAACGTCCGAGTTAACGGAGTTGATAGACGCTTTAGAGAGTGCAGAAACGTCGGTCCTGTTGCACTGCAAGTCTGGTGTTGACCGTACCGGAACGGCCAGCGCGCTGGCGGCTATGGTTATTGGTAACGTGGACTATAATAGGGCCAAATGGCAGGCTTATGTAGCGCCTGGGCCTTGGAAACGCAAAGATTTCAGCAAGCGCAGGCCTAATTACATTCACAATTATGCTCATATAAGTGACTTTTTTAAATTATACGAAAATTACTGCCAACGTGAGAGACTTGACACCGATAACTGGCAGCAGCTTAAACATTGGGCAATTAAAATGGAACCATCAGAGAATAACAATTATAAAATTACTTACAGCTACTTCCCGCTGTTTAGCGAGGGTAAACGTTTTTTCCCTATTTGGAAGCTTACTCGTGATACTTATATACAATTTACTGTAGAGCTGCTGATAATATTCTTTTTGGTTATTTTTATCTATCACAAGCTGTCGGGAAATAAAAGTCAGGCCCATAATAGAGACCAAGTTATGGTGGACGAGAGACAGGTATGAAGACGCTGGACAGATATGTTGCAAAGAATTTTCTCATCGGCTATGCGATTGCTTTTGGCGTATTGATAGGTCTGCGAATAATTATCGATTTGTTTGTGAACCTCGATGAATTTACGGAGCACGCCGACCTTGGCAGTTTAGCTGTTCTTAAAAACATATTTATCTTTTACGGTTTGAACAGCACACTTTACTTTCGTGATTTTGCAGGGATGATGACTGTAGTTGCAGCGGCGTTTTCCCTGGGCAAGATGGTGCGCTGCAATGAGTTAGTGGCTATGATGGCATCAGGTGTCAGCTTGAAACGAGTGATTGGGCCAATAGTGTTTCTGGCGTTGCTGCTAACGGGTTTGCTGGTCGTTGACCAGGAAATTGTTATACCATACCTTGCCGGCAAGCTTGTGCGCGACCAAGACGATATTCCCGGCCAGGAGTCCTATAATGTATGGTTTATTGGCGACAACAAGGGCTCACTAATTTGCTCTCCAAGATTTGACGTAGAAACATCAACACTGCATCAGCCCACTATCATCATACGCTCGAGGATTCCGAAATCAACCTTTACTACTCTGCGAAGTAGCGAAGCTCCTTCGCTACGAAGCACGAGCTGGGAGGTAACCGGGCGGATATCAGCCGAAAAGGCAGTTTATAATACCGAAACCGGCCAGTGGGATTTGTATAGCCGAAATCCTGAAACCGGCGAGCTGGTCTCTTACGGTTTATTTACGGAAAAAGACTCCGAGAAAAGTGTTCAGAAGATAAGCTCCTATGCCAGCGACATTGCTCCAAAAGACATCCCTATCAGACGAAAATCTGAGCATAAAACCTTGTTAGGCTGGCGAGAGTTAGCTGTTCTTGCGGCTCAGGGAGCAAAAATCAAAGACAGACGTCAATTGTATAGCCAGAAGCACTTTCGTGTTACCGAGCCAATTATCAATTTCGCAATGCTTTTGGTATGTCTGCCGATTTTGGTTTGTCGTGACCCAAAGTCGATGAAGTCGGCTATTATGATTAGCTTTGCTATGGTAGGGGTGTGTTTTGTTACAACTTTTATCTGCAAAATGCTCGCACCGGAGGCCAACAGCTTTTACCAGATTGGATTTTGGGCATGGGTGCCGGTCTTTATCTTTTTGCCGATGGCTTTTATTGAGCTGGACTCGATGAAAACATAGAGATTAGCCACAAAGGCGCCAAGACACCAAGATTACAATATATTTATTTTTTAACTTCGTGTCTTTGTGGCAAAAAAACAAGTTGATTGGTGGGCTGAAGCCCACCCTACGTTCTAACTAAAAGAGAATTTTTAATTGAGTACCGAGCACATTGATGTCTTTCCACTGGTGACCTGACCTGCTTGTTTGCCAGAGGTAAAAAATATTTGCTTTTATATCTTTTGACAGATTGAAAGAAACTCCCGAGTAAAATCTGTTCCTGTCAACGTTATCATCATTCAGGGTAATGAATATCTCGTCAGCTATGTAAGGTTGTAATTTTAAGTTTGTCAGCTTGAGGGGGAATTTAACAGTTGTTTTGTTCCTATAGCGCCAGAGGTCTTCTTTATTTTCTCTATCCCGATATTCAAATCTTGACCTGTTACTCAAATCAAGGTCAAACATTCGGGCTTTTAATGTAATATTCAGGTGTGGCCGGTTCTCCTGCCTCCATTCGCCTTTGCTGTCTTTTTCGAAGACCTGCCTGTAGTTGAAGCCGAGGTCTATCCAGTCTGCAAAGCTCTTATAGACAAATCCCAGGTCTGAATGGTGATAGTAAAGGTGCCCGCCATCAGCAGCCTTGGGGCTTTATTGCCTGGCGGATTTCTTTGTTTATTCTGACGCTGCACCAATTTCGGCCGCACATCGAGCAGCAATCGGCGGATGGTAACTGCTCTGCTTCGATTTCCTCACAAGCTTCGATGTGCATTCTTTCGGCTGTCTTCATGTTTCTACCAGAAGTGCACAAATTTCGCAAACGGGAATAAGTAAATACCCGGAATTAACGTATTTCTAACAGAAGTCTTACCAGTTGTTAGTGTATCATGCTTTCTGTAAATTCGGTATGAGACAGGCGTTTTTGTATATTTTACTTTATTCCATTTCTTATAGGTTACACGATGTCCGCTATACGAGCCATGATTTCGCAAACGGCTTTTTGTTAGGATAATCCCTGGATGCTTTAGATATTGTTGTTACTTACTCAAACTGACCGATTTGAGTTGAGTATTAGCAATAAGTGTTTTATCAACAATAAGATACAGTAATTCATCGATTAGGTTTTTTAGATTGCTTCGCTTCCTCCTTCGCCAAGGCTACGGAGGACAGGTCGCTCGCAATGACTTCAAATGCTATTTTAAGGTCATTGCGAGGCCTTTTTCAAAGGCCGTGGCAATCTCAAAACACTAACCGGTCAGTTCGAGTTATTTACTAAACTTCCTTGCTTAGCCGGGCCAGCAATACTCCCTGTAATTTATGCAATTTCAAAAGATTGCTTACATATTCTGCTGCTTTTGTTTGGCCAGTTGTAGTCTTTTTCGATTTATTGGTTTTTCCTGCTTCTTTCGCTACCGATTTTCCTTTTTGTTTTTTTCTTTTAGTTTTTGCCATTTTTGCGATTCCCTTATTGACAAGAGGCAAATTTCTTTTTACTTTCACGCTTTACGTTCTGATTTTTGCAAATATTAACGCAATTGTGGAATATCACAAGCATATTTTTTACATTAACGTAAAATAATGGGAAAAAATGACGAAAAAGCGATAATTGAGCGAGTTAAACTACTGCGTCAGCAATATGCAGGCGATAGAGGCAAGAGCAAATTTGCCCGGGCCTTAGGCATAAGTCCTTCTACCTACAGTTATTACGAAGAGAACAGGGTTCCGCCAATCGACATTTTACTGAAAATGTGCGAGGTTACGGGGGCAGATTTAGAATGGCTACTGAAGGACCAAAGCGCTGAAAAAAAATTGGCGTTTGGAGCAGATAGAAAACTTTTGCGAAAATTAGACGACTTATTGACAAACAATCCTGAGCTGACCGAGCCCCTTCTGGCTTTTGTCGAGCTATTGTGTGAGAAAAAAGGGCTTGAAGAAAAGCATGATTGGCAAGCTTTATCAACCAGGCCTGCCCGACCCGGGTGGATTCCAGTGCTGGGCCGAACCGCTGCGGGGATAGTTCACTTTTGGGACCAGTCACTTCTGCCGGAGCCGAAACAAGCCGTTACGCAGCTTGAAGACCTGGTTGAAAAGCATATCGGAAAAAAGATTGTCAAATCTGTCGATGCAGCAGTGTCGATTGACCTGCAGACGCGTGTCTTAGTTAATGGCTTCAAAGTACAACAAGCCAATCTTATTCAGGTCACCGGATATGGCGAGGAACAAATAGTCGAGTTTATCCAGTGTGATGAGATTCACAAGCTGTTTCCCGATAGCTTTGCATTGCAGATAGATGGTGACAGTATGTCGCCAAAGATAAACGACGGTGACATTGTGATAGTAAGTCCTTCAGTGACGGCGGCGCAGGGACAAATTGCAATTGCTCGCGTTGCAAATCAAATAGGGGTTACCTGTAAGCTCATAAGAACGACCGACAAGGGCGTCCATCTCATACCCGTAAACGAAAGGTATGAAACGAAGGTCGTGAATAAAAAGGATTTGCTTTGGTCACTGGCTGTCCTGTGTCATATAAGTATCTGATACTATTCGTACTGCATCCCTTCGGCACTTCGACTGCGCTCAGTACAGGCTATGCTCAGTCCTATGGACTCCTAACGGAGGACAAGCGTACATATCGCGTATTTCAGAAAAACTTAAAAACGCAGAGTTGTAGTGTAAGATTTAAGAGCGGCTCACGTTCCGGCATCCCCGCCTCAGGGAATAAAAATGCTTGCGAAAAGGGGGATTTGGGGGTATGTTATTCTGTTTTATTAGACGGGATTAACAAGATAATCCTGTTATCCTGTCTTTTTGATGCCAAAAGAATATTGGAAAACATGATTTAGGAAGTTTGCGATGAGTAAATCTGTAAAAAATCCAGGTCTATCCGAGCTTGACGAGCTTTGTATTCAAACGATTCGGTTTTTGTCGGTTGACGCTGTGCAGAAGGCAAATTCCGGCCATCCCGGTATGCCGATGGGGATGGCGCCAGCGGCATACATGCTCTGGGACAGGCACCTTAAGCACAATCCGACTAACCCCGGATGGCATAATCGGGACCGTTTTGTACTGTCAGCTGGTCACGGCAGCATGCTTTTGTATTCTCTGCTGCATCTGACCGGTTACGACATTAGTTTGGGCGATTTGAAAAATTTTCGTCAATGGGCCAGCAAAACGCCGGGCCATCCCGAGAGAGACCAGCAATGCGGCATTGAAGTTACGACCGGGCCTCTGGGACAGGGTATTTCCAATGCGATTGGAATGGCAATAGCTGAAAAATATCTGGCCAGCTATTTCAATCGAGAAGGATTGGTGGGGCAAGCCCCACCCTACGTATCTATAAACGGTTTTCCCATCATCGACTATAACATTTATGTGATAGCGAGTGATGGCGACTTGCAGGAAGGTGTTGCTTCGGAGGCCTGCTCATTAGCCGGGCATCTCGGGCTGGATAATTTGATTGTCATTTATGATGACAATTACATAACTATTGATGGCAGTACGGACCTTGCATTTACAGAAGATAGGGCCGCCCGTTTCAAAGCATACGGCTGGTATGTTCAGGAGGTTGGTGGTGACGGCAATGATATGGCTGCATTTGAAAAGGCGATGAGCAATGCGAAAAATGAGAAAAAGCGACCTTGTCTTATAAAGCTTCGCACGCATATTGCTTACGGCAGTCCGAACAAACAGGACACAGCCGGCTCGCACGGTGCACCTTTAGGTGCGGATGAAATAAAATTGACCAAAGAAAGATTAGGCTGGGACCCGCAAAAGTCCTTTTATGTGCCGGATAAGGTTCTGACGCATATGCGAAAGGCCGTGGAAAAAGGAAAAGTGGCGAATGCACTTTGGAATAAGATGTTTGACGAATACGCAAAACAGTACCCAGAGCTTGTGCAGCAGCTCCGTGATGCGGCGGCGGGCAAGCTGCCCGTCAATCTTGATGAGCTTTTGCCGGAGTTTGAAGTGGGCAGCTCTGTTGCGACCCGTAAGGCCTCGGGCAAGGTGCTCGATGCGTTGATGCCGAAACTACCTTTGGTTCTGGGCGGCTCGGCAGATTTAACGCCTTCTAATAACACGAAGTTTGCCGAGGCAAAGGACTTCCAGAAAGATGCACGTGATGGCAGGTATATACACTACGGCATCAGGGAACACGCAATGGGAGCGATAATGAATGGGATTTCGGTAAGCGGCCTGGCCAGAGCGTATGGCGGAACGTTTCTTGTGTTCAGTGATTATATGCGTGGAGCGATTCGCGTGGCGGCCCTTGCGAAATATCCGACCATATTTGTTTTCACCCACGACAGCATAGGTATAGGGGAGGATGGCCCGACGCATCAGCCGGTAGAGCATCTCGCTGCCCTTCGGTCAATTCCAAATTTGCTTGTTTTTCGTCCTGCTGATGCAAATGAGACGGCGCAGGCGTGGAAGTTTGTGCTGGAGTACCGAGATGGGCCGGTGGCTTTACTTCTTACCCGGCAGGGATTGCCTGTTATCGACCCCCCGTTTCTGTCTTCGACAGAAGACACGGGGGCATCAAATCTCAGCAAAGGTGCCTATGTGTTGCTCGCTGCGGACAAACCGGATGTGCTGCTTTTGGCCAGCGGTTCGGAGATTAGCGTGGCTTTATGTGCAGCCGAAGGACTGGCTAAAGAAGGGATAAAAGTTCAGGTGGTTAGTATGCCCTGCTGGGAGTTGTTTGAAAAGCAAAGTCAACAATACAAAGATTCGGTTCTTCCACCGACTATAAAGGCAAGAGTCGGTATTGAAGCTGGTGTTGAGCTTGGATGGCACAAATACCTGGGCGATAAAGGAGTCTTTATTGGGATGTCATCTTTTGGTGCCTCAGCGCCTGCTAAGGTTTGCTTCGAGAAGTTCGGCATTACGGCAGAAAAGGCAGTAAAAGCCGCGAAAAAAGCTATGACCTGATAATGCGTTAGGCAAACATAACATAATGAAGGTAAAAGGCATTAAATCCATAGCGGTAATGACTGGTGGCGGAGATTGTCCGGGTCTAAATGCGGTTATCAGGGCTGTTGCCAAGACTGCGATAAATAAATACGGCCTTGTGGTCTGGGGAATCGAGGACGGTTTTCTGGGATTGATTGAAGACAGAATGCACGTTCTAAGCTATGATGAGGTGAGTAATATTTTGACTGTTGGCGGAACAATTTTAGGTTCCTGCAATACAGCCAATCCAAGTGCTTATAAAATCAAGGTTGGCAAAACAGTTAAAACCAAAGACGTTTCTAATAAATGTATAAAGGTGCTAAAGGACCATAACATTGATGCACTAATTTGTATCGGCGGCGACGGCACGATGACATCGGCGGCAGGTTTTGCCAAAAAAGGTTTCATTGTTATGGGTGTGCCCAAGACGATTGATAATGACCTTTATGGCACGGATGTTACTTTTGGTTTTGATACTGCCGTTACAACCGCTACGGAGGCGATTGATAAAGTTCATACTACGGCCAGTTCTCATCATCGGGTGATGATAGTCGAGGTCATGGGTAGATATGCTGGCTGGATTGCCCTTCATTCAGGTGTGGCAAGCGGCTCGGATGTCATCCTTCTGCCGGAGATACCATATCGGCTTGATAAAATCTGCGAATTTGTGCTCGGCAGGTCGAAGCGAGGCAAGAGGTTCAGCATCATAGTGGTGGCTGAAGGCGCAAAGCAAAAGGGTGGTAGGAT
>Ga0315543_1004700_pt1 | contig 11183 bp, 14 predicted proteins | sample SalMarSW160210MG_2_FD_203098 | JGI IMG/M metagenome (GOLD analysis project Ga0315543, IMG submission 203098) | Salt marsh sediment microbial communities from the Plum Island Ecosystem LTER, Massachusetts, United States - Salt Marsh Sediment SW1601-210 ...
GACCGTGCAGTACAAGATCTACTGCCAGGTGACTGCGCTGGGGACCGTGAGCGGGGAGACCCTCACAGCCACCATCGCCTACACGCCGTTCGGGACTCTGCACTACGTGAAGAGCAGCGAGTCAAGCACCGCCGACGTCGTCCCCGCCATCAACGTGACCAGCTGGCTAGACGAGGCGCTGGGCCTGCCCGGGGAGACGGTGCTCACCACCCTCGCCGTGGTCGCGGCCCTCGCCACCGCCGTGATCGTATGGAGGAGGGCGTGAAGATGAACCCCATCTTCTACGCCTTGGCGGCGGAGGCCTCCACCATCGACTACATCGAGACCATAGGCACCACCCTGATCGTCCTCTACCTCATCAACAAGGTGGGTGAGGTGAAGATGATCCTGGGCATCCTGGTCGTCTCGGTCGCCATCGTGGCTGCGTTCTACGTGATCCCGACCCTCAACGAGTCGGATCTCTTCCCGATGGTCAACGACTTCGTGAACTCGATCCCCGCGGTGCTGGGGGATCTCATCGGCAAGATAGGAGGAATAATATGATCGCATGGATAATACTGGCGTCCCTACTCGGCATCAGCGGCCTGATCTACGTCCTCAGGCAGCCCGGCCTCGACACGATCGCGACCGGCATCTTCGGCGAGATCATGGCGCCCATCAGCCAGACCGTGACCCAGGGCTTCGTCATACTAGCGTACCTGGCGCCGCTGCTTCTCGCAGTGGTGCCCGTCTACTTCGTCATGTCGAGCAAGACCGACCTTGAGAACCGAGACAGGTACCTGGCGTTCGCCGCCATCTTCGGCTTCGGCCTCTACGGCCTCGCCTACGTGACCGGCATCGACAAGCTGCTGATCCAGGATATACGAGGCTCCTGGTTCGTGGGCTCCACCCTGGACGCGGTCGCCGTGGGCCTGGGCCACGCCGTGGGCTACGCCGTCAGCGTGGTCGAGGTGCTGGTCCTCTGGGGCGCAGGCCTGCTGCTCACCCTGCTCGACATCTTCCTAGATGGCCTGGTGGGCCTGGGGAAGGCGGCGGAGAAGGGAGGCAAGCGGGTGCGGAGCGCCCAGAGAGGCGTCCTTGAGCGGCTGCTGGGGAGGAGCTGACCATGACCCATTTTTTTAATCTGAAGTGCTCCACGTGGAGCAAAACCCGAGGAGGTGCTGAGAGTTGAAGCCCGACCACCTGAAGATCCTCAGCGTCATCCTCATAGTCGCGGCCCTGACGCTGGGCGGCGCCTACTACTGGGGCACCAACTGGAGTAACACCACCATCGTGGCCGACACCACGCCGCCCGTGATAGACGAGTCTTCGTCGACCCACGGCTCCATCGCCTACGGCGGCGGGAAGCCCACCGTGCTGCTGTTCGTCGACGAGAACACGGGCATCGAGTCAGCCACGGCCGAGATCAAGACCAAGGGCTGGCTAGGGCTGGGCAGCACCACCGTCGAGAAGATCACCCTGAGCTTCGACAAGAAAATGGACAGCGACACCTACAAGTACAAGGGCACCTTCACCACGCAGCTGGAGCAGAACATCGAGTACACCCTCATCTACAGAGTCACCGACCAGGCAGACCACAGCGACACCTGGACCACCACCCTCAAGACCGTGAACCTAGCCGGCACGGTGTACGTGAACGGCATCGAAGTCAAGGACCCATACGACAAGATCTACGTTAGTACTCTTCAGCTGACCATCGAGGTGAAGATCACCCAGGCAGCCGACAGCGTGGCGAGCATCTACGGCATAGTACACGGCGAACGACTGACCTTCACGCAGGGAGGCAGCAGCGTCGGCGCCGGCTCGTCCGGGTCTCAAGACAGCTGGCTGGCCTCGACCCAGAGCGACACGTGGGTCGCCGAGTACCTTCTGCCCAAGGATGGGTCCTACACCTTCCAGGTGCAGGTGCTGGACATAGCGGGAGGCGACACCCAGCTGGCCAGCTTCAACGTCGAGCTCGGCGGCATGTACCAGACTGAGCTCGTGATCGCCATATTCGCGGTGCTGGCCGCCGCGGGCCTGTACCTATACCTCAAGCCGCTGGAGACAAAGAAGCAGCCCAAGGAGAGCAAGAGGAAGTGACCGCCTCCCCACCCCCTTTTTTTCGTTCTAGCCAGCTGACCCTCGGCAACACCGTGATCCCACAGACCAGCAAGGACAAGCTCTACCTGGGCTGCCTCGTCGCCGCCATGGTGGCCGGCATGTACTTCAGCCTCAACAGCGTGGGCTACCTGCTCGGCTTCAACGCCACCACCCTCGCACTCTACGGCCTCGTCTTCACGGTGACGAGTCTCAACTGGATCGTCAGGGCTAAGCCCCTGGAGAGCCAGCTGGTGTACAGCGGCCTCGTGGTGATCCCCATCGTCACCAGGATCTTCTTCAACATGACGATCTTCGAGCAGCTGGTGGCCAGCACCATGAGCTTCGAGCAGGTGTTCTACATGACCCAGGTGCTAGGGATCTGGACGATGGTGGCTGTCTGCGAGGAAGCGTTCAGGGCCACCATGATGAACACCGCGATGGCGTGGATGCCGCAAACCCTGGGCGTCCGGGGCTTCGAGATCAGGCTGAAGCAGGGAGAGGAAGTCAGGGGATGGGATGACCTCACCCCTGAGGGAAAAACCGTGGCACTGGTGTTCGCCTGCGTCACGTGGATCGCTTTCCACTTCCTGCAGAGGCCCCTCGACTTCCAGCTGTACTGGAGGTACATGGTCTGGCTCTTCGTGTCAGGCATCACCTTCGGCTACGCCTTAGTGAAGGCAGGCCCAGGCTGCGCGGTGGTCATCCACATACTCACGAACGTGACGGCGTAGGAGGATGAAAATGAACATCAACATCGAATCCAAGACCCGGAGAGCAGCCCTCTACCTGGGACTAGTTCTCACAGTAGTGCTGATCCTCAACCAGGGCCTATCCTTCATCGTCACCGCCAGCCAGACGTTCAAGGCCAGCATGGCTGACGAGCCCCGGGGCGAGGAGCTCAGGGTCCGCCTCGAGACGTCGACGGGGAGGCCCCCCCTCATCGAGAGGCTGCTCAGGCAGGCGAAGAACTGGGTCACCGCCTACATCGTGGACGGCGCCGAACGAACAAACGCCGAGACCGGGGTCATCGTCAGCGTCACAGGCACCAACGTGGCAGCCACCGCACACGTGGACTACTACATCGAGGGAAGGGAGACAGGCGGAGGAGGCACCCCGTACAGGTTCCTCGAGGGCAACGGCACAGCCGTCACCGTAGGCGGCGCGGCCCTCGACGTCAGCAACCAGACCACCATCGAGAGCCACCTGGAGGCCATGGGCCTCAGCACCACCGAGACTCACACGATCGACTACTATGTCTACGTTGCAGCCGAGGTCACCGGCGCCGTCTCCGGGGAGACCCTCACCACCGAGATCCAGTACACCAAATTCGACACAGTCACCTACGGCTACGGAACGCTGGTCACCGACGTCTACCAGGTAGTCAACAGCGACCATGACGGATACATCCAAGAATCGGGGTCGACATACGACAGCACCAATGAAGTCCTGAGAGCCGGGGATCATACCTCATCTCTCTCTGATTACCAGTGCTGGCAGCGTTTCAATGACGTCGAGGTGCTCCAAGGAACAGAGCTAGTTATGGCGAAGCTACAGTGGAAGGCCGACTACAGGGACGGCGCCCCCACCGTGATAGTCGTGGGCGACGACTCAGACTCCGCCATCCACCCCACATCGTTATCCGATTTTCTCAGCAAGCCACGCACCAAAGCTACAGCATCAGATACGCCGATCGACTGGGTGCCCGGCACCTGGTACGCCTTCTACATCACGGACGTTGCCCAGGAAATCATCGACCGCCCCGGCTGGCAAAGCGGCAACAACATGCAGTTCTTTGTGGAGGACGACACCGAGGGATGGGGCGGAGCCGAGGCTTGGCTGGGCGCCGATTCTTACGACGAGAATCATGCGGACGCCCCCAAACTCCGGATCCAGTACGTAAGCTATGGGGCGAGCTGGTACAACATACCACCCCTGAGCGTGGTGGATCTGCCCGTCACCCTGGACGTGGTGGCGGTGCTAGCCGTGGTAGGCACCACGGCATTTATCGTCCACATAAAAAGAAAGGAGGAATGAAAAATGAAAGAAATGAACCCTAAGATTTACGTGGTGATCGGCTTGGTGCTGATCGCCGTGAGTGTCCCGCTGGCCGCAGGCATAGTCACGCAGTGGCCGGCCTCAGCCGAGACCTGGGAGAACACCGAGATCCTGGGCGCCTACGGCCCCGCCCGGCTCACCCCGGGCATGGAGCTGGCCAGCATCAAGGTGCTGGTCAGAAACGGCTACACCAGCAGCGGCGACGTGCTCATCGAGATACATGTGGACGGCGACGCCAACGACTGTAAGGCCTGGCAGTTCACAGAGTATGTGAAACATGAGGCTACCAAGAACGTGACCCTCAAGTTTTACCGGGAGCAGCCAGTGATGGGCGAGGGCCCCATGACGTTCACCGTGGAGCCAGGGTACAGCGGGTCAGGCGAGGCCACGCACACAGTCTATCCTCTCGGCGAGGCCGTCGAGAACACTACAGACACAGATGATGGCCTCATCGACAATATCACAGACCTGATCGATGACATCCTGAACCCCGGCAACGAGACCGACACCACGGACACAGACGACGGCGTCGACAGCGGATCCGACGACCCAGGGGCCACCGAGCTGGCGATCATCGAGTACCTGCAGACCATCGCCCCCAGGCTCACCGTGGAAACCCTGACCATGGGCATCGTGACTCTGATGATGGGTCTGGGCTTCTCGGGATACGGCTTCAGCATGAGGGACCAGTGGTGACCCACAGGCTCGAGGCGGCCAAGGGCAGAGTGCTCCACGTGGAGCACTCCCTGAGGTTTACTCACCTTTTCCTCGCAGCCCTAGCCGTCACCCTTTTTTTGTTTCCAGCCTTGGCACACGCGGAGGCTGATGAGCCCCAGGTACGGATCGAGACCCTGCCCCGTTGGCAGAGCGCCACCCTGAACATCTACATATTCGGGATGCCCAGCGACGGCGCCGAGCTCACCCAGACCTCGATCATCCTCAGGGTGGCCGTGTGGGGCGCCACCGAGGACGACCCGCTGATCATCCAGCTGGACGGCGACGTCGCCGCCAGGATCACCTACGACGGCCTTTTCACGTTCGAGTGGAGCCTCCGAGGCAGCCACCACCTGCTCCTCAGGGACAGGTACAAGATATTCGACCAGGCCACGTTCAACGTCAAGGCCCCGCCGCCACCACCCATGAGGATAGCGATCACCGAGTTCGAGGAGAAGCTCAAGGAGCAGTTCACCACCATGCTCATGGCCATGATCTCGGCCACGGCCCTAGGGGTGCCGAGCGGGATCTGGATGAAGAAACGCACCAAAATCACCAGCCAGTGGGCTTTCGTCTTACCGGCGGCAGCCATGGGTTTGGGCGTCAAGTACCTGCCAAGCCTCTACATGATGATCCCGTGGGGCATAGCCGCAGCCCTCACCTACCAGCTGGCGAAGCCCTACGCGACGCCTCTCACGCTGCTTAGTCTCGAGACCAACCAGATAGACGGCTCTCAGAGCCTGTACGTCGACGACGACGGCATGGCCATCATCGGCGTCGGGCCCAGGTACTGGAGGCACTTCTTCATCCTGAGGAAGAACATCAAGTTCGTCGACGCGTACCACGTAACCCTGAACCACCATGGTCTGCACCGGGGCGTATGCGTCAAGAAACTCGAGGAGACGGAGAGCCTGATCACCGTGGAGTGTGACAGGGCCCTAGCGGAAGTGATCGTCAAGAAGGAGGCCCTCGAGAAGGCTACCACCATGGTTCAGGAGCTCTGGACTGAGAACACCACCCTCGAGGCGCTTGGTGAGCTCAAGAAGGAGCAGGAGATCAGGCTCCAGGTGAAGGCCCGGGTCAAAGCTGTGCTCGAGGGCAGAGGAAGGGAGAGGGATGTCTAAAAAAACTAGCTTCGAGTGGGACATCCCCCTCAGCGAGACAGCCGAGACGGCAGCCAAGGCGAACCCCTTCTTGCAGAGCCTCCACGCCCCGTACACGTACAGGGCCCAGCGCATCTGCGAGGAGCACGGGTTCCTCGACGAGGACGAGGACCCCGAGTTCAGGAAGCTCCTCGAGGAGCACCTGAAAAGGATGAGGGCCGAGGAGGTGCTTTTCCACATCAGCGCGGCGTCGCCAGAGGAGAAGGCTTTCAGCCTCATGGTGATGGCCAAGGCCCAGGAGTTCTTGGAGAAGCTAGATAAGAAGGCCAAGAGTGCTCCACGTGGAGCAGATGAGGAGGACTCGACATGACCCCGCATCTATGCCCGCGCCCCTGTGGCTACTACGATCAAGACGGGGTGGTGTGCAACGAGGAGCCCCACAACTGCCCAGTGTACCGGAAGGCCCCTAGGCCCCAGGAGGCCGCCGAGAAGTGAGCCGCCGACGCTGGGCGTACGCCCTGATCCTGCTGGGCCTCCTCCTCTTAGCCGACCAGCTCATAGGGTGGGGCTGCGTCGACTGGGACCAGGTGCTGCACCACGAGTTCTTCGCAGGCGTGTCCATGGCCCTGGGGGCAGGCATCCTCATAGGAGGCGCCGGCAGGTGACCACCATACTCAACCTGGGCAAGTACAGGCCTAAGCTGAGGTTCGGAGGCTACTTCGAGAAGGACAGGCCCTCGTTCCCCGACCATACGGAGGCCTTCTTCAAGATACTGTGCCGCCCCATTGAGCCCCTCATCGAGTTCTTCAGCGTAGTGGTGGCTGGACGACCTGGCTACGGAAAAACCGAGCTGGTGAACTTCTGCGCGGAGGTGATGGCGGACTTCTACGGGGAGGACCAGGTCAACGCCGTCCGCTTCAAGGGGCGCGACATACAGGTGCTCCTCGAGGAGATGGACTCCAAGCCGGTGCAGATCCTCTTCCTGGACGACTGCATCGGGGACATAGACATCGAGATCAAGGAGCAGTTTGACCTCGTCAGGCACCGCTACCTCGACGTGCTCCAGGGCGACGGCGTCGAGAAGCGCGGCATCATCTGCGTCTTCTTCACCATCCAGACCATCTTCAACATAGACTTGGAGTACAGGCGGAACAGCACCGCCATGATCCTCAAGAGCCTCAGCATCGACCGCCGGTACAACCACGAGCTGGCGCCCTACGCGGGGAAGGAGGGCCTGAAGCTGCTCAGCACCATCGAGAGGCGGGTCCTGCAGGAGTACGACCAGTCAGCCAAGAGCCTGAGCACCATCAAGATCACGACCCAGCAGGACAGGCCCGGCAAGTTCAAGTCGCGGCTGCCCACACGCGACGTCTTCAGGGACGTGGAGCCGCCGCCCGAGGCGTCGGAGAGCAGGGTCTTCACCTACGACGTCGCCGGCGGCTTCGTGGAGAACGTGCAGAGGCTCATCCGCTCCAGGATGCCGGGCCACGGCGAGGACTGCGTCCTCCTCTACCCGTGGGTCATCCAGGGCACCCCCGGCACCCACATCAGCAGCCTCTACCCGGAAATGGGCAGCGACCGCACCGTGCAGCGCCGCATCGCTGACCTCCTCGAGTTCCTGCACAGCCCCGAGACCGCCAGGGTCATCGGCCTCGAGGTCTTCGAGCCCTGGTTCCGCTCCAGGATGAGGGACCTCGGCCACAGCGTCACCAGCAGCGGGAGCACCGCCCGCGGCGGCGTCGACGCCGTCGTCGACGGCGTGGTGCACAGCCTCAAGTGCTACCACCAGAACAGGAACACCATCAGCATACCGCCCACCGAGATAAGCGCCGACGAGTACGAGGCCGCCGGCCTGAAGGGCTTCCTCAGGCTCGTCGTCATGAACCCGTTCTGGGGCACCAACCCCCGCGTCGCGGAGCTCACCCTCGAGGAGCTGCGGCGCCTCAGCAGCGTCACCGTGACCCCTAACCTCCCCGAGCTCGACCTGTCGCCGCCGCCGGCCTCACCAGCTCCCGTGGATCCCGCGCCGTCTCAACCCCTCACCGACACCGGGCTGAAGCACCCCGGAGCGGAGACAGAGACAGAGACCAGGAAGACCAACGACGAGGCCCCCGCGAGGCAGCGCCAGGAGGCTGCCCAGGGCGCCACGCCAAGCGCGGCGGAGCCCACCATCAACGAGGCGGCGGGGAGTGGGGTTGAGACAGGAGAGGCTCAGAAGCGCCTCGATGAGGACCTGGACCCCGTGGCCGTCATGAAGGCTAAGAAACTCATAGAGCTCGCCCTCGAGAAGGCTGGAGGCAGTGTGTCCACGACCTTGGTGCTCGATGGCCTTCTGGTTCAAATGGGGCGTGTCCGGGATAGCGGGGAGGGCGAGCTCACGCCTCTGATTATCGGTGACGCGATCACCTACATCGAGAGGTGCAGGGAGGCCCTGCCGTGAAACAGAGGCCAGAGAAGGACCGGAAGCAGCCAGGGCCCTCTGCAGACGTCACCAGCCCCGACCCCGTCGCCTACTTCAAGGCCGTGGAGGAGGTGAACCCATGACCAAGAAGAACGAAGGCAGCCTGTGGGGCAAGCTCAGGGGAGCCTGGAAGGGCTGGCACATCGCCCAGCGCAAGGGCGACAAGGCCGGCATGAAACAGGCCCGGGGCGACATCAAGAAACACGCCGAGGCCCTCGGGCTGAAGCCCAGGCTGCCCAGAGACAAGAAGAAGTGAGGGGTGGAGTACTCCACCCCCTATTTTATGAAACTTAACCGATTTCATCTAATGTTTCTTCATGAACCATAACCCGGGGCAGCTCCCGCCGACGGGCAGCCTCAGGCCCAGCTACAGGATGGGAGGCGAGATACTTGGGGTTGGGGTGAGCCTCGAGACGGGGAGCCACATGCTGAGGCTCGCCAAGGATAAGCCGCTGAGGGTCCGGCTCAGCGACGGCAGCAAGGTCATCCCCGACACCGAGTCCGCGAATATAGTCGCGGAGCTGCCCGGGGAGACAGACGAGTGGATAGTGGTGGGCGGCCACTACGACGGCCACGACATAGCTCAGGGCGCCATGGACAACCTCAGCGGCACGGTGGTCACCATGGAGCTGGCCCGCGCCTTCAAGCCATTCAGAGGCAAGCTGAGGAGGGGAATCAGGTTCATCTGCTTCGCCTGCGAGGAGATAGGCGTCACCGGGAGCACCTGCTACGTCGCGGACCACGTCGACGACATGCCCAGGACCGGCATCATGGTGAACCTAGAGCTTGGGGGCCTGGCGTACAAGCAGGGTACCCAGCACGCCGCGTTCACCGTCTACCAGCCCCCCGGGATGAAGGACTGGCTCGAAGAGTTCCTGGAGGAGACGAAGTACCCGACGGAGATACTTACGGGGACGTCCGCCGCCAGCGACCACTGGCCCTTCTACATGCAGGGGGTTCCATGCATATACATGCACGCCGAGCCAAGCATCCAGCAGCTCATAGTGGGCAGGGGGTGGGGACACACCACCGCCGACATGATGGACAAGGTCGACCCACGGAACCTCCAGGAGGGCTCCATGGTCATGGCGAGGCTGCTGCTCAGACTGGCGACCCAGGTGGACAAGATCGCGGAGCACACGCCGTTGAACAAGATCGTCGAGCACCTCGAGGCCACGGGCATGAGGAAGACCCTGGAGATCCAGAGGAAGTGGCACCCGGATACCCCCAGGTAGCCCCACCACATTTTTCTCTTCAACTGATAACGTTTATAAACCGAGGGTCTCGGAAGAATCAGCGTAACTGGGCGGACGTGAAGTCGGTTGTCTGAGAAGCGTGACTACTACGAGGTTCTTGGCGTCGAGCGCGGCGCTTCTCAGGACGACATAAAGCGTTCCTTCAGGAAGCTGGCGTTCAAGTACCACCCCGACCGGAACAAGGAGCCCGACGCCGAGGAGAGGTTCAAGGAGATAAGCGAGGCCTACGCAGTCCTCAGCGACGACCAGAAGCGTCAACAGTACGACAGGTTCGGCCACGCAGGCATCAGCGGAGCATACAGCACCGAGGACATCTTCAGGGGCGCCGACTTCAGCAGCATCTTCAGGGAGATGGGGTTCGGCGACGACCTCTTCAGCCGTATCTTCGGCGGCATATTCGGCGGCGGGTTCAGCGGCTTCAGGGCCACCAGCCGCACGGGCCCAAGGAGAGGCAGGGACCTGGAGGCCCGGGTGGAGATCACCCTAGAGCAAGCTGCCTTCGGCGCAACCGTGGAGCTTAGCCTCAACCGCCTCGAGAAGTGCAGTCGATGCGGAGGCAACGGAGCTGAACCAGGGACCCAGGTCACCACGTGTCCAAGGTGCAGCGGCTCGGGGCAGATACAGCAGAGGACTCAGAGCCTCTTCGGCCAGATGATCACAGTCACCACGTGCCCACGGTGTAACGGAAGAGGAAAGTTAGCCGAGACCCCGTGCAGGCTCTGCGGCGGCAACGGCCTGGAGGAGAAGCGGCGCACCATACAGGTCTCTGTGCCTGAGGGCATCGACGACGGCGTCTACCTCAACCTCCGCGGCCAAGGCGAGTCGGGGAGATACGGAGGCCCCCCGGGCGACCTCTACGTCCTCGTCAGGATCAAGCCTCACAAGCACCTGATCAGGCGCGGCACGGACGTAATCTACGAGGCAGAGATATCCTTCCCCCAAGCGGCGCTGGGCACGGAGATAGAGGTGCCCACGCTTAAAGGAGCCGAGAGCCTGAAGGTTCCGTCCGGCACCCAGAACGGCGACATACTAAGGATGAGGGGGGAGGGAATCCGCGGGCGCTTCGGGCAGGGGGACCAGCTGGTTCATGTAACCGTCACGGTGCCTAAGAGGCTCACCAGAAAGCAGCGGCAGCTCATAGAGGAGCTGGACCGGGAACTCGGTAAGAAGAGGGGCTTGTTCGGCTAGCTACCTTCTGTCTACGATCTCCTCTACGCCGGGGCCGGTGCCTATGAGAGTGACTGGTAGCCCGACCTTTTCCTCGATCTCGGCTATGAAAGCCTTCCCCTCGTCGGGCACGTCGTCGTAGCTGCTAGCGCCTTTGCACTGGGGGTACAGTATGTCCAGCTTGGTTATGGCGAGCTGCGTCGCCCCGTTGATCATGGCCGCCCTCTTCGCCAGCCTGTGGTTGAAGGGGGCCGCCCTCCTCTGCCTGCCCGTGACGGTGCCGTACTCGTCCCAGCCTCTCCTCTTGGCCTCCTCGTAGCTGATCTCGCCCTCCAGGGGTCCAGC